>Ga0307512_10000659_pt1 | contig 50896 bp, 53 predicted proteins | sample 14_EM_MG_FD_200267 | JGI IMG/M metagenome (GOLD analysis project Ga0307512, IMG submission 200267) | Populus trichocarpa ectomycorrhiza microbial communities from riparian zone in the Pacific Northwest, United States - 14_EM | ecosystem: Host-associated > Plants > Roots > Unclassified | place...
GAATGAGTCTACTGGCATAGCATCCGAATCGACGTAGGTTGTGGAGAGGAGCTTGATACGATATTTCGTTGCCGGCGGCATCGTACGTAGGTTTGCCAAATCCATGTAGCATCTCGTATGGCGCTTCATAGTGCGCTTGACTGGTACTCTAATGAACCATTACTTGTGCTTGGCCTGGATGCAGACTGTGCATTATGGCAGTCGAAGGTGCACTTAGAACAGAGGAAGCAGGTGGACTTGTAGATGCGATCGTAGGTGCCTCTGAAGACTCGATTGTAGAGGAGCATTTTCCGTTCCGAAATATAGTCGTATGCCCACCAAATCCAATTGGTTGATTGAAGGAGGGAAAGTCGAAAAGTAGGAGTATGGAGAGTTTCGACTTGGTAGCCCTATATGACATCGACGAAGCCGTAATGCGTAGCGGTGACTGAATTGTTGTCTCCAAGTTCGATTACTATAGGAAATGAGAGCTTTTTGAATGTTGAGATATTCGGAGCAGCGGCGGCGTCGGCGGCGAGAGCATGAGCAGTTAGTCAGAGGGGATCGCAGTCTCCGGCTGTAGCGAGAGCTGCTGTAGCGGTGGCTTTCTTCACTTTCCACCACTCCCTTACACGTTTGTAGGCGACGCACTCGACTTTGACGTGGCCTGGGAGCCTGCACTGGTAGCAAATGCGCTCATCGTTTCCTCTGCTGTTTCCTCCCTCCTGAGCGCATTTCCGTTTTCTGCATGCATCTGTAGTATGGCTGTCAATTTTTGCAATAGGTGCACTTACTCTGTTGCCCATTTCCGTGGCTATCTCTGCTTTCACTGCTTTCTCCGCGTCCACTGCATCCACCACATCGACCGCGTCCACCGCGTCCTCGGCCTTTGCCCTGGCCACGATTGCCACCACGTTTGGTGAGGAGGGCAGCCCCTGAGGTGGAGTGTTGAGGAAGTCATCGTGAGATTGTGGAGATGGCTCATGATGGTGTTGAGTCTTAGTGCTGTTTATGCGGTTGTTGCTACAGTGACGAGGTTTAGGGTTCTTGAGGCTCTTTTGGTGATCGTGAAAGAGATCGTAGGAAAGATCGTGAGAATTTAGATAGTAGCGATAACCGGGCTCATAACCTGTTGAAATACTGATTGCTAGAAGCGTTGTATTCTAAGTACAGGTACATTCGTGTTCTTATATATACGGTATTCGGAGCATGTCTTGTACGCATGCATGCGCACTCAGCTGGCATCTCCAGCTGAGTCTGGCATCTCCAGCTGAGCCCGGAATGACCATCATCTTAGAGAGATTATGCATCAGCCCAACTGAAGCCATACGTCAGGGAGATAAACCATATATGCAACAGAGCGGCAATACCCAAAAATGGGGAGTTAGGGACCATTCATCCATGACTGACTGATTGGACTTCTTGAGCTTAGGTTAGGGACTTGGACAGCCTCACTTGTCTAACTAAATCTATACGTACTTCACCGGGCGAGACCGCGTGCTGCTGTATAAGCGACATTAAAATGACAAATATAAATAGATATGAGTACTGTGGCGGGCTTTGCGGCTACAACCTTAGATGTTAGGCGGTCTGTTTTTATCTCCAAATGTAACCAATATGTCAGTGCTAGAATTCTAGGAAAGATGTCAGATCACAATTTTGGACTGCTTGGTGGGGGGTATCATCGTGGTTTCGCGACAGAAATGTGCCCGAAATACATGTCAGGTCCTTCCTTATATGGAAGATATCTGAGAGCTGTCAGAATAGATGCGTATCTCAAAAAATTTCTATTAGGTCACGGCATTGTATCAATCTCAAAGCCCGATACAGTACACTAGAGGCTAAAGACAAGCCGTCTGCTAGGCTATATAGTAGCAACCAGGTTTGCCACACAAAATTGGTAGCCCTGCCATAATTCACCTTACACACATGAGTGATATACTGTGAATGCACACAAAATTCTTATCGTTAACTTATTCCACATACTACGTACACCAAGGTATCTTTTCCCTCTCACTCCCCTCTCAACATATATCCACCGCGTCTAGACCTTATAAACCTGGTTACCGCTCAACATGATTTGATTCTTCTCCGTCATCTCCTCTAGCGCCTTGAGGGCTTCCTCCTTCCCAAACGCCGACGCCGTACCAACACTCTTATTGACCTCCTCCAAAAGCGGGTCTACATCCGCATAATCGTCACTAAACACGGGCGCCTCCAACAGCGCCGCCAGTGCTCTCTGGAATACGTTCAGCCGCGCGGGGGTGATACCTGCCGGCGCCGTCTGTTGCGAGCTAGAGCTGCCGACGACACTCTCCGCCGGTCTGCTGGAGGCAAATGATACAGACCCCTGACTCTCAGATGCTTGAGTAGTGCCTCTTGCGGAGCGACGGGTGGATCGGGGAGCGGGAACAGAGTATAGTTCGCCGTCGTTATCGCCGTCCGCCTCTTCCATCTCGACTTCTGGGATCGCCTCACCATTTGGAGCCAGCACTTCCTCCGCATTGTCCTCGGGTTCGACGTCAGAGTCGTCCGAGCTACTGTTCATTTCCACGTCGTCATCGCCAACCCTCCGTCTCTTCCGTCGCTCGGGCTGCATCACCTCCTTGAATAACGCAAAGCGCATGATATCTTCTGCAATCTCGGCGTCTTTTGTTTCCACGCGGTTCGAAAGACGAGCTTTTGCATGTGCGGTAGCAAGACGGATTAGAGTTTCGAGAGTACGGGCGGTCATTGGTGAGGTGCGTCGTTGGCTGCCTTCTAACTCGTCATTACGCAGTGCGGAGTATGTGGCGACAATGTGGTCTGCTGCACCTTTGGTGAGCACGGGCTTTATCCGCGTTTTGGCGTACTGGATGTATTTCTTCACAAAAGAAATGGTGAAGATTTCCGGTTCCCTTTTCTTCCCGCGACCTTGTGTCACATGGACACCAGCATGTAGCATTTGGTCGTACTTTTCAAATACCTGCGTTGGACGCCCAGAGGTGGCGCTATCGTCTTCAAAACCTACTCCGAGCATCTGCTGTGCTGCTCCTTCCCTGACGGGGGCACCTTCCTCAGTACCTGGTTGGCGGTATCGGTGCATGCGGAGGACATGCTCTGAAACTTGGCGATCACGGACATCTTCAATGTCGTCGGTGACAACAAAGAGCAGATCGAAACGAGATAGCAACGAGTCTGGAAGCGCGATGTTACGGTGGGGGTCTTTGTGGGGATCGTACTGGCCGTAGATAGGGTTGGCCGCGGCAATAACGGAGCATCGAGCATTGAGGGATGTGTGGATACCAGCCTTTGCGATGGTGACAGTTTGTTGCTCCATGACTTCGTGGATGGCAACACGGTCGACGTCGCTCATCTTATCGAACTCGTCGATACAGACCACACCACGGTCACCAAGTACCATGGCTCCGGCCTCGAGACGACGTTCACCAGTTTCTTTATCGGAGGTGACGGCGGCGGTAAGACCTACGCCCGAGGAACCACGACCCGTTGTGGCAATTGCCAGGGGCGCTGTATTGAGGACAAATCTGAGGAGCTGAGATTTTGCGGTGGATGGGTCACCGACCATAAGAATGTTGATGTCTCCTCGAAGATGTGTTCCGTTGTCCAGGTTCTTCTCCATACCACCCAATAACATCAGAAGTATTGCTTTCTTGATGTGCTCGTGGCCGTAGATACTGGGAGCCAGAGACATGGAGAGCTTGTTGAAGATATTCTTGTCCTTGGCTTGCTTATTGATATTCCTGATATCAGTGTCGGTGATTGTAGCTTGAGCAATTCCTCCACCGGCCTTAGAAGAGAGGAGGATAATATTGTTTGCAAGCAGGAGGGTGCGAAAGGTAGACGATCCCTGGCCAGCATTGCGGTTTCCCAGAGAGCGATACAAGCCCACCAACTGGATACGGTCTCCAGGCTTGCATTTATCCACTAAATCATCGTCCATGATCACATCAACGCTGCGTGGGAGTTGGCCGGCTGGCGCACGCTCCGGCATTTCCTGGATTGAGATGGTTTGATGATCGCGGTAGATACAATGGCCGTACTCTGTGATTAGCGGGTTCCCTTCTTCATCCTCTTGCGGATAAACCTACGCATAGTTAGCACTAAATTGCCACCCTCGACTGGAGAAATCAACATACACTGCTCGTAGCTGGCGCATTTGCGGACATAGTTTGATCCCTATACTCCCTCGAATGAAAAAGTCTCTTCTTCTCATTCCAGTGCACACTCTTGACCACTTTCGGCCTGACCAAACTGACTCTTGTAACAATGCCTTCCATCGATATCATATGATTTAAATGCTTGCTGCTCAGCGTCCTAGGATTAACCGCATACTCTCCAAAGCTCCCAACGAGCGCACAGTAGTACATGGAATCATCAGTGATAGCTGGGAAGCGGCCGTCGTTCGGCATAGTGCGAACCACATCTTTGAGCGCCTTGTCGAGTGCCTGGAGGAACTCAAAGGGTTCATTCAACAACCCATCAGAGAGCTCGCGGTTGTGGGATCGAATTTCGTCAAGAGAAACCTGCAGTCGGCGCTCGCCTCGTGCAAGCATGCGCTTGATGTCGTCTGCATAACTTTTTTGCGCGTCGTCATGTGGATCGAGGAATTCTTGGAACATACGGATGCGATCATTCTGTATCACATCGCCAATACGTGAACGCTCCATGTTGTAGGATGATGTGGATAGTCTTGACGGGGGGAGGTACGCTGCTGGTAATTTCGTGAAGGCCACAGAAGGAAGGGATCAGAGAGGTTCAATCCCGGGAATATATCGCTTAGTGAGGAGGGAATTGTTAATCGTGCCGTGGGGCTGCAGTGCAATAAAGAGCAAATGGGGGGATTGAGAGTGGAGGTGGATGCGTAACGCGTAGTTGTTTTCCGCGTTAAGTGAAAGGGGAACACGAAAATTAGCGTGCTTGTTCAACGTAAGCCGCCAATTTAGGCACGCACCTGCTCTCGTGCCCAGACTTTCCCTTTTTTGCTAGCGCAGTGAAATTGCGAGCATGCACCCATCGTCCACCCTCGATTAAAGAATTATTTGTTTCACACGGGATTCAATGGTCGAAGACTCAGCACGAAGGTATAAGAGCATGAATTGATCTAGGACGAATGGCTATCGTAATATTGTTTTACCCCGCCTAGGTCTAATTATAATATTTGCCATTCCTCATAGTTATCATGTTCTCACCAACCCGTTTACATATCATCGTGAGGATCGTCTTGTTTTTGTTCGGCTAGGAATTGGCTGTGTCAGCCATATGCACATAACACAAGGGAAGAAAGAAGCTACTTACGATCCAGCTTGATCATTGTGTCAATTCGCATGATAGAAATGCATGCTTCCACCGCACTCTTCAAACTCTTGACCTTACTCATCGACGGTTCCAACACACCTGCCTTGACCTCGTCCACAACCTTGCCTCTTAGCAAGTCCAATCCATAGTTCTTATATCCCCTCTTTTTAGCATCCTGCTCAGCTGCATTCTGACTAGCTGCATGGTAGGATCGCAGTTTGGCGACCAAGTCTGAAGAATCTTTAGCAGCGTTGATAGCTAGGGTTTTAGGGATGATAAGAAGGGCCGAAGCGAATTCGGCAATGGCAAGTTGCTCTCGGGAGCCCTGCAAACAATCAGTAGGGACTCAGAAGCTATAGAGAGTGGAACATACAAGAGTAGTAGCAAAGTTCTCAAGGTAGATAGACAGCGCAGTCTCTACCGCACCTCCTCCAGGAACAACCTTGCCGCTCTCAAGTGTCCGTTTGACAGCGCACAAAGAGTCGTGAACGGAACGCTCCATCTCGTCAAGCTGGTAGTCATTGGGTCCACGAAGGATGATGGAAGCGGATGAGTAGGACTTGGTTCCTTTCACGAGGATACACTCGTCATCAGATATCCTTTCTTGAACGACTTCTTCTGCGAAGCCCAAATTTGATGCGTCAAACACTTCGTCACCCTCCAGGTTGGACAATGAGCCGACAAAGGTAGCACCAGTCGCCTTGGCGATTCTCCGGAGGTCTTCCTTCTTACAGCGCCGGACAGCCATGCAACCACGCTCAACAAAGGACTTCAAACACAAGTCGTCGATGCCTTTGGTGGTAAGGACAACATTCGCACCGGAATCAAGAATAAGTTTTATGCGATCCAAAACCATGGTTGCCTCTCTCTCTCGAATCTTCTCGAGTTGTGCTGGATCGTCAATAGTGATATGGACACCGAGCGCCATCCGTTGCTTCTGGAAGTTAATATCTAAGACCGCGATCTTTGCGTTCTGGATCCTTGTGGGCATGGCCTGCGAGGCGATAGTGCAGTTCAGCGCGTAACCCTTTACCAACATAGATTCCAAAGCACTCTTTCCATGAGCCTTCAAGATATTAACCGCCTTGACTGGGTATTTAACATCGCCTCGATTGTTGGCAGCTTTAACCGCCTGCATAGCATCGACACACATATTGGCAAAGAAGTCGGAATCGGAGCCGATGATTTTGGAGGACATAGAGGTTTTGGCAATGTTAACCAACGTCTCCCGACCGAGGGAATCGACCGAGGTCGACATAACATCTTGCATGAATCTGAGGGCTTCTCGTAGAGCAATTCGGTATCCGGTTATTATGGTAGTAGTATGGATTCGATTGCGGATGAGGTCGTTGGCACGCTTGATGAGTTCGGAAGCCAGGATAACGACTGATGTCGTTCCATCTCCAACCTGCATGGTGAAGTGTTAATGCTAGTTTCGACATCAAGTCTGGGAGTAAACAATACTTCTTTATCCTGTTGTTGTGCCAGAGTAACCAGGATCTTTCCGGCGGGGTGTTCGACGTCCAAAAGACTTAATATTGTTGCACCGTCGTTTGTCACAGTAACATCACCAATATCATCCACCATCATCTTGTCCAAGCCCGAGGGGCCGAAGGAGCTCTTGACGACATTTGCGATAGCTTGCGTTGCCAAAACTATATTGCGTTTGAAAGAGTAAATGAGGGGTTCCTGGGAGACAGGATATATGAAGCGACTTACCATTCTGATCTCGAATGTCGGATCCGCTGATTTTCTCTCCTCCGAGAACTGTAGTGAACGAATTAGTAACACAAGGGAACAACTACTATGTGTATTTTCGGGAATAAAACTTACACAAAGTACCGCTGTTTCTAGGTGCTGAAAAGATTCCTGCCATGATTGATGATTGATGATGAAGGAGATGGAGCAGAGGGGAGCAGCGGGGAGGTATACTGCAGTAACTTTTCTGGGCGGCAGAGCCGCACACCTGTACCGTGTTTCTGAGGCACGCACTGGAAGAGTAATTGTGATCACGCTTTACCCTTCACTGAAACACGAGGCTAACAGCCACCCATGTCACACATTCTATTGAGGTCTGCGCTAGAGGCGTAATTTTGATCACGCTTTCCCTCTAGAACCAAAGTTTCCCCAGCACCTGCCATCGCCTAGACACTACCGACATCATCATCACAGCTCAACTACTCCCCAACTCTACTCTGTTTGCGTTCAAGCACAACGCTTTCGTCGCCTTCTACTCTTCCCGACGCAAATATTCGTTCCTGTCGATAGTGCCCGCTGCCTTGACAGAATCCATCGCACCAGTCTTGCGCATACTCACTGGGGTTGGACTCTTGACACGACTTGTCAAACCTTAAAGTCGAACGAAAAGGCTAATACGTGCTTTCCTAACCGAAAGTATCAGTCAACTTTCTTTCCAGGAGAATTAAGAATGGGATCTCCCAACAGCTCATTTGACGAGGAGGGGGAAATCTTCGAATCAGATGTAGAGAAGGCACCTCCATCGCTGCCTTCCGTGTCTGGCCCTAGCGTTGACCGTCATTCCAGTAGAATCCCTAGAGCTTCGATATCCCCTGCTCGCAGCGCATCTTCGCGCTACAATGATCGATATTCAGATCGCGACCGTCGAAGTAACGGCGACTATCCACCACGCGGAGAAAAGCGAAGGCGAAGTCGGGAACGGGACGATGATGCCAGGAGTCACAGGGTCCACTACGAGGCCAACGAGAGGGATATGGCAATTCGACGCCCGCGGGTGAGCTATGCCGATATTGACCGCTCTGAGGCTCCCGAGATATCCTACCACGACCCACCCGATGACCGCTTTTACCGAGAATCCAAGCGCTCGCGCACTAGAAGTCGCTCACCGCCACTCAGAGGGCCTCGGCCAGATCGTGGGCGCAGAGGTGGAGGTGGAGGAGGGGGAGGCCGTGGGTATTATGATGATCGAAGGCGAGACGGGCCGAATGGTTACTATGATAATAGGGACGTGCGGTATGGTAGATATGAGAATGGACGCAGAAGATCACCAGACCGGCCAGCTGGTGAACGGGGAGAACACCCAGCTCCTTTTGATCGCACAAGACGAGACGCTGAAGCACGCAGTAAAGACTCGAATCGTCATGCAGAACGAGATGGATCATCTGCGTCGCGGCAACATGGTGATGGAAGGTATGTATACTTTAGGCCAACGCTTCGATGTGGAGTCGAACTAACATCATCCAGCAGAGCTTTGAATTTTGAAAGGGATGCTAAAAAATCCAATGAGCCTGTGGTGGAAATCGGAGAACCGGTTGACGAAGCTAAGCTTATCGAAGAACGCAGAAAGAAGAGAGAAGCTATCAAAGCCAAATATCGGGGCCCAGGCACTCCGTTACTTGCTTCTGCACTTGGAATTAAAGAAACTCCAGCAGGTTCTCCATCAGACAGCACGGACGTCGATTCACCGAGTATGTCGATTTTGGCGAAAGGTTTTACGTACATAGCTAACATAGATTCATAGATACCCCGCTATCACCGCGCGATCCATTGTCTGCTGAAGTTTTTGCCATTGCCAAAGAAGGTGCCGCACCCGATCAAGAAGCAGATGATGAACCATCGGCCGCAGACTATGACCCAACAATGGATATGCAGGACGATCAGAAACGAAGCGAGCTGAGGCTTCACAAGAATGAAGTTTCATCCGGTGCCTACAATGAGATGAAATCAACTGACCGTGATGTCCTGATGAGGGAAGTCGATGTGCCGCGCCCAGAAACCGACGCCAATGGGCAATCTAAAGATAATGATAATGATGATTTTGACATGTTTGCCGAAGGCGAGGATGACGATATGTTTGCACCTCCGCCTCCCACAAACAAGACAGAAACAACCAAAGCAATCCTTATAATCGAAGCTAAGCAACTTGATGCTAGTTTGTTGGATGACTGGGATGACCAAGACGGGTACTACAAAATGATTCCTGGGGAATTGCTTGACAACCAGTATAAAGTGCAGATGAGTCTGGGTAAGGGCATGTTTTCTGGCGTAGTGCGGGCCCGGGATATTACAACGGGCAAGGATTCGGCAATCAAAATTATCCGAAATAACGAGACTATGTATGTTTCCTTTCCTGGTATTCGCATGAACGAACTAACCGGAAAACAGGCGAAAAGCGGGGATGAAGGAGATAGATATTCTAAAAAAGATTGCCGCCGCGGATCCCGAGGATAAGAAGCATATTGTGAGGCTTGAGCGCTACTTCGAGCACAAAGGCCATCTTTGCATTGTTTTTGAAAATCTTAAGTTCGTTCCTTCTCTTGCATACAGGCCCCTCTTGTTGACTTCTTATTTCTAGCATTAATCTCCGTGACGTTCTGAAGAAATCCGGGATTCGCGATGTAGGTATCAGTCTCAGTGCGGTTCGTGCCTACGCACACCAGATGTTCCTTGGTCTGTTACTCTTGCGAAAGTGCAACATCTTGCATGCTGATATAAAACCCGATAATGTTTTGGTAATGATTCCTCCAATTTTGTTTTCATCTTAATAACTATTGCTAATTGCAATTTGTAGGTAAACGAAGGTCAAAACATCCTTAAGATCTGCGATTTGGGTTCTGCCTCGGATGCCTCCGAGAATGATATCACACAGTACCTGGTCTCGCGTTTTTACAGAGCACCAGAGATTATTCTAGGAATGCAATACGATTTTGCGATTGATATGTGGTCGATTGGATGCACTCTCTATGAACTGTATACAGGCAAAATCTTGTTCACCGGCAGGACTAACAATCAGATGCTGCGGAGTATCATGGAGTGTCGAGGAAGATTCAGCAATAAACTACTCAAGAAAGGGCAGTTTACAGGATTCCATTTCGATGAGATGGGAAATTTCAGAAGTGTGGAGAAGGACAAGATCACCGGCAAGGTATATTGCTATCTATATGTTTCTCACTATCTGTGCTAACGATGATGAATAGGATGTCGTCAGAACCCTTAACTTCACGAAGCCCACACGAGAACTAAAGAGCAGACTTCTCTCGGCGGCGACCGGCAGCGAGACGGAATTGAAAGAACTAAATTTGTTTGTGGATCTATTGGAGAGATGTTTGAACCTCAATCCGGAGAAAAGGTGCACTCCCGACGAGGCGTTGAAGCACCCATTCATTCGCAGGCCCGTCGTTGCAACGAAATAGACGGTTTAGGTAGTGTGTGGTTAGAGGTGCATTACTTTTGTTTTGTAGAGTTATGTATGTGGAGATGCAGTTTTACCTGGTTATTCTTCTTATTCTGGCGATGGTTCGAATGGCGAGTCAATAAAGAGTAGAGACGGGAGTTAATATGAGTATATGAAATTTACGGGATTTGTGATATCCCGAGTTACATTGGGCGTTATTTATTTAATGGTAATGGCATTTGCAGAACTCGCTACGACAATACAAACCAAACGTTAACCAGCCGAAAAGCAACACCACGTACTACATTACATGCTATCATGTCTCAAAACTTGTGTTTTCTCCTTCCAGTAACCACAGCATATCATTCATTCCGAATTGTGCGAAGGGAAGAAAGCGGGACGTCCCAGCGTGTAGCTTGCCACATTCACGATTTACTTAAGTACTTATCCAAGATGGAATCCTAGTATCATACTATTGTCCGGATAGTCGAAATCTCAAAGATAGGTTGTGAGCTTTTTATTCCGTAGCTTGCTTACACCATAACCCCTCTCCGCACCGCATCGCACCCTATCATAACCGTGCCCCCAAATACTGCAGGTTATCTGTCAACATCTTGTCATCCACCACGCACCCTCGCCCGGTATAAACCCATTCCATCACTGCCTTCCACACTCCCGGATGCGGCACTGGAACCTCAACCGTGTCCCCTTTCCGTACATGTCCGCTCAACAAGATCGCTGCCAGCAGCGGAGCACGGTAAAGGGCGTATTCAATATCTATCCACGTCAGTATCCGAAACACGCAGGGATCACGGGGGCATGGAGGGAGGGTTACGAATTGGCATTGATGATTGCAGAGGTCTAACAGAAGGTGAAAATCGGATTCCGGGGCACTGCAGCGAAAAGCGCTTCTGCATAACCACCACCTTCCGGCCCTTCTGCTTTGGCAGCACCCGCACACGCACAAGCCCGAGTTGTGACCGCTTCATGGGGATGACCCGGATATAGGCGTCTGCGTTCGGCTCATAGTTTAAGTATTTGTCGCCCAGGTCCTGCAGCTTGCGGGTTGTGTAGGAGCATGGGATGCGGCCGAGATATTGGGGGTCCAGTGGGTTGTAGATGTGGACGGGAGAGACAGGGAGGGCGTGAAGGCGGGGGAGGTGGTAGAAATCTCTGGTTGCGGCTTGCGTTGGTGAAGGGGCTTTAGAGGCCGGCGGCGTGAACGTGATCATGGGTGGGGTTATGGGCTCCATTTCTTCGCTGGAAGAGTAGCAAATGCTACTCGTGAGACGAATAGCTTCGAGACGAGTTCCGAGTTGGGGGTCAATTAAACTATCAGCTATCGTACCTGTTAGTGTCGGTCGGGGACATATTGGGAATGTTTACTTCTTACTCAATGCCAGCCAAGGAATCGAAACCTGGTAGGTAAAGCTGCTCCAGCTCTCCTGGAACAGAATATGTTGTAGGGAGAGGAGATATATACACGCAATAAGCGCCATTGTCATACAAGCTCCTTGACAGCTCTGCACTTGTTGTGTCTACTCATCATCTGTAGAGAATTGTGATCAGGGTTGTGTAACAAAGAGACTAGAATACGGACCGGATGGATGGTTGGATGGTGTGATGTATACTTCGTATAGCATCGATACCCGCAATCATGATGGTGTAGCATGCACGGACCCCTTGAATCGGAAAGAGGATTTAGACTCTCAAGAGAAACCATTGTCAAGAAAAACCTGTTTGCTCTGAATGCGAAAAACGCAATTCTGGGTACGGATGAGGTGGTGGATCGTTGTTTAGGGCTGTATGAGGGAGCCTGCAGAGTAACCACATATCTATTACAAAGGTTCCAATTCCCAACCACGATACTTCATCAATACCTTCAAGAGTCTCTAATATTATACCTGAAAGAAGCCTGTGTCTGAGTACAAACCTGTACAAACCTCACATTCTGCTTCATACCGAGCAGGTAGCCTATTGTATTGGGACTCTCATACGCTACTTTAAAAGCTGCGGCTTTTCGATAGTTAAATCGGCTCATGAAGAGACTGATCGAGAAACAGCACAATACCCTTGTGAGCTACCATCCAAGGGGAAGCTATTCGCCTCCCGTACCAAGCATTGAACAGTCTCAAAACTATCTTCCTTGTTGCTAATTATACTTGGACTGCTCTCCTTTGTCGTTGATTGGCGAAGTCCAAGTCTTCAAAAACCCGGAGAAAAAGAAAATAATTCGCCGCAATCCCGCAAACTATACCTACCTGAACCAAATATGGACACTGTTCAAACTTCGTCAAAACAACTCAACTACGCTTGATGCTCTTCGATCGGCTGTTTTTAAGGCTGCAGAACGAAAACAAAGAATCTCCAAGGGGTTTCTCAAAGGCCCCACCTCTTTCACAATTATGCAACAAAGCACCGTAACACAAGGCAACGGAAGTATCAAACATCAGATACCGACAAGTGTACTTTACATCCGTATTGTCGATGAACCCTACATATACGACCCTGTTTGTCGTGGTATGAATTGAATAAGTGCAGTTTACGTATAGGGGACGGCATGCATGGGTATTTTATACATACTGACACAAAGTTTGTTCTGATGATCTGACCTGTGGAAATGTGAATTATCCTCTGGCACAGTCCTGAAGAACTCTCTTCTCTCTTTCTTTGTTGGAGTTGTACCGAGCGGCACAGGTCTTTCTTTAAGATCTGTTGTGCGTTTTCTGCTCCTCGGGTATCCGCATTAGTTTGAACACTGGTCACAACTACTCTAAAGAGTAACCGGACAACGCGGATGATTAGATTCACTGTTAAGTAGCCATTCGAACCTCGATGTTTCTGAACATAATCATATTTGCTAGCTATTCCTAAAAATGATATATACATACATGCAAGCCGAATACCCAAGAATCGTTATCGTCATGCCATTATGAAAAATAACCCAACCCTAAAGTCAAACCAACTACATAACACCAAGCCGAAAAAGAAAAAAAAGTCAGGTCAGGCTTTTTTTCATGAAAGCGCCGACAATTGTCTAGAGACGGGCGAGCCCCGTCTTCTCGTATGTACCCAAGTGCAGAACAGGAACCGTCATCTTGAGTGCTTCTCCGGAGTATCCAAGGTCCTCAGCAACCAAGGTAGCACACTTCTCACCAATGAGAAGAGCTGTGGAGTAAGTGTTACCTGTTCGCATCCGCGTTAGTCAAAAATCAACGAAGGCACAAAGAAAGGGAGTAACGAACATCCAACGTTGTCTGGGCAGATGGAAAGATCAGCGACCTTAAGGCCCTTAGTTCCATGGACATTCAGACGGGGGTCCAGAACTCCGTGCTTAACAATACCGTTACCCTCGCGAGGAGCCATCTAGTACAGTAATGTCAGCGTCTCAAGGGGCTATGGCTATTCATCAGAAGGAGACTTACGGAGCAAGTTCCCAAGCAATGCCAGGTAGTCTCAACGTGACGGCGGACCCAATCGTCGATGGCAAGGTCGTCCTCTTTGTCATACTTTAAGTCCTCACGGACAGCGACCTGGTTGCTGGTGACGTAGCTGGCGGCAGGTGCTCTTGGCTTTTCTAGCTGCTTGGACCAGGAGCCGTGGGCGAGACCAGCCGTGAGATGGTTTGGTCCACCGTATGCCTTGGTGGTCTCAAGGTCCATATCACAAGCCCTCGCAGGAGAGTCGCAACGGAAGTGAGGGTGCAATCCAGTCACCTCACCAGCATAGCAGTCCATTCTGCGTGCTGTCTCTCTTGACTTCTTGTAAGCCCAGATCATGGGGCTCTACAGGGTGTTAACAATCAATCTTGACATGAGAATATCGCGGAAGACTCTACTAACCATGTCTCTGTCGTCATTCATGAATCCTGCGTCAAAGTCGGGTGCGTCGTATGGATTGGGAGAAACAATGTGGGTGGAGCCGCGAGAGAAAGGGTATTCCAAGAAATGGAACATGGAGAAGAACTTGCCCGGTGGAAGCAACATGTGATCACCAAAGAAACCGGCGATGACCGAGTAATGCATTACTGGCTTGTCTGGCTTGTCCTATTATATTCTTAGCATCCTCTGCCACCATCGCTCAGAGGGAAATTGCGAGTGATGCAGATGAATGTACCTTGAAGTATGAGTTCCATCCCTCACGGAACACAGGGCCCATCTCAACGAGTTCCTGCTCAGTGGGTCGGATCTTGACACCAGCCTCAATACCGTTGGTTGACAGGGGACCACCTCCAGTCATGTTCCACTCGTCAAACACTTTCTTCTGGACTTCGGGAACGCCACGAGCAAAGTCATCGAAAGTCTCGGTATCGGGCTTCGCACGGTAGACAGAGAAGGTCAGGTAGTGATCCTACTTGTTGTATTAACACCCACTGAAATTCACTCCGAGTGAAGAAAAATGATCGCACGACATACCTGGAAGTTCAAGCCCACACCGGGAAGGTCAATGAAAGGCTTGACTCCAGCCTGTCGGAGTTTCTCGGGGTTACCGATACCGGAACGCTGGAGGACAAGTGGAGAGCTGAGAGTACCGCAGGAAACAACAATCTGCTTCCTGGCACGGAAGATGCGGTGCTCGCGTGTCTGGGACGGGGACAGCGGCTTGGTGGGAACTGTCTGGACACCGACTGCGCGATTGCCCTCGAAGATAACCTTGTCGATCTTGGTGTTGCATTGAAGGAAGAGATTGCCCTGGTTTCGCATGGTGCTGTGAATGTAGGCGTGGGCGGAGTCCGATCGGCGACCTGTGTCACGGCTGTAAGGTGCTTCAGTCAGCTTTGGAACTATAGTTGCGAAAGAAGGGAGCGGCTGACTTGATCCATTTGAGCCAGTGCTCAGCTCCGTGTCCCGTGGTGAGATCCTGGAGATCGTCGGTAATGGGAATTCCCTGGGATTCGGCGGCGCGGAGGAAGTCTATCCAAACATCAATACTCCGCGAGAAAATACTTAAATGAAGAATAGAGTACCTTGCATCATTGGGTAGGTGTAGTTGCCAAAAGACACCTTGATAGGGCCGTCAAATCCGTGGACCTCGCGGTTGTTGCAAGATCGCTGGTATGTCTCGAGCTGTGTAGAACGTTAGAATCATAATATCGAACACGCATGGTACCATCCCGTACCTTCTTCATCAACGGCAGGAGCTCCTTGGTTGTCCAGCCGGGAGTCTTGAAGTCATCATAATCAGACGCAGATGCACGGGTGTACATAAGGAAATTGATACTGGATCCACCACCGAGACTGTATACCGTCAATACCCCGAGAAACACGAATATAAGTCGAGATTTTCGTACATGTTGGCGCAAGGAACAATTGCACGGCGACCCAGCAGATGCTCCGAAGGCTTGGAGTAATAGAATGAAGCGGTCTTGGAATCCAACTTCATGTTTCTGGGGAAGATTCCCGGTCGGTAAACCCATGGGTTGTTCAAGTTGCCTTATATTCGATGAACCATGTTCAGCACTCTCGGAAAGTCAAAGAGACTCACTCTCTCCAGCCTCGATAAGGAGCACATTGAGCTTTGGGTCCAAGTTGGCGAGTCGCCCAGCGATAACACATCCGCAAGAACCGCCTGGATCCTGTCAGTTTTGCGCCCTCGACGGCAGGGGCCCAGCGACTCACCTCCGCATACGATGATATCAACTTCGTTGGGAATAGTCATGACTGCTGATGTTAAGATTTCTCTGGGTGAAGAATAGAGAATATTGTTACTGCGTGTCTCTCGAGAGGGATCACGTCGAGGGGTTTATATACCATTCATCCAAACTAAAAACCACGCCTTTCTCCACAGCCGGACTGTGGAGCCGGTCTCCAGGTCCATATTACACCGAGGGTGAGGGATTGCGCAGAATCTGGGGTATTGCTCCTCTATTGGAGGCTATAGCTGGGCATAAACATGCAACCTAGTATCCTGAAACGAGCAATCTTCGATACGCCTCGTTCTCAGTCGAGCTTGGTTGTTGCTGGCTATTCTCGGTTGAATGCAGAGTTGTGCCCATTCCCGAGTTCAGACATAGATCAAGGTGTTAGCGGATGGTGGGGTATATTACGTGGGGTACCTTGGTAGCGTCCATGCAGGTAAAGCAGTTGACTCCCTATCGCTAACTGCAATGCCCTTGTAGAATCGGTGGTCTGGCCCGTTTGCCCTGCCAAAGAAGGTACAAAGTGTACGTGTTTGTGGTTGCTGAATTGAACGGTTCACCGGTTGAGTACATGATGGCATGGCAATTAGAGTAGGTGAGTTCCCGTACTTCTTTACATACATCAACCAACGATGGAAGACCTCAACAGCAGACAGCAACAAAACCGCCATCAATTGAAGCACAAGCAGAAGATGGACTTTAAAACTGTTCGCGAGATACTGATAATTCGGACAGACCCGGATCCGGGGAAGATTCGGGACAGAATTTGCATTTTGGTTTTCCAATGTCAACCAGACTGACCCAGCCTTGCCCTCTCAACAGCTCCTCAGATTAGAAATTAGAATGACATGATAATCCGTTTAGCTCCTAAGCATTCGGGCCCGGGTGTAGTCGCTAAATTGACCCTCTCGACGCGACCGTTGCAGATCCTTGAGATTGAATTGACCAAGATGGATGGCAGTTACGGCAGGGCGCAGATGCAGCAGATGGAATCGCCGCAAACCCCTTCACACGCTTGCTAAGAAGCTAATGCACACCTCCGCCCCCGCACCCGCCAACTTCCCCACAACCGCACCATATGCATACCCGACGACAGGCAGTGGATTTTAGCCTGCCGAGCCCTGTCCTAGTGAAACCAGCTACATGTGGCAGTCTATCTGGTGTCACTGATGAATAGCAATAGTTTTCCGAGTCGTAGCCGTGATACCTATGGGTATCAAGCGGTACACATTGTTCTTGGTACTTAACACAATATATCCCTCACAAGACCATAATATATTAATAGTATCATGTCGGCATAAACAATCAATCGCGTTGAGGTTAATTGTAGTTTTTTCGTCCCTCCGTCAATGCATTCCATTTACCTGTCTGTCTGCTGGAAATAGCCGGCACCAAAAATGCATGGCTTAATGTAGTTTGGACGCGTAAGGACAGATCTGGGCATATACGGGAAGAGAGTACCGTGTTTTGTTTGTCTACCTATCTAGGGATCTGCTGACCGGATCTTTTGCCGATGAAGTTCGCCACCACCGCTCGTTCCCCGATGTGTGGTAGCCATTATGTATCTGGATATTTCATGATCTGGAGGTGGAGATTCGTTAGTCCAAGTGCTACTGTTCATGGCTAGATGGCTTATGCATAGAATGAAGAAATACACTTGCAGCATGAGCTAGTATGTTTGGTTGAGCACTGAAAAATCACCCAGATATAGTATTAGAGTTTATGCCGAGTCTCTCTATGTATTGGCGAAATTACTTCACGGCTTTGTTTGGTGGAAGTTGTAGGAAACATCTGTTGTATTTTGTGTTCCGCTGAGCTCGCCTGCGATATGTGGTGCTGCCGTATTTTCACGACATATGCGTCCGGTATATCATAGTTTCACGCAGCTTTATGCAGACGCCGTTCCCACATAACAGCTAAGGGCCCCCAGCGTAGATTGTGCAGAGATCGCCCTGCATCGGTTCAGTGGGGTCTCCGGGGAAGGGTCGGACGCACGATGTGGGCATGGTATGCGATAGGAAGGGTTCTGGAGCATGCTGTGTTGGAAATATTAATCGAATGCGCGTGTAAGCGGGACGTGCAATATCGACACTAAAGCCATTTACCCTGAGTATACATGAGGGTATACCTGCAGGGTGTAGGAAAAGGCTGATATCGAGACTGAATTGAACCAATGAGTGATAATCATAGAATATCACACGGTGTTACATGGAGTACCCTGTGGATGCAACGGGATCGTTGTGTGCCGAGTGAATACCCTTTCTTTGCCTTAACATACTCGATGATTCTCTAGTACATAAGGTTCTGCGTATTACGTGTAAACCTACTCCCGGGCTGGCTCCCGGTTAGTTGTTCAGGGATAACAAAAGGACTAAACTAATCCATCCTTTTGCACGAACCTGGGAATTCTGAACCTGACTCCAAGATTTACCTAATGCCGAAACAGAGGATGTTGGAGTTGAATGTACTCTACATATGCAGGGAATCGAGAGAATATACTCTACTTAGACAGTCAAAAATACTAGCGCCGATTTGTGAGCTTGCACACAAAAATCCGCCAGTATTTCTTGTCCACCGAAGTGGAGTACATGACCCACTATTGGGCCACCAGTAGCTTCATTATCCGTCAGATCAAACCACATTCTAATTGTCGATCGGGGATTCACCGGAAATCAAAGATTCGTTGCATCCTGCGAAGCCGGGGACTCCGAGTTATCCGGATGAGGGCGTGGTTGGTTATTAACGGCTTACTGTCGGTGAGGGGTATTTTCCGTTCGTTCGACTTGTATGTTTCAGCAACCTTCGAACCACCGAGAAGCATCATCACCATATTTCAATTCTGAACTTTGATTCCCGATACCACCATTCCCGACGTCGTTATCGTCTTTAACATCTTCTCTCACACACATTCCGCTGAAAGAAGTTCTCAGTAAGCTCAAGACGGGATAAAACGCGAAGAGAAACGCAGCGTTTAAAAGTCCTGATTTCCAGCTGAGGGTTGAATGGTGAATAGCTTGGATATTTCGGCGATACCAGACATTATTTCCCTTGATGGAGACATGGAGAGAATCTTAGGGGATGGGGTTATTCCATAGGCGATGTGGTAAACGCGCCTCATCAGACACCTACTGAACGAAATTATGCACTACTTCAAGTTACAGTTACTGAGAAGAACAGTGTGCATTCGAGCCTGTGCGTGACCGGGCATTCACAAGCACCTTGTTGCAATATGAAAGGGTACCATGCACTTAGATACTTAGATTTATCCCCAATTTTCTGATTTGCTTCATGTCCTACTTGGAATGCTAATCAACAGATTTGACCAATTAACAGCCTGAAACAGCTCAGTCTCATATTATTCGATCATCAGTGTGCGGGACTGAGAATTCAGAAAACCGCTGTTAGCAAAGCCCCCGAGACGCGCCGACGACCTGCGGCATAGCATGATGGAATACAGCACACTCTACAATTCTATGCCACCCGATTTACTTTTCCCTCTGGAGTCGTTGAGGTGGAGCAACCTAGGTGCCCATCTGCCGCTTGCACTCTCTCAACAACCTTCCGACATGTAGGTTTAAAGACCATCCACTCCGTAAACACTCATGTCGCCGAAAAGTCTGCAAATCATTACATGCTGTTTACAGGGAAAAGAGATATCCTAAATAGCCAAAGGCATGGTTATTCTCTTGAGCTCTTGCAATCCGAGTCCGCAGGTGCAAACCTAACCCTGAGACTGCGTCGCTCACTGTATTTTCACCGAGAAAGAAGTGATCCCACAGGAAACCGTGAGGGCTTTCCAGCCAGGTCCGTCATGGATAATCGCTCAATTAATAGATTAAATTTGCTGCTGTGGAAATGGTGCGTTATAGCTCTTGCTAACGTGATAGCTTTCTTCTTTCTATTCAAACTCTTCCTCTTCCTCCTCGCCCTCCCCACTTATGTGCTCACCAACCTGTCGCGATTCTTTCTTTCATACCTGAGAGCATACACGACTGCAGGAAGGGTAAGCCCAAGCCTTTGCCTGAGAGGAGCGGAGCTCAATTCTGGTGACACAAGTCTAGACTTTATATTCCCATAACTTCGAAGTAATATAATTTACTCATTTCTAGGAACATGAGTAAAGTACTATATCATACCTAGAGAACATGTATCGTCACTCTAGACACACAATACTGTTATATAAAGCGCCACAAAGATCTCTGATAGCATAACAGTTTAACATTTATTCGCTCAGAGAAGTCGATAAACCCCAGAAGTTTAAACTGGAACACGAATAACTCTAAAATGTGGCTCAATCAGTTTTCAGCAGCTGTGCTAATGCCCGCCACCCGATTTTCCCGAGAATAGTCAATTCAGCCCTTTTTGGTCACCTTTCCTGGGCTGCCACCCCATTCTCCTCCAACCCAGCGAACTGTAGTGGGTGGTTTGGCGTTCCTGTGATACTTTTGATATGGTTTAAAGGCCTGTGGTTTATGGATGTGTGGAAGGGATGTGTGGGCAAGGCAAGCATCGCGTCGGAGATGGAAGATGAATGTTGATGCTTGGAATTCACTGTGTCGTTTGGGTCACGACAGCACAGGCCGAAAGTACAAACACCAAAGACATTATGATTTATATGGAACGAAAGACGGGCACCAACCCTCCCTCCCAACACGCTGTTAAAACCCTAGCAAAATCGAGGAAGCGAACAGAAGTACTGTAGAAATGACACAGAAAACCTATAATAGCGACAGACACACGATAGGCCTAGACCCCACATGCCTAGTGCCGACAGAGGTTCAAATTACTGCCATGCTCTGCATCACAAAGATGCTGGTTTGGCATTCTACCTGGCAAATTTTGATAGCGTACAGCCAAACGTTGGACTAGACCAGTCTTTCATCATACGCGCCCACTCGGCTCCGCATTTCCATCCGTGTTGCATGAATAGATCTCGGCCCTCGTACGGCTTGGTATTCATACGGGCTGACGGTGTTCAGCCGTCTCTATACATAGATGAGTACGTACATATTCGTACATGGACTACCGTATATATGGCCTTTAGGCCTCGACTAGATGGACATAATTAAGAATACAAGTTTCTCTATCTCACTATTGCAACAGTCCGAACGACACCACTGCTTACCCTTAAAACTAAGTTGGTAGATAGGTACAGAAACATGGTTAAACATATCACAACTATACAGAATCGTCGTCAGCGTTTTGTGGGCATTGGAATGGTTTGTAGAATGCATTAAGCATTATGATTGATGGATGGTGGGTGCGTGACAATATGGTTGGCCGTGGTGATGGGCGATTACTATGATAGTGCTGATTATGAAGACTTCACCCGACCATTATTCCCATACAAACACCACATGTACAACTAGTCCTGTGGGGCAGGTCAAAATGTAGACAGAACATCAATGATATCTAACAAATGATAAAAAACATAAAGCTTTTTGACGCGTGAAAGTATCAAGAATATAATGCTTCCTCCACACAGCATTCCAGACTGTTCTCGCAGTTGCTATCTTGCTCACAAGAATGTTGTTAGTAATAGTAGTAATTATCCATCCACCCATCGGAACTGTCCTCCTCACATCGGAACTGTCCTCCTCAAAGTTTGCCCGAAGATTGGTATATATGGCCTCCGTCGGGCCCAGTGGATATATGATCAATACAATAGGTAAGGTGTTTTCTACTAGCAATCCGCCCCTTTTGAACTTGCTGGATATCTAGTCTCTAGATATAGCAGAACCCGCTACCGCATTGTAAATCATTAGCCCCAGCAATCAGCTTTAAAGACGATAGGCCTGGGAAAAGCTGCATATTCAAATCCGTATGCAGAAACCCGACGTTTATGGGGATAATGGCGGCTCGTTTGGAAATACTGAATATAGGTTGGAAGCGAATTTTCTAGGAGAAATTTGTGACGGAAAACGCCATTCGACGACTTGCGGCTAAATCTAGAAGCCTGGATAAAACTATTTCCCCTCCAGAGCTGACACATACTCCCAGAATGCTCTCGCCTTCAATCGCCTCTGTTCACTTCAATCTTTAGGCATCGTCCATAATAACTACTTATGTAGAAGCCCTCTCACTTGATATGTTGCACTGACACTTTCATGTTCCGTTCGGACATGTGCAAATACTGCGTTCCTTCTTCTCCTCATTGTAGCCGAAGACCAGCTGGTTTCCTTCCAGAAGGAACATTGTCAAGCGTCCTTGAGACGCGAAACAAGACAAGATGGAACCTTAAGCAGTGATATCCTGGGATATTTTGTTGCAATATGGGAGAACCGTGTGTGTGTATAGACTTAAATACAGAGAAGAGAGAAGGAGAAAGACTCGAGTTGTATATGAGAGAGAAGTGTACCATCAGCCCCGGCTAGCGGTCCAGCTCTATATATAAATGCAACACATTTTATTACTATATGACCTGAAAGGAAGTCGCCGATACACTGAGATCACCGAATTGACCCACTTGACTCACAGGCTACAGACTCACAGTCGTAGACTCATCCATGAGTTTTCACTCGCCACCACCACTGGCATTTGCAATCGTGAGCTTCCATAGACTTCCATAGAGTTCCAGGCCTTCATGTATATAAAAACAGAGCTTCTCCCTTAGATAGTAGAATAGACTTCGTCCGCTTTACATTCGTAACACATTTGTCCGGCTCTGTCCCGAATGACAGCTGATGACCAGAAATAGAGCGGTCTCCACCTATACTGGAGAAGGATGAGCCGTGGACTACGAGACCTATCCTTCAAAGGGACGAGATAATCCGGAAATTCCTCAGATCTCGTCCAGACTCATAGCCACTGCACGTTGCCAATTCTAAGTTGCTATAGACCGTTACTATTGCATTGGGGTCAAGCGGAAGCGAATCCACGAGTATTCACTAACGATAATGGAGGTCGCAACCCCATTGTTGACACCTGAGCCCAAGAAGTCAGGGGCTATGGGAACTAGCTTGTATTTCGTCACTGGGGGGTTCGGTTCGCTATTTTTGTGTGGTTCTGTCGGGCTGTTCATAAGCTTGAGTGTTTGTTATTGATTGTCACAGAGACACCCTGTACACTGTGTCGCTAAACAGTAGACGCGCAGATATCGAATGGGTATCGAGGCTTGAAGGTCTGCTGGCAGCTCTTCAACAGTCCGTTCTATGATTTCTGCCACTGCAATTTTGATATTAACAAAGACCTCCACCAAACAAGGCCAGCGAGTCATTTGGTACCTTCCGACAGAGAATAGGAGTCCGATGGGCATCATAGCCTATCACGATAAATTCGGTTGAAGTATCGATTGCTGGGACGGGTCCCCGAAATTGTAGCGATATAACTTGGTCTAGCTCCATGATCCGCACCGACAACAAAAAGGTATGTCTTCGGATCCGAGATTCTGAGATAGGATGGTGACCTCATTCAGACCTGAGATCTTGAAATACCTCAAAATTCAGGATTTTCTCAGATCTGTACTAACTCCCAGTGTTAACTCGGAAAACAGGAATAAGGGGAGGAAAGCACTAGTTACCGCATAAAAGCCGCACTGCACAACAGCCAAGGAGATAGAGGAACTAGAGAGTGGAGCGGGAAAGAAGGTGGATTGAAGTTGGAGGAGATTGAAGGGTAGTGGTGGTGAATTTACGTTTGTGGTGACCGATTATGATTCAACGGGCCAAATTTGACCAACCCAACGAGAGCCAGCCCAAGTTTTCTTTCCATGGCCTATTATTACTATCCGCTTCCTAACCTCTCCCGGGGTCATCCTATTCTTCTCAACTTTCATTTCTTTGGGTCCTTACCACAAAAAGCCTCAATTAAGATGTTAAATTCAAAGTATAACCACGTACACAACAGTCAAATAGCTGGGTAAGTAACCGTACTACATGTGGGCTTGTAGTATAGTTGCTGAACCTTCGCTTCGCTCGGCAAAATGCTCTGAAAGTTTAAAGTCAAATGTTCCAAGCGGTTCTTCAATCTTCAATCACATGAATTTAGGTAGTGAAAGTAGAACTGATTACACAAATTTGCAAGCGAGTAGCCAAGTTTGGAGGAGGAGTAGGAGAGTGAGGGTTATGGGTGGGAGTCAGGTTGATGGAGGAGGATGTAGTGGAAACCTTATGATATCGCGATATATCAGTGTGCGAATCTTTGATGGCTAGGAGCAAAAAGTTATGAATGAACACGTGGTGTTGCACGTATATATAGAGCTGACCGCTAGCTAGCGGGCTGGTAGTAAGGGCACACTTCTCATATATAACTCGCGTCTTTCTCCTTCTCTCTTCTCTCTGTATCTAAGTCTAAACACATACACGGTTCTCCCCATATTCAACACGTGGGTCCGTAAGAAAACACAAGTGACAAGTTGTGATGCAGTTGTGTGAGATAAGGTGGGGCAAAGTGAAAGTCCCTAGCGTAACACGAATTTTCAGGTCAAAATTTCCCCCAATTTCCGCATCGCTAATACTTCAGTTGTCTCGTACCCAGCCTGTCGTGACTAAGCTTGCGAACCAATAGGGTTTGGGGACGAGACAAATACTTCAGAGCACTTCGCCACGTCGTTCAGATAACCCTATTTTCCTTAAGCGAGAGTGGTACACATGTGTGAGTTCGGGCCAGCCGTTGACACTCACCCAGGTGTCAGGGCCGCTATACCTTGGTAGTTGAGCCCTCCTTTCCTGCTGAAAGTGAGGTCTGTTGCTGCTCGTGTGTATGTGCGTATGGGCTATTGTCTACAAAGGGAAGAGATGAGATCGACATATCAAAAGCTCTGTATGCATGATTATCATTACGAGTGCCAATGTGCCACGGATGCCTCACATTCCTCCCATCAGCTTACGGTCGACATCAGCTCCATCTAAAAATGTAACATGATCAACATCAAAATACTGACCACAGATGTTATTCTTATCTTCGTCCATAGCGAATCGATTCACGCACAATAATTGTTTCTGCCTATTTTACGTTGAAACCATGGTATATTAGATACAGCATAAAAGCCCACAAGTTGTTGCAACGCAAAAAAAACAAAAAAACAAAAAGCAAGACACTACAATACTCCAAACCAATGCATCCACAAGAAAAGATGAACACCATCGAATTGTCACTCTTTATAACACAAAGGCTCCCCTCCATCCAGTCATCGTGCGTCCGTCCATATTCAACGTAAAAGAGAGCACACGGTACACTACACTTAACGAATTTATAAGTTACCACCTAGAATCGCCTCCGTTGCTATTCACACAAATACGTTAGTGAATGATATAAGCTTGTTAATAGGTAACGGGGGATGAGCATACCCGAATTAATATAAGCCCTCTTCGCATCCAATATCATTCCAAACCTCGTTTCCAACTCCGTCTTGATACTCTTCTTCGTGACCGTCATCAGATCCGCTGTTCTCAAGATCTCTCTAATTTCAGCCAAAATCGCATCATCGGTTGGGAGCTCCAGCATTGACATCTCGAGCTCTCCACGGCCGTAACCGCCACTTCTTTGACTTATCATATCACTCGGCGCAATCGACATGCGACTATGCGCCCTCAGGTTTGGCAGGTCGAGCTGACTCATTGGTCTACTTTGATATCCTGGCGGGGGCATACCACCACCGAATCCATACTCTGAAGTGGGAGCATAAGATTTGGTTCCATAGGAATAACCCGAAACCTCAGAGCGTGTGTCGTTATGGCTACGTTGAGTCTGTGCTTCCCAGAGGTCATGTTGATAGTCTTCCCACTTCTTTCGGGGAATGCTGGCGGGATCAAATTTCCCTTCATCCGAGATAACAATCTTCTGGCCTTTCTCACCAGTAACAATACGAGTGTTACCCCACGAGAAATCATCCATATGCCAAAAGGAGTAAAGAGGAAGTGCAAAACTGAAGACAGGAATGGCGATGATATACAAAATCATCCAACCGATCTATTCATAGTTAGTAAGATTGGGGGCGCGAGACGATTAATGCCACATACCATTTCCCACTTGCGCTTCAAGATAAAGATAATAGCTTGCAGGCCATAGACGGCAGCGAGTAGCACAAAAGCCCATAATGGTATCAGGGTGGAACTTGTGGAAATCATGTAGATGAGATAGATGAGATATCCAACCGTAACAGGAGCAATGATGGTGCTAAGCAAGTCGAGGAAGACAACAAAACGCATAGAGAAACAGCAGAAACCGCAAAGCTGCTGCATGGGTACCAGTTCTGCAAGATTGTGAATCGTCGAGTTAATCCACCGTCGACGCTGCGACAGAAATACCGCCCAGGAGTCCGGTGCGATAGTGTAAGCATGAGCATCAAAGATGAACTTCGTCTTGAATTGTGGATGATGTTTCAAAAGTAATGTTGTTAGGTATCGATCCTCACCCAAATGAAGAAGGTTTTTCATGTGTAATGTATCGACCCGAATTTCGGCATAAGCATCAGTAACCTCTCGACTGACAAATAGAGGCTTCCCGGTTTCCGCAGCACGAATGCGGTACATCGAGAAACAACCGGGCAAACAAGTTACCGATCCAAATAAACTTTCGAAGGCCTTAGAGAGATTGTGTGAAATGAAGTACTCGTACACCTGTATCATGGTGATGAATGAGTGCTTCGCGTTATTGAGACCAGTCTCTCCACAGAGGGCGATGATTCGGGTATCTGCCAGGAATGCTGCGACCATACGGGTACCAGAATCATTTGCAACCACAGTATCTTCAAGTCTCATTAGCACATATATAATCATCCAGGAAGCTTGTCTACTTACCTGCATCAATCTGTAGAATAAATTCATAAAAGGTAGGGTTGACGCCAATAATATTTCGGATTTGATGATGCATCTCTAATTCCAGAGGGCTCATCGGATCGTTGTAGTGAACTCTGTTCAGGAACCGCATTATAACCATTTGGGAGTCACGCTTGCCACGATTGCCAGGTCGGGAGACTTCCGAGGGCTTTCCGACCTTGACGACAACCAAGAAGGGAACAATATGTCCTTGAACCTCGTAAAGACCAGAGTAGATCTTGCCCATGTTGTGTTGCTTTTGGCCTTCTCCTAGGGACTCAAAACTCAAAGGTTCGGGATCCACTGATTCCGGTACACCGAGAATATCGAGGACGATTCGGGGTGTAGGTCTATCGTTCCCTTGTCCGATAATCATACCATCACAAACGACGATCAATAGTTTTCTCTTGTCATCGTAGCGCATCCTTGCCACGGAATCAATAGCACGTCGGAGAGATTCCTCATCTTCTGTATAGGCCGGAACCTGACACATGATGAATTTGTCAAGATTTTCCGGCATATTTTTCTTGCCGAACTGTAATGCAGCAAAAAATTTGAAGGCAATGACCGAGACAAGCATGATCGAAATGGCAAGTAAAAGGTATCTTGCAAATTGACACTGAACAGAATTTCTGGTATCGACATTTCCAACGTAAAATAGACGGTTGAGGCACACTCTCATACGCTCCTTAACATCGGCACTCAGACTAAGAGTTTCCCAGTATTTGGTAACATCTTGACCAGAGCGTCCAGCAAAAAGATCGGCTACTTGTTGATCCATAAAGTCCACGTTGACTTTTGCTACGTTTTTGTCTTTCGCGTTGGTTGGGAAAACAATTCGCCGTCCACCTTGATTGTACTCGGTCATATCATACACTCGGTCACCGATAATAGCTATGTCTTTATTCTGGCTGTTGGCCAATCTTTTGACATCTTTGGCAGAGTAACCGATACTGCCCTTTTTGAAATTAGCTTTTATGACCATCATCTGCTCATAAAACCAGTCTGGTCGAGAATCATTGGTATAATAGCGGAAATCATGATATCTTGCATTCGGATCCACCGTTCTGTCCTTGGTCGCGTTATCGCCTCTGTAGTTGAGTTGAACCGCCGGATTAACGATTCCCTCAACGCCATTGCAAAGGGCTGAGACCTGGACTGGGAACAGAGTTGTAGCATCTTTCCCAGAATATTTTAGGAGCGATTTCTTAGGTATGATGTTAGGATAATGCGAAGGTATAAAGTCCGTGAGATCAAAAACTATGCCACGAATAGCGACGTAGGCATCGCTTTCAATATTGTTCTTTCCTCCATCATGGGTGGAAAGTTCTTCAAGTGTGAGGATATCTTGTTTGGGACAGATCAATTCCGGAAACACCACTGTGGCGTGTTAGCTATCCAGAGAAAAGAAAGCGGGTCGAGCTGCGTCATACCGAGGAAAAAGACCGCGATACCACACATTAGCCATATCATCATGTTGATGGCCAACTTTTCACGCCATGCAAGTTGCACATCTTTCCGTTTGATGCGTCCGACCCAATGGATGAGAAAGTCAGGTACGAACCATGTGAAGAGCCAGACAACGAACATCCACCGTTTGCGTGAACCAGACACAGGTAACTCGTCAATCTCCTCTTCCCGGGCTGCTTGACCTTTCTCTGCCATTTGCTCGCGGGTGTCGAAGTTGCGGAACATATCTCCGGAATGGAAAGCGGAGGCAGCTGCTTCGGATCGCAAGTCGTCCGACTTGGAGAAAGAACCTCCTTTGCCCTCAACCCCGTAGATGTGCGATCCAAGACCAGCAGAACTGCCCATGCCTGGAATCAATCGTACCCGGGAATCGGAACCACTGAAAAGAGCGCCGCCAGGCTCGCCGACCGGTGTTAGGGGATCACCGCTTCCTCCGTCGTCAGGATCCGGAGAATATGCAGCGCCACCCGCTCGTGTTCCCCCCTCACCCAGTTGTGCAATTTCGAGCCAGCATCGTTCACTAAGGAAAACACCAGTTGAACCTACTCGAACCTCATTCGATTGCCAGCCCTTCTCCTCGACCACCATCTCCGCCTTCTCCTTCTCACTTCCCACTATAATTGATTCGGCCTCTGCAAGCCCTAAAAATTCTCCAAAGGGTAAAAAGACTGAGAAGTCCGCATTTCGTACTCGCTGCGAGATTTCTGCGATTCCCAGAGTCCGAATTTGGGTGCGCACACACTTAGAATCAAATTGATTGGCAATACGTCGGTCATTCGGCTTCAAACAGAAGATGAAGTAAGGGTTCGTATTCGTCCCGGTGAGTGATCTAGTGACGGTATCCAATGCACCGACAAATTGGCCTGCAGCCCCTTGCTCAAGTAATGTGGTCTCCTTATGCTCAGATTTGATGTTTGGCTTATCGCCCTTCTTTCTCATGACACTAGGCATTCGCAATGGTCGTGAAGAGATCTGGCCTTGCATGATGGCTGTTTTTTCGCGCGGATGATGAACGGTAGTCACTACTTTGCTGCTGAACAAGTCGGTGATGAATGAGCTGGTCGTGCCACGGAAAAGGTTCATAAGGTCAGCTGAGATGATCTCGCTGTTCTGCTCGATGAGCCCTGCAATTGGATAGTCCACTTCACCGGCGAAATGTTTGACGGTAAAGCTAGTTCCCGGCGTTGAGAACTTGGATCCTGGAAGGGGAGATGAAGCCCCGATATTAACCGCAGGGTTACTCTTGGTATCAAATCGCTTCTTGAGACTCTCAAGGAATTGCGCATCAGAGCGGCCTCTCTTCGTCTGGTCGTCCAAGATGCTCAAAAGGCCATTACCAGACTTGAGCAAGGCCCGCACAGCGTCAGAGTTGTCGAAGTAACTTGTAGCAGGGACGCTGACTTCCTCACTCTCCAAGAGCTCTGCCTTCTTGTCAAAAAAGCTCTGTAGGCAAAAATTGTACAAGCTTTCGGTGGCAGCATTGTTGAGGAGTTGATCGAGTGTGCTACCTGTTGCTGAAGTTTGGGAGAAACCCGGAAAATCGATGATGGAGATTGTATTGGCGATTGAATCTTCCACAGCACAAAGACGCTCATTGCAAGATTCGACAATCCATGCGACTAGGAGTGAATAGAGAGTTCGCGCTAACTCATCTGCGTGTGCTCTGGCGCCTTTTGCGTCTAGCATCACGGTCACCCTCTCTCGGTTTAACGTTTTGGTTCGATAACCTAAGCTGGTTTCCAGTGCATCTGGAGGAACACCGAGGAAAGCTGCGATTACACCGAGGACATCTTTGTTGCGTACAACCACGACTTGATCACCACCTTCCATCGCTCCCGATTCATCTCCTCCAGCCAAAGTTGCATGACCGTTTGCGAATTCAAGTTGGCCAATATGGAGCACAACTGCGAGAAGCTGGCATATCTCCGCTATCTCGTTGCGCGGAAACTCCAGTTTTCGCAGAGCAGTTTTGAAGTGCTGAAACCCGTCCGCATCGTTGATGCCTACCTTCAGCTGAGTCGGATGCCCGAGGTATTTCCATCTCTTCTGGCCTGCCTTGTTGCCCATATCGCCAACACTATGCTTGTGGGAGGAGGTTGCTACATTTTTGAGACCAAGATGCTCCTTCTCAGCGTCCGAGGTTCCCGCCAGAAGATAGTAGAGGGCGTGAAAGTTTCTTTCTCCAGTGGGAATGTTGGCAACGCGAGATCTTTCGAGACGATGGTCAAGCAACTTGGCACCAATTAATGTCTGAGAGATACTATCATACTGAAGCTCGAGAAATAGTCCAGCTTTGGATGCGGTAGGGGTTGTCAGAGATTTGGTCGTTGTCAATGTATCAAAAAGAAATGTAAAAAGCGAAATCTTGTGGGAGAGTGGTGTAGAGCTAAACGCTAATAGAGACGATAGTAGGTGGGAGCGGAGAGTAGTTTTCCCAGACCCCGATTCTCCTCTATTTGGGCATCAATCAGTATCAATTCCGACTCAACTGTAAACACAACAGAAACACCTACAGAAACACAGCAACCTGGTTCTCCCCCCGTCCTCCTAAGCGCCGCCACATCCTATTGGCCATGCCTTCGAGCTCCACGCCGACAACATTGGGGGTAGTAAAGGTGTTCAACGATACAATTGCCTGTGAGCTGATGGTTGCTGTCGGCAATGACAGATGAAACCGGGAGGCTAGATGAGCAGTGATATGCGTATCTGACTGAAGGTGCGCTGGTAACGACGGCAAAGATGGCTGCGATTGAGGTGATTGTTGAGCCATGGCTGAGGAGCTGGTGGAGGGGATCGCGCCCCTCTGACAGACTGGGTACGTCGAGGAGTTGCTGGTTATTTAGCGGGTACAAACTTTCTACAACCCCATTCAACACCTCGAGCTCCTGAACTGTTATTGCTGATTGAGTCGGGTTTTAGGGCGCAAATGAACAGCTGTCTACCTCCAGTATGAGTTAGTGCCCGTTGCCTTGAGGACGCAATCTCAGTGGAGAGTAGAAGTGGATGAATTAGAGTCGTGTGAGAGGTGGTAAGGTATGTAAGTTGGTTGCGTCAACAGCGAAGGGCGAAGAGAAAGGGGAACGAAGAGTTGTCGCCGGACGAGTAAGACAATAACAATACAATAGTGGCACCAAGCGAATGTAGTAAACAACTGTCGGACAACAGAGAGTGAACGTACAGAAGAAAGATAGAGATACCTAACAGCTCCAGAAAATCACTGAACTTGACAGATTCGACGTAACTGTTGCTTGGGTGATATTATTATTCAAAGCGGCGAAAGTAAAAGACTACAAGGGAAACAGCCAGTGTTCGAGACTACTGAGATAGGTACAAGATGGCATGGTAGTCTAGCGCAACAAGAGTGATCAGGCGTAACTGCCCCTCAACTGTAGGTACTCTTCGGGACGCTAAAAATACTAGACTAGAGTTCAATTCTGCCAAGTGTTTCGCAATAGCAGAGATTGTTGCTTGTACATTACGACTCTCTGCCGCGAGAAGTATGTCCTCAGCAGAGAGTACTTGGTACATCGAGGCGTTTCGCGTCTCAACGTTGTTTGTTATGATGGATGTTGACACCCTTCGGCCTCTTAGCGTGGTGTGGTTGCTCTGAACGATATTTTGTTGATATTTTGGGAACGGAGATCCGCCACCGTAACCTGAATCCGCTTCCTCGCACTTCCGGGTTTCACTAGTAACATTTTTGCATTCTCTGCTTTCGAGCGGATCTTAACGGCTAGGTAGGCTTTATGACTTCTAATTCCGGGAGAATCTGAATGGCCATGTCTTTGTTGCTTCGCCTTCCACCCTCTCAGGCGTGTGCATTGGAGGAGTTCGAGGGTGCGCAAATGGCAATGAGATTTGTTTACATGTGCAATTCTGAAAAGGGAAACCATAACACCACTAATGGATTTTGCCGACTTTTTCAGCCGGCTCCTTCCCGAGCTCAGGGTCGGAAAAAAGCAACTGTTTCTTTTTATAGAATCCACCATCACCGTCACGTTGCGATGAGAAGAGTCGCAAAATGTCAGTCGTCAACATCACGATCAGTAGGAACAGGAATCTAACTACTTGTCAGGAAAGACGAATACTGGGCCATCTCGAGTCTGTAACTATGCGTACTTCCAATTACCTAATGTACACGGTGTTTAGGGCCCTGTATCTATGAAGAGCCATGCAGTGAGTACTGGATAGTGTAGAATGGCACGAGTGGCACGGAAGTTGCACTGCAGGAGAAATGCTACTTCTAGTGGCAGGGTGCATGCAGCAAGCACATCACCACACCAAGCTGTGTTTTGTTGCTCCCAATCAACCTCACCCTCTTTCCTGTTTACTTCAAACACTGCCATCAGCACCGCCTGCTCGTCCATCTTCGACATTCACTCTACTCCCTCTGTCGTTCGCTACTCCAAACATCCGAATTAATCATTTGTTTATTTGTTTGTGTGGGCGTGGATGCGGGTGTGTCTCGGCAGTACTTTTTCTCGGCCTTGTTGAAAGGGGATCGATTAAACATCTGGGTACTACCTATCCTCTCCAGCGAACAATCACTTTCGAACCCCAGTTCAGACAACGACGGTATTTTCCTTACTTTACCTTCACCATCTAGGACTTTAATCCTGCGGGATCAGTACCATTGCTTAAGGGATTGGGTTACGAAGCCCGAAACCTCGTGCACAAACTACACTCATCTCCCCCCGGTTCCAATACCGTGAGAACGTGTAGAACGATAGTGGCTTGCCTCATTGTGGGCCCTTTACGCTCTTACGCCTTGGGTCGCCTCGAGTGACCTCCGTCATGTCGTTCACGAACAATCGCCACTCCATTTACTCCACGACGTCTGCTGCGCCGTACGGCAACATGCCTTCCAATCAGCCTGGTGCCTTGACAACGTCTACTCTACTTTCCGCCCTCCACAATGCCTATCTATCTGGCTCGGTTTATCCTCTCGATGCAGCTACAACCATAGTTGTGAATTCTGGAGCCGGTAGGGGAGCTAACCAGTTTATGGGAGTCTTTGATGAAGAGCTAGGGATGAGGGTCTGGGAGCATGCACGACGGAGAGCTGAAGATCAGACGATCGTCCTTGCGTACGTGAATCCCTAACTTTGGGTTTATTATCATATTCGGGGATCTCGAATAGTGGCATGTTCTCGAAATATGCACTTTCTTGGCTAACGGAACGAAATCTAGGTCGCTGGGTTCGCTATCGCCCTCTCTCCTTTTACCGATATTATCCACCCTCCCTGCAGCGCCCGATCTCCTTAGTGTATGCCTTAACCTCATCTCCACCTTCACAAATTGCTTGACTCCTGAATCACCATTCTCTGTACCGCGGCATCGAGGACTGGCAGTGTCTGCTCAGATTTCCCTCTCTGGTGCCATCTCGGGTGCACATATTTCACTTTCGGATGCAGGTCTTGATACCGAAAATGGGCTTCTTCATATACCATCCCAGCAGGGATATAGAGCGTTCGACGTTTTCTATTATCTCCTCTCCAATGTGTCGACATCTGCGGAAAGACAAGGTCTAGGATTACAAAGTCCCGATACATACACTTTACTTGCACGTAGCAATACCTATTCGCTACCAAGCTACCTTCCAACGGCAGATGACTCGGCCGCTGCTGAAGATTGGAGGGCCAATTTGAGGGCTATCGGAATCAAAGGTGGAATGTTACGAGGGCTGCTTTCAGTCATGGCGGGCATTCTCAAACTTGGAAATTCGGTTGGTCTTTTGGTTGACGAAGAGGTGGTGGAAGAGGTTTGTGAGGATGTATCCGGCTTGTTGGGCATTGAGCCCGACGTGTTAGCCAAGAAAATGGGCGACAACGAGCGAGAACTTTTCATTGCGACTGTTTATGAGCTTGTTGTAGAGTGGATCATTGCAAAGGCAAATGAGGCCATCGCCGCTGACTTTGCCACAAGAAAAGATGCGGAGTCGAACTCAGGCGACAGCCAGGAAGGTGATACTGTACAAATCACGGTTCTAGAACTACCCGATGAAAAAATGGCGAGAGCCGTTTGTCTCAGGGGAGTATTCGATGACGAAAGCGGGCTGAACATAGAGATGAAGTCCGATGGTGTTAATATGCCGAACGTTAGCAGCACTGTGATTCGGGAAATGAAGGCTGCGTGGAGCGATGCCGAGAGTGCATGTTTAGTTGGCATGGGTCGTGAACGAGAGTACGAAAACGATCGAAAGGAGCAAATCATCGAAAAGGGGGGGAGGGAGGTAGAGGATGGCGGGTTCCTGAAAGAAGTTTTGTTTCCCACAGAATTCGGTCGATCTTCAGTGACGGTGCGATTAGACGTGTCGCAGCTATTAGCTGCGAGCAGGGCGTGGTACCATCTTAATCTTTCACCCACAGAAGGTTCTTCAGCCACGGAGGATCCACATTCCCAAGGTCAACCCTGGTCAGCTTCAGCAGTGAGTCGCCAGTTGAGAGGTTGGAGATTACCCGAGTGGGCGAACCGGCGCAGCAAAAGACTAGATTTCACCGCCGACTTCGACTTTGATGAATTTGAGGTACGGTATGCTGTTTTAGGTTGTTCAGGTGGACGAGATGGTGTCGAGAGCTGGGTACTTGAAAGAGGTTGGAGTAACGGCGAAGTTATGGTTGGAAATGAGCGTGTATGGATGCGGGAGCCTTGCTGGTGGGAAGCCGAAAACATGCTGGATATCAAGCAACCAGGCGTGCCTCCAGGAATGATGGGAATGGGAACGGTTATGCCTGTACCACATATGGATACTGGGTACACCACAAATACCAACGGAAGTGGCTATTTCCCACCTATGGGAGGCCAAGGGTTCGAGCAGGCGACGCCAAAGGATCAATTACTGCGGCAACAAAGTACCACTCCATTGCCTGGTGGAAACGACGAGCAAAACCGAAGTCTTCTCGCTAAGTACGAGGCCAACCATTTCACCGCCCCTGGGGATGTTGAGCTTGGTGAGAAACAGCATATTGAAGAACGCCCTGTTTCAACGTCTAGAAAGGTCTGGGCTGGTTTTGTCTGGGCCATGACATTCTGGATTCCGAGTTTTATGTTGAGATATGTTGGTCGTATGAAGCGACCGGACGTTCGAATGGCGTGGCGAGAAAAAGTAGTGCTTGTGTTTTTGATATTCATTCTGAATGCCGGCATCATCTTCTGGATTGCTATTTTTGCGCGATTACTGTGTCCCAATATCAACAAGGCATGGTCCCGAGCAAATGTCGCGAGGCATCAGGGCGAGACCGACTACTGGGTGAGTATGCGGGGCAATGTTTACGATCTCTGTCAGTTCTTCCTGCTTGTACCCCTCGGGTTACCTCTACTAACTTCTGCTATAGCAACCTTCTGGACTATTCAGCACAGCGATGTTACAGGCCAAGATGTGACTAGGGATTCCATGATTGAGTTCGCAGGGCAAGATGTTTCACCCTATTTCCCCCCTCCAATCTACCTTGGATGTCCCGAACTTGTCACAGACAATACGGTGGCTCTACAGCTGAATGACACCACTGCACGATCCCAGTCCAACGCTATACACTGGTCCGGTAAACAAGCGATATTTCCTCAGTCAGCCTTGGCTGATGTTGATTGGTACTCTCAAAAATTGCTTCCCAGACTCAAGCATTTTTGGACAGGCGATCTTGTTTGGGACAAAAAGCAAGTCAAAAAGGATGGTGTTGAGAACAACAAACCTTGGGCCATTATCGATAACGAAGTTTTTGACTTGACCGACTATTTCTATACCGCCAAGCGCATGAATAACCAGCCTCCATACAAATTTCTGGACTCTAAACTAGAGGAGATTTTTAACGAAAATCCCGGGTCAGATATCACTGAAATGTTCTATAAGGAGCTGAATGCGACCACACGGCGAACAAATATGCGGTGCATGAAAAACATCTTTTATGTAGGCAAGGTTGACTTTCGGTATGGCGCCAAGTGTCAAGCAAGTGGTTATGTTCTCCTTGGTTTTGCTGCCATAATGTGCGCGGTCATTCTCGTCAAGTTTTTGGCTGCACTCCAACTTGGCACAAAGCGACGTCCAGCCATGCAAGACAAATTTGTTATCTGCCAAATTCCAGCATACACTGAAGGTGAGGACCAGCTTCGTAAAGCAATGGACTCTTTGACTGCTCTAAATTATGACAACAAGAGGAAACTACTGTTTGTTATATGCGATGGCATGGTTGTTGGAGGTGGAAACGACAGTCCTACACCCAATATCGTCTTAGAGATTCTTGGAGTAGATCCAAAAATTGACCCACCCGCACTCCCGTTCAAAAGTGTTGGTGAGGGGAGCGCGCAACTTAATTATGGTAAAGTCTACTCCGGATTGTACGAATTTGAAGGGTGTGTGGTTCCATACATAGTTGTTGTCAAAGTGGGCAAGCCTTCGGAGACTAGCAAGCCTGGAAATCGCGGAAAACGCGACTCCCAAATCCTCGTGCTGGAATTTCTTAATCGTGTCCATCACCGCACCGCAATGTCTCCCCTCCAACTGGAAATGTTCCATCAAATCAACAACATTATCGGAGTCGATCCGGAGCTATATGAGTATATTTTAATGGTGGACGCCGATACTAGTGTCAAGGAAGACTCTCTCAACCGTCTAGTTGCAGCATGCGCCCACGATGCGAAAATTGCCGGTATTTGTGGTGAAACCAGTCTTGAGAACGAAGAGCAGAGTTGGTGGACCATGATTCAGGTATATGAGTAAGTGCTGTTCCTCTTTTTTTGATTGTGTTGGTAACCGTTGACGTTTGTTAGGTATTATATTTCCCATCATCTCGCCAAGTCCTTCGAAAGTCTGTTCGCGTCTGTTACTTGTTTGCCTGGATGGTAAGTAATCCAAACCACACCAGCACACCGTGCCTGCACACCGTGCCTGCACTATGTTAATCTTAATAGTTTCTGCATGTATCGACTGAGAACTGCCGACAAGGGTCGCCCTCTCATCATAGCCGACAAGGTCATCACTGAATACGCTGATGGTATTGTCGATACTTTGCACAAGAAGAATCTGCTATCGCTTGGTGAAGATCGTTACCTGACTACCCTGATGACCAAACACTTTCCCTACATGAGTTACAAGTTCATTCCCGGTGCTTATGCGATGACAGCCGCTCCCGAAAGCTGGAGCGTCTTGCTTTCGCAGAGACGTCGCTGGATCAACTCGACTGTTCACAACTTGGCAGAACTTATGTTCCTCGAGGAGATGTGTGGCTTCTGCTTATTTTCTATGAGATTTGTCGTGTTCATCGACCTTATGGGTAAGTGTATCATTATACCCTCAGTTGTTGAGCTTTACTCATTGACATACTAGGTACGATCATTCTACCTGCCACCTGTGTTTACTTGGGTTACCTCATTTACATCGTTGCATCCAAGACTGGACCTCTACCAATCATATCGCTAGCTATGATTGCAGGTGTCTATGGTTTGCAGGCTATCATATTCATTGTCAAACGGCAATGGCAACATGTGGGTTGGATGATTATCTACATCATGGCGTTCCCCATCTACTCATTCATTCTCCCCATCTACTCGTTCTGGGCCCAGGATGACTTTTCATGGGGAAACACTCGTATTGTGGTTGGAGAAACTGGTAAGAAAAAGGTTGTTGCTACCACCGATCCGGGCTTTGATCCAAAAAGCATTCCGCTCCAGACCTGGGATGAATACGCGACCCAGAACAAGCTCCCTGGTCGACGAGGTGGTGCGCCAGAAAAGTTTGGAGATATGGGCTACGAAGCCTATGAGATGGATGATGTACACTCCATGTATTCGTCGGTCAAACCCGCGTCTACTATTCTTACTGGACTTCCGAACCTTGGTGGACAGACGTATATACCTCCTCGATCTCCGGCTCCATTTGCAAACAATCGCCAGTCGACTTATTCCGCGTATACTAGCCTGACTGGTCTTGGTGGACACGATCAGGGGCAGCATCAGAGGCTTATGTCGATGGGAGGAATGAGTACTGGTGATTATTGGCAAGACGGTGGACACCATAACAGCCGCCATAGTCCGATGTCAACGAGTGGACTGCCGAGTACCGATAATTTGCTTGGTCCTCACACTCCACCCCCGAGAGCACATTCTACAACTCCTCTTGGATATGGCGGATCGAGGCCGGTGAGTCAGATGGATTTTACGAGAGTCGGTGGTGGTCCAGATGATGAAAGTATTGTGGATGCTATCAGGGGGGTGCTTCGGGAAGTGGATTTGGAGAATATTACGAAGAAACAAGGTATGTGGTTGCTGCTGTTCTACTTAGATATAGTAGTTTACTGACACTAGCGTAGTGAGGGCGCTTGTGGAGCAGAGGTTACAGACAGAGTGTCAGGGTGAACGAAGAGTATTCTTAGATAGAATGATTGATGCAGAGTTGGCGAGTATGCCATTGTAGGCTGGGGCGGTGTGATACCTTTTCCTTTCTTCTCTTTTCCCTGATATAATGTTGGTGCTCTTAATCATGGCGGATCATAAATAGGTGGTGGGAAGGCGAGCAGGTGAGAGGAGGGGCATGCATGGAAAGGTTTACTTAAACGGAGTTATTTCTCACTTTCCATTATCTATGTTCTTTTAAGTTTTTGGTGTAAAAGTACTCTTTTGCATTGTTGATAGTTTGATATTGTGTATGTGGATTAATCATTGGCATTTACGGATCATGAGATTGGATGCATATTAATATTTACTCTCCATACTTCATAGTACAACTAAGTAGCTCCATCCGATTCCTTGACCCCGGCGGTTTGAGAGCCGGGAGGCTGGAAGAAAGGGGGTCTGTTCCCTTCGACTCGGCCTCCTTTTGGATCTCGGACCTTTTCCGCTCGGATTTCGGGTGTTATACCCGGTTAACACTTATTCTAAGTCATTCGGCCTAAATAAGGGGTGTTTAGAGAGCCAATCGGTGGTGGCCACACACGCTGCCGTCGATGGACGCACTGCATTCTGCAGCTAGGCTGGTCTAGATATGTAGTGCAAGGGAACAATGAAGGTCGATTTCAATGAGCGCAATTGCAAGTTAATAGGGGGTTTTTCTTGTTGATCAGCATACACATGTATAGATGAAACTCGTACAGCAGTAGCAAAAAAGGTCAACAACGTTTTAAGTATTTTAAAAATTAGCAATTGGATAATAAACGCATCACTGGGTAGAGTTATTAATCTCATATCACGCTCTGAGACATAGTCCTATATGTTAATATTGAATTAGGCCACTTGATTTACTGGCGGGGCGGGGATCAAGCCCGGCGGCCATGTATGTGCTAGGTACGTTTTGTAACCTGGGCGGCACCCTGCATGAGGTCGAACAAACTTGACCTAGAGTAGGCCCACCGAACATAACATCCGAGCAAGGCGGGTACCAGCAATTTGACGTGGCTAGTGCTGCAGGCTATCCGGAGGAGATGGCAGGTAAAAAAAATCGAGAAGACAGAATCCCATGGAAGTTTGGGTACCAAGCACGTATTATTTAACGGCACATTCTCCCGCTAGTTTCTGGCGAGGAAGAATCTCGTGAGCTCCCTCCCCCCCTCCCCCCGGCTTGCATGACGGCACTGACGAACAAACGGACGAATAGCATCAATTGAGCGATATCACTTGTACACGATTGGATACGCAATATATTTCACAACCACGAATCACACAGTCGGGTTATTCTCCAGTTCAAAACACCCCACCTCAGGACGACGAGCTATTCAATCCAGTTCTTCTCTCGTCCATCCCAATTCCTCATTAAACACTTCATAACTCCACCACTACCACTCATTTACTATCCTCTGAGGCGACTGTCGGCCATCGAAATCCTTACGCACAAGCACCCACACGGAGAGAAGCCGTAAAGACAAACAACCCCACCTTCCATCCAAGTCACGCCACTTCTCCTTCCACCTGTCCACCTGAAACCCTCTCACCACTACCGCAAAATGGCAATGAGAGAACCGTCACAATCAAAAGCAACCGGAATAATAATCGGATTCACGATAGCCGGCGTGTTCTTCCTCCTCTTCGTCATCGCACTGTTTCACTGGTATTCGCGGCGGATGCATCCGAGACGAATTGAAGGCAGCCATAATAGCAGTTCGAGTGGTGACGGACGGAGTGAATATAGTGAGGTATAGCAGGGAGGGGGGGAAGTACGGTAATGGCGGTTTTGCATATTTTTGATGTCTTCTGCTTCGCGTACATACGATTTTATCCTACCATCTGACGGTTTTCGACGTGATCCCACTTTTTGCAGTGAGGCGGGCAGTTTAAGAGGGAGTTATTTGTTTTTCCTTGTTTGCTGATTGGGCTAATGTGGTGGTGATGTTTTTGGACCTAGCCAGTTGCTGTATTTTTTGGCTGCATGATCCCTGAGATATGACGTGGCCCTTTGTATTTTTTGTTCTTTATATATTGGTGCAGGGGGCCTGTTTATTCGCTCACTCGCCAGCTGGCTTTCTTCTTCACATATTATGGGGCCATGTTTTACGAAGACTGATCATGCATGGGACGAAAGGTGTTGAGTAAGATTGAAGCAGAATGTTAGGGAATAGATACCAAACAAAAACTGGCTGACTGTGACTTCAGATGGAAATTGATTCAATTCGGGTGGCATTTAGAATCAAAACATTCAATTGGACAATTTTATTGGAGCCAGTAATTCTGAAGTTGATCATCTCCATATAAAGCAGGTCTCAGTAACTCGGAAGTTTTGATATTTATTCCTCCGTCCTTGCCGTCCGGCCGGAACGAAGTGTCAATCATGCATTGCGGGTGCGTCTGCATTGATTGAACCCGCGATTTTATAGTGTCTGCATGATGAATTTAGGTCGCTTCTATTCTTTCAGCTGGCAGCTAGAGTAATTGTCCCACATTTCTCACTGAGTATCGGGTATGCGAGCTGTACGAGCTATTAAATCACGAGTTCAACCAGATGATACGGTAGACTCGGATCTGCAAGCCATCGATAGATATATCCTAAGAGATTCAAGCCAAATACAGCCCATGACCATGTGGTATGTTTCACACTGAGGCCGATACACGCCCGCCGAATTTAAACAATCACGAATCCTGAGTGACAGCACGTGTATTAATGCTAACTAAAATTAAGACAAGACCCAGTGCCCTACATAATGCACCAAAAAAGACCAATTGCTAATGCCAAAAATTCTAACACTGAGCGCGCGGAATATGAGGAAGGACAAAAAGAAACTAACCAAAAAGTTCAGACTCATGATCATGATGGCTCATGCTATTATCACAACTCCCTAGTATTAGTCGCCTCCATTGCTTTTTCATCCATAGGGCCAGTCGAGCGAGAGTCCGGTTCTTTATCCTATGTTGTCGACTTGTCAAATCCTATCTCCTTACGTTCCTGCAGAAATCGGTGAAACTTCCATCTGCTCTTGACGGTGTCGCTGTATTTGAGAAATAGGAACGGACAAACGCACTACTCAAACAATTAGCATGAGGGTTCGGCCACATGAATTACTCCGAAATAGAGAATTTACCATCCCCAATGCCAAAAATCCCAGTAAACTCGACGCCATGGCACCCCCAGGCCTTTATACACTATCACCAGTCAGCATACCGTGGAGCTAAGGAAGTAAGGAATGGAGAAATCTACTATGCCTCGCAAACAGCGGAAAACTGGCCCCAAACAAATTACGACACATAGAACATGCGGCGAGCGCAGAGGCTGCATAGATCTCGTCTCTTGATGTGTTGGTCCCAGAGGATGACGCCAACGTACGAAAAACCGGCGCCGAAGCCTACGGGGATGAGGGGGAGACCGCTGACTCCCGGGCCGAACCCGTAGACTCCTAATACGGACAGTTATGTTATGTGTTGAATAGGAAGATAAATGACTACCTTGATAGGTAATTGGGTAGCTCTGGGAGAAAAGATAAAACGTCCCGTAGATCAATGATATGTACAAGGAGACGAGCAAAACAATGCTTTCGTTCCAAAGCATCTGGAAAGTCCGTGACAGTGTAGTTTTGAGGGCGGATTTCAAAGAGCGGTCTTCAAGTTCCAGAGGTGCAATCGCCTCTAAGTCTCCCTGTGCCCGAAGTCATTTGGCCTTACGGAGAAGGAGAACTGGGGCAAAAGTCTCCGGGCAGAACAGCATTGGAATGAAAGATAGATCGCTGATCATTACTAGAGAACGTCAGTTCGGCTCAGACCATGGTAAGATGGTAAGTAAGGCTAACTATCTGTATAAAAAACCATCCGCCATCCTAAGCGTGAGTTGGAAATGAATACACCAATCACTGGAGACAGGGTTGGCCCCACCTGTATTTCATTAGTTTAGTATTCAGGAGAGGGATTAGGGTTGTCAGTACCATCGTAACCGCAGAGAAGATAGCCATATCTACTCAGAAACATGCCGTTAGCATCCAATAGAGCACAGGAGAGATTAAGGGCCAGTACTTTTTCCCCGCTTTTCAGCATCGGGTCATATCCGCAAATTGCCCCCCAGTCTATTGACAATCAGTCTACAGCTCGAACACCCAAGTATATATTAGGCCACAAACCACTGACATGGGCGCAGAAGCCCCAACACTAGCTAGAAATTGGAATACTAGTAGAGAAACGATGTTTGGACTCACGGCGTAATAGATGGTTCCTACTACAAACCACCCAAAGGCTATTATGGAAACAGATCTACGACCATAGAACTCGCTGAAAGGTGCAAAGGCAATTGGTCCAACAACATACCCGAGCAAGCATAAGGAAATTGTCAAAATAGTAACTTCAGTATGCGTGACGTTTAAATCTTGCTGTATAACTGACATGGCAACAGATGGCAGTAATGATGCAAATGCCGAATTAGTTACAGCCAGAATTCCAGTGTTTGTGATGAGCCATTTCTTCCTCTGTGACGAAAGTTAGAACCAGGCTTCGTCAAGTAGTCTATGAGGGGCAGAACTTACTGATGACCAGTTGTATGGATTGTCTGGATCTCCTGGAGTAAAGGATATCACCCTCTTCGTGTGGTCTGTGTCTACTTCAATCTTCCTCTCAATGCCCTCGCGGAGCTCATCCTTCTCTGGCAACCCTTCTCCACACAGCCAGGTCGATCGCACTCTGTGGATGTCGAGTGTGGATACCTGCTCTAACCTTTCCGGGTCCAGCTCTTTGGCCATCGAATGCAACAAGCACAACACAAAGATCACAGCGAAGGAGTAGGTGAGAGCATCCAGATGGCCAGCAGCAAAGGCAGTGAAATAACAGGCGGACAACGGTGGAAGTTGGAGCTGAGGTTGAATTACGATTTTAAAGCTTTTACCTTGGAAATAGTGGGGCAAAACCTAGCTTTTTAACTAGATGATAGCATAGCTTTCAACATCGCCATGCACTTCGGTTACCTGCGCTCGAGGATCAGAGTCCCCATTTCTGGCAATTGACCACACATAACCGGCAATATACGAGAAGCGTCTCGTAGATTCTGGCAAAGCGCAATTTGATATCAGCAAGAAGGTAAAAAAACAAAGATGCATTGACTTCAGAATCAGCTTCGGCCCGTGATGCGAGTGCCATGCATATCGGTTAACTCGGCACATTCTCCACCATGTTAGTCCGTCGTCGAATTCAATCTAGATATGGGAATGAGGATTAACGTATCCTAGCATCCTTGGAGCTTAGTGGCAAGAGGTCCACGGCTCCAGTACCCTCAACTATGGAATCTTGGTAATTAACATTCATGTTGCCACCTCTGACATCGAACGATTAGGGTTTGTAATTCAGGAATCAGGATCTTGGATATTGCCACGCATCGCAGGGTACTGTGATCCCCATGTGCCCGTAGTTCAAACCAGAACAAACCACAGACAGTTGGAGGTAAGTCAGGCATTGCATCGATTTGTATGTACGGTGACTTTGGCCGCCACTCTCAATTTGTTGCTCAAAATGGACAGGGTTTTTGGTGTGGCCGGGAGTTAGAAAAACACCGGTAATGCACCCTGAGGTCCAGTAACCCTATGCAGGCCAAGAATCCCGGAATGAAAAATCTAAATTTTTTTGATGTTGGAGGCTGCAGGATGTTTGCAATAATAGCAATGCAGTGATGTCAATGTTCTTTCAATTCCTAGTAGTTGCTCCGAATTGTTTGGTTTACTGGCCAATGCAATCAGAAGGACGTTGAAATCCTATTCATATCGATCAGTATGGTCCTAAAGTTTGGAAGAACTTCTAGCGTTAATCTGGCGAATTTCTGCGAGAATAAGGATTGGACATTCGAATTTTGTTTGTTTGTTTGTTTAATTCATACTGTATGCACTCTAATTAGAGTATGACAGTCCTCACAACTCCAGGGGACCCAGCTAGATGGGGAGATCCCCACCCTCTACCCTAACTTCCCCTCTACCTCGACCCTACTAAGTCTTCGTGTTATGTTTCGTATGTTGCGATGGACATATCATTGGCCCCGACATTCGAATTTTTACGTCCATATCCCCATACCCAAGTATCTACTCTAGTCGGCAACGGTACAGGAAAATACTTAGTCGAAGTACGTTTTGGATTCACCGGCCCGCAATTTAAAAGAGGGGAATATTCACGGGTAGATAGGGAGTTAGATAGGACTCGAGATATTGAAAAAAAACGGTAGTCAAGAGGTGGTTAGAGTGGCAATACTTTTTTATTACTGATGGAAAATGATAGGTTTACTGATGGCAGCTAGGTTGAGCAGGTTCGACAGATGCCGATGACGTGTTTTGATTTCTGTACAGGCAATAAATGGCCTGCTCGGCGAATAGATTGATGGCGTCGGGGATTCTCGAGATCGTAGCGGGTTGTCGACGACTTTCGGGCCGCGCCGCAGATGACATAATGACCGGACATCCTAGTGGGTTGGACAGAGCTCTAAATGACAGCGAATCAAAGCCGTGATGACAGATGACGTTGTTGTTTATTCATTGTGTATTCACTCTGACTAGAGTATGACAGTACCCTAAATTCCACGCCACTACCCTCAGGAAAACCCATCAAGTCAAAGGTGTGGCTTCCCCATCTACTACCGCTACACAATGGTGGGCACTATGGGTATTTTCACTTCAATACCATGGCCTCAAAGCCCATCTGCCTCCCCTCCATTAAAATGAATGTAAGTGACAAAGGAAATTCATAAGCCCATCCTTCACTTCACACTTTCCACTCACAACCACCACCGCTGCCCTAGTTCTAATGCCCGACAAGGTTTGTTGCAACAGGTGTGCATACCGAAGCACCATGGGTTGCCTTTCTTTGCTGTCTCCTCTAGGATCAAAAATGCAGGGTTTCATATGATATTATCACAGTGGAATACCCCAACTGGCTAACTGAAGCCAGCATTCCGTTTCCATTCTCGAAGAGGCCCACTACCGGTCCCAGGAAGTAGAGGTTGTATGCGTGCATTGCATGAGTCTGTTCATTCATGTGTTGTTTCAAGATGGGGGTCGTACTGCACATGTTATCTGTTAGGGGATCTCCCTTAGCAGAGGTATTGGTACTTAGTGAACTTCAGGGTATACATATGGGTCTATTGTTACGGGGTTGGTATAGCCTAAGTAACTATACTTTAAAGTATCCAATGATACTTAAGTACGTACTAGTTATACTCTGCCATGGTTCCTATCATAATTCCTTATGCGTACCTCCACACAAAGTGTATTGGTAATCTATAAAGATCGTATACTCAAAGAAGACAAATATGTATTGTCATATCAGAAGCTGATGGATGAATGGCTAGTAAATCGTATCGTGGTGTAATACAATATTCACAATACATATAACTCGTATAATAAATCTCAAAGATTAATTAATATAGTAAGTATATTGATATAATTAATCTCGGTGATTAATTATTATTGTGGCAGTAATATATTGCCCGTTGATAGTGCAATCTAAATTGACATGTATCTTCACAAATATTTTTCTAATTTCCTTGATAAATCTGGCGTTCAGATACTATCGGCAATACTACGTCTCGCGCGTAATCTCCCTCAATCTTAATTTCACGTATCTTTATACTCAGCTCGAAGGCGATCCCTAGTACGCCTTCTCTGTTTCTTGCTTTGTTTACCAAAACGTTGCTCAAGCTCCAAGAGGGTAGGTTCCTTATATTTTGGCTTATTTTTGAACTCTTGTCCAGATCTTATAGTATTGAACTGGTTACATTTATTGATTTGAAACTCAATCTGTAACTCTGCTTCGGATAATTGTTCCTCAATATCGGTACTATATTTCAAATCCAATGCAGGAATATCGGACTCTGAAGCTAAAGTTCTGTTATCATCTTTTTGTGGTAATGGCTTAACTATACAGTCCCTAACGTACTCTGAAGGGAATATTTGGTAGTCAAAAGAATACTTAAGTATCTCTGTATATTGGACAATACTTGCCAGCCACCAAATGCACTGTGCCGCAAATATATTATCTTCCTTCTGAAATCATTGTATCAATAAGAAGAATGCGTATGTGATAATATCATATTTGCTCGTAAACTCTTGTCTCGTCATAGGGTGGGGGAACTGCATACAATCCTAATAGATAATACTCTTATACTTGGTAATAATAATAATAGATAATTTAAGAACTTGAAACCTAATAATATTTCAGCTTTGTCTTTTGCAGGTAGGTATCGTTCGTAATTGTGGGGCTACCCTTCCAATGCCAAAGCATTGCTGTCTCTTTATAGCCTTTCTTGGACTACCGAAGTTTATGTCCGAATCTTAGCTATGATCTCATCTGTCATATCTTAGAGTAATTTTTTATTACGAGCCAGGCTCATAGATAGAGGACCACGCTTCCCAAAGGTTATTGTGTAATTGCATGATTGGTTTTGAAGCATTACGCTCCTGATAAGAATCAGGCCATCATCAGCAATAAGATTTAATCAAACAGTAACTTCAACTTAGATATCTTGCAACTCACATATTTTGGATAGTCAAAACCTCTTCGTTGCCTGACCTGGTTATTTGGAGGGCTTCATCAGCAAAATGAAAAATGGTTTGGAAGTTATAACTGAACAACTCAGCAACTCTGAACAGCCACACTGATCCTTCCAGATGCTCCCAGATGCTTGCAGATAGGCTGAATGCAATGCGATATGCTCCCAGGTGCTCTGAGACTATGTCCCCGGTGCTCCTCAATGCTCCGGTAGTTGTGGAACAGAATACATGATCATCCTGAAGAGTGTATAGTTGTCTTCAAAATGCTACAAAATCAATGTATTGGAATGTGCAAATTTCGGAGCTATTGGGAGTATTGGGAGTATTGGCCGTGTCTCCAAGACTAATCCGGTGCACCTCGAACCAGGAGGAATACACTCCGGAAGTGATTTTTATAATGTTTAAGTCAAATAGTACAATTCGATTAACAATCTTCCTCCTGCACACTTTGATTCAGGCATGTAAGTTTAATATACAGTCCAGTAGGTATCTAAATGCACATGATTATTTACAAGCCATACGCTATCGATTCTATCAGATGCAACATTCTCTCGCACCAACTGTGCCAGTCCAACAATTGCTCCGACAGGTACAGTATGCATCTTATCAGTCTGTTTGACAACCTGGATGAACCCATCAACACAATCAGCCCAACCATGCGGATCTTTGTACTTTGTTGGAATCACCACTACATATTCTTGAGGTTGAGGACGTAATATCCATTGTTCAGTCTTCTTGCACCTCTTAGAAAAGGTTGGTATCAGTTTTCCAGCGGGCAGGCGCTCCTGAAATTGGAGGATCTGATTCGGTGGAGTCCAGCTGTAGTATAATACAGGAAAAGAAGGAACTCGGCCTTGGAAGGTGTTATCGAGGTCACTTTCCGTATATTGGACCCAGATGTCATGAGATTCAGGCATGATCCCTTGGTTAGCATTGGTATATTCCACCTTGCAATCAAGTCCCAGGTGCTCAACAGATGTAGGGCAGTGAAATGGTTGACGGTAATACAACAGCCCATTGTAAAGTTTAATAAATATACTGTCTATGAGTACATTCTGATTATATCCGAGCACCAGTCCACAAACCTCGTGTCCCCAGTCCTCTTCAATTTGTGCATGGAATAGCTGACCAAAGTTGGAAATTCCGAAATCTTCCAAAGCATCTCTGAGTGAGGTTAATTTGATACTTCTGCACACGCCGCGGATATGGGTTTCTCTCAAATGATGTACCTGTTGTGATACAGGGTGGAAAAATGGCTCTTCCTGACAATGCTGGACGGGTATAAGATGGGCTCTGCAAGTATCTCACCATTTATCGGTAGCGGATAGTGGGTTGGAAACTTTTGCAGACTCAATATCGTACCAGCCTTGGAGGGCAAGATGAGACAGAGTCTCCTCCATATAGTCAAGACTGGTACACCGGTCATTGTGCTTGAGCATCTGTCGAATGTAATTGTCTTTATTTGTAGATTGATAAGTCTCTTTCACATTGGCGATATGCAGCCGTTCAGAAATATCAGTGGTGAAATTGTCGCCAGAACCCGTTCGCTGAATTGACTCTGATATATGGCTCACAAGATGCATCTTTGGATATCCGAAATGGATTACACAATGTTTGATGGTTTTCTGGAGCTCCTGAATGCCAATCGCCTGCCACCAAGCTTCAAATTCGATCAAGCGGATGGAGAATTCCTTCTTGAAATGCATCTGGTCATTCGAAGTGACACCATAAATCTCTCTCTCCAGCTGATTCGCAATGCGGTCCGTATCAGCGATACTCGAGGTGGTGGCTTCAGTCTCAGCATCAGATAGACAGACCTGAAATTCCGCACGCTTGTCGGCTGTCATGTTTGCCACTCCACAAACCTCTTCTTCTGCAGCAGTTTTCATTTGAGCAAGTTTTTTGGCGAATGTGCTTCTGGGACTGGTTGCTTTAGTCGCAACTTCCTGCAATAGTTGTCGCTTATGATGTCGGAATAATTTATCGAAAAGCTTCCGTTTAACAGGTGTCACCCGATGGATTTTGTGCTCCAATCGCTCTTTTGCACTCTGCCGATCAGCATCTGACCATATGGTTGCCGCTTGTCAGGCTCTATTCAAGCGCACCTGAAATTGCCTTCGTTTTGTTGTTGTAACCTTCTCAGCCCCGTACACCTGAACCTTCATTGCACCACGGATTTTATGAATCTTTTGTTCTAGTAACTGATGGGATTCTCTTGCCAACAGTTCATCCACTTGGGCCTTTGCAGACTTCGACATTTTCTGGTCTCGAAAAGCGCCCTTCTTCTTATAAAATCAGTTCAGCGCATCATCTAGTGCTGTGAGGGATAGGTCAGAGTGATTTTGTTGGCTGACAAGTAGAGAGAATTCACATAATGCCCACACTGCTCCCATCACCATTTCATCAGAGGCTGTTTCCGCTGGAGTTTTCCCATCATCCTTGCAGCAGTCAAGAATTGGAGCGCAATTCACTGCCAGTGATCTGATCATGCCCCGGATCTCTTTTCCCTGCCAGGAGCCCCTTTTCATCGAATCGAATGGTATAGAGAAGAGCTGGAGGCCCAGATATTGTGGTGCCGACGTGAATCGATTGTCAAATTGATCCTTGACATTTCTAGCTTTCAGGTATTTGAGCAGCCAGTGCAATAAGTCTTTAACTAAACCCAGGAGCAGCTGATGCAATTCATCAGGCTGCCAAACACGATATACATTGCAGAGAGGGTATTGCCAGAACTGGTTGCGGATTGGATGAACACCAAGAGTGTGCGGAATATCGATATTAGTTTCGTCCAGAAGCTCCAAGTAAACATCCTGATCTCTTGGGTTATCGAGTGGTCGAATAGTGGAATATCCCATGGGCGCACCTTTAGGAATTTCACACATCGGGCATGAGCCATATGAGACTTGAGCAATCATGACTTGTTCTGGATAATCCCCCACCCAGGCTGCCAAAAGAGGATAACATTGTTGCTGGAATCCATCAGCACGATTCCACTTCAAGCTGGGACCAGTTATGTCAAGATTCCGGAGTGGGGACTGCACGGTTCCAACCGCAGAATGCCATGCCTCGTCAGTATTTTTGGCACCTTTTGGGGGACAGGAGATCAGCCCAATGAGAATCCAGCCACGCATTTTAGGTGTACAGCGGATATCTTTTCGAATATTAGAAATTGTGAGATACAGCGGCCAGGCATGCTGATCACCCGAAAAATTGGTCAAGTGAGTCTTGTTGGATGCACATATGACTGGGATAATTGTCTCTCCGGCAGGAAGCTGATCTTGCATATCCCGCCACCAATTGCCCGTATTCATCTTGCTGTATAATCTGCGATTTTCCGAGTCTGCGAGGGGCACCGGTTCAAAATCGAGGTGCGCCTGAAATGGGAGATGTGCCAACAGGAACTGTATACATTTGAAAATATCCCTGTAGTATAATGTTCCGAAGATATGTGAGTCACCTTCAATCCAACAATTATTGCCGAGTCCGAAATCGAGTTGAGAGAGGAGCGTTCGCAGGGCATCTGCTGATTGGAATCATTCGATTTTGAAGTTGTCCAGTTTTTGTTTTGTTTTATTCATACTGTGTGCACTCTAATTAGAGTATGACAGGACCCAATATCCCCTCCGCCTCCGGGCGAGCCGGCTAGATGGCGGAGCTCCCCCCCCGCTACCCTTCATCCCCGCTG
>Ga0307512_10000661_pt1 | contig 50863 bp, 59 predicted proteins | sample 14_EM_MG_FD_200267 | JGI IMG/M metagenome (GOLD analysis project Ga0307512, IMG submission 200267) | Populus trichocarpa ectomycorrhiza microbial communities from riparian zone in the Pacific Northwest, United States - 14_EM | ecosystem: Host-associated > Plants > Roots > Unclassified | place...
ATGCGGATGCGGATAAGGAGGAAGAATCATCGCAAGTCGAGGATGGATCAACGCAGAATGTGGAGGACTGACCTGGGACCCAGTGATGTCGACGGGTATGAGGGGGAGGATGGCGACGATGCGGATGCAGCTGAGGAGGAAGAAGCATCGCAAGCCGATGATGGATCAACGCAGAATGTGGAGGACTGAGGGCATTGTACTAGAGAGTGTGAAGATTAGCTTGTATATTTCAGACCTGTGAAATATGAAAATGGCGAAGCAAATGCAACGGCAAGCGAGGTATCCGAAGCGAACACTGTATTGCAATATGTGACAAAATCTCAAAGCTAAACATATATGGGGCGAGTGCGGCATCCGATATATTATAGCAATAGTGGAGAGGTATAATGTGGCTATCGGCCGAAGAAAGGCATAAACATCGCCAGGCGTTGTGTGAATGGCTACAGCATAACTGCACCCCCTGCGAAGAGTGTAACACACGTGTTGTTCTGATGGTGCGTATACCGGGCGCATAGTAATGGAGGTGAGTATGCAACGCCACCCGTCGCCTGGGCGACGGGTAGCGTGTGGTTCTCCGTCAGAGGGTTCGAGGTTCCGTCAGAGCCGTCAGAGCCGTCCGGAACACCCGGGTGTTTCAGACGGAAACTAGGGTTGTTGCTGATGTGTCCACATTTGTGTGATGTTGATCGACGCCGTAATTCATTACCATCAGGATCGTTCATTTGTAAATGCAACCTAAGGTCACGTCTGACAATAACCATAGCTATTAGTATTATATTGGCTTTGTTATGCTAAGGCATCAAGATATTGGCTATACTCACTGTGATACGAAAAGTCCATCCTGTCGCAGGGCTGCTTCCAGATATGTTCGTCCCCAACGTAATCCTTGTCCAGATCACATCCAAGATTCAATTGAGGCTCTGAGTTTCATCTGATTCTTGTTGGGGTCATCGGTATTTGATCGCCGGGTCAATAGTCATACAGTAGGATGCATGCGAACCTCTTTCATTTGACGAATTGTTATAATATATCCATGAAAGGTCAATCTATATATCATGTCACTTGGAGTCATATTGTTTTTCCACATTGTGCAGATAATTGAAACAAGTTTCTGATCTTCCCAAAGTGGACTTTGTTTCTTAGGAAATTGCCATTCGTTGAATTTTTTCCTATATGCCCGTTCACTACCATAGAAGAGGTTAATGCATATTCACACAAAATGACAATTGGATATAAACTTACCTTGGGGAAAAGTTTGCTTCATTACGCAGTATTTCCATAACCTCTTGAAGACTACGCTTTTCAATTATATAGCGCTGATAGATTTCCTCTTTGTGCTCATCCCAGGCATACATTGTATTGTGTGAATGATTGCAAGCAGATCTGTGTAGCCAGCGTAATGTCGAGATTCACTTGGTTGAGTGTGTTATTATTCGAAGTGTCAGTGCAGATTCGTAGGTGAATGCAAGCTATGATCAAGTTATGGAGAAACCCCACATTTGTAAAGCTTTATTCTTACCCGGCTTTTAAATCACACACTGTATCAACATCAGCAAAATGCAAATCGGTCCGGAAGTCATATGCAAACCTCCCAGACACTCTGGTAGGTCTCACCAGTGCTTCTAAGTACTTCCAGATGCTCCCAGCCTCCCCTGGAGCTTTGCAAAGTGCTCCCAGACTCTGCAAGAGCATTCTCAGGTGCTCCTGAAAGCACCTGCAGTTATGGAGGTGCATTCAGGATGCTACAAGATTTGACTATTAGAAAAGTCAAATATTCGAGCTCCTGAGACCTCGGCGCAGGTCTGCGGGAGACTTCGAGAGTAGCTAAGACCTCGGCACAGGTCCGCAGGAGACTTCAAGAGTAGGTGAGACCTCGGCACAACCTCTGCGGGAGACTTGATGCCATATTCTCACACCAGTGGTTCTTAGTGTTCTACAACTACAAGGCATTTCATCTATCATATTCATCTTGGTTACAGTTACAAGATATGCTACATCATAATATGGCATGTATTTTCGAAGTCTCTGTATATATATACATACAGAGATACAGAGATAACGGAGATGGACTCAGCGACAGGAAGTATATATGATTTGGAAGACCCCTGGGTGGATAGGCATTATCTCGTTATACAAAATACACACTGTATCGTTCCCAGCTCTTCGTCTCATGTACTCTTGCCAAGCATTCATAGATCCATGCAATTCATTTAGTTCATCATAACCGGGGATCCCTTCATATCCACTCACCCTCTTCCTACGCTCCTTGAAGCAGAACTGCTGTTTCACACGAATTCCCTTGGATGCCATATGAGGTGTGGCGGACTGTTGATCATGGGCTGTCTGCCTTCTAGCTCGAGCGTTTCACCACACCGTGATGGAGTGAACTTAGAGATGCACTCGGAGCCCGTGATCGAGCAAGTTTGGACATGCACTTGGAGGCTGTAATCGATCGAGTTTGGAGATACACTTCGAGGCTGTGATCAAGCGAATTTGAAGATGCACTTAGAGGCTGTAATTGAGCGAGTCTGGAGATGCACTTGGAGGCTGTGATAGAGCAAATTTGGAGATGCACTTGGAGGCCATAATGGTACGAGTTTGGAGATGCACTCCGAGGCCGTGATGGAGCAAAGTTGCAGGCCGTAATCGTGCGAGTGTTGAGAGATACACTGGGAGGCTGCAATAGAGCAAATTTGGTGATGCACTTGGATGCCGTAATCATGCGAGTTTGGAGATGCACTCTGAGGTCTTGATCGAGCGAGGTTGTACATACACTGGAGAGCCATGATCAAGCGAACTTGAAGGCCATATTTGTGCATGTTTGGAGATACACCTGGAGGCTGTGATTGAGTGAACTTCCAGATGTACTCTGAGATCGTGATGGAGCGAGTTTGACGATGCACTTGGACGCTATGATCGAACGGAATTGAAGCAGTACTTGGGGGCGGTTGTTTGGGAGGGTGGCGCCATGGGAGCGGTGACTCTATTCATAGCTTAACTCGTAATTGTGGGTATGTCGAGAATAGAGTACAACATGGTCTGCCGAGAGATGAGAGACTGGCTGGGAGCGGGAGACAGACAGTGTTGGGATGATATGGTACCTGGTGTATGCAGTACTCGGTCTATACTGTACTCAGTGTATACTGTACTCAGTGTATGCCGTACTCGGTGTATGCTGTACTCGGTGTATGCTGTACTTGGTGTATGTTGTACTCGGTGTATGTTGTACTTGATGTTAACTATTGATCATAGCACGGAGAGATAGAGAGGGATGACTTAACTTCGTGCTTTTAATGGTAGAGTTCAGGACAAGCATGAGCGAGATGACTGGAGTTGGGACAAATCATTATGAGAAACTGGGACTTGAGAGAGTTCTGTGTGCAAGCCAATTTACCATCCCTGATGCGGCAGGTACGAGTCCTGATCTGGCGTGTAATTTCACCGATACGAGGTCTTCCCAACCCTATCAGGCATGGCATAGCCCTGATTTCTCATATCCACTCGTATCCTCCATATTATTCTCATCTTCATCCCCATCTCTCTTTTTCTCGTCCACAACTCTACTATAATCACAGAACAGAAAGTTAAGTCATTCCTCTCTATCTCTCCATGCCAAGATCATGAGTTGATACCGAGTACAGCATACATCAAATACCGCATCCACACAAGATTGTTTGTCTTCCCTTCATTCTCATGATTACAAGTTGACCCCTGAATGTAGCTTCAGCTTCCAGTGTACCTCCCTATACGATCGACTGCCATCAGCCAGCGCTGCATGAGAGCTCAATGGTAAGGACACCTTGTCACATTCCCACAGTTGCATGTTAACTAGTAACTAATGAATAGAGTTTCAGCACCTGGCGCACTGTCCATCGACCGCCTCCAAGTCCTGGTCCAATCTTGCTCGTTCATAGCCTCCAAGTGTATCTCCAAACTCGCTCGAGCATAGCCTTCAACTACATATCCAAACTTCCTTGCTCACGATCTCGGAGTACATCTCTAAGTTCACTCTATCACGGCCTCCAAGTCAATCTCCAAACTTACTCAATCACACCCTCCAAGTATATCTCCAAACTCGCATGATTACCGTCTCCAAGTTCACACAATCGAGGCCTCCAAGTGCATCTCCACACTTGTTTCATCATGGCCTCCAAGTTTATCTCCAAACTTACTCGATCACACCCTCCATGTGAGACTCCAAACTCGCTCACTTATAGCCTCCAAGTTCATACCATCGTGGCGTTCAAGTGAATCTCCACACTCACCGGATTACGGAGTCCAAGTTTGCACCATCGCGGCCTCCAAGTGTAACTCCAAACTTGCTCGATTACCGCCTCCAAGTGCATCTCCGATCTCGCGCGATCACGGCCTCAGAGTGTATCTCTCAGTTCACTCGATCGTCATTTTCAGGTGCACCTCGGATTGCTCTCAAGCACCACCTGCAGGTAATCCAGATATACTGTGTGTAGATGGGTTGCTATATAGATACATAGATGAGAATTCAAACTGAATACATGACCTTTAAAAATCGTTGAACAATGAATAGTAGCTATGATTTCCAGGCGCACCAGCAGCGTTCCCAAAGATGATGTTTTCCCCAAACTACTCAACTCTGATTCGAGGTGCTCCCAGATTTGTTGTTGGCACTCCCAGGAGCTCCCAAGTCCACCCAAAGTTCTCTCCGACGCACTGATGTGTTCTCAAACCCATCACAATCACTCCCATGGTACTCTTGTACCAGTCATCAGTGATCCCAGTTATTCCAAAGGTTGGCTGGAATGCCCTCCCAGGGTGTGATACTCTTCTCAAATTGACGCTTCTTAGTTTACACTCCATATCCTCTCAGACACTCTAGAAGGCTTCCAGTGACTAAAATCCATTTTCCTGATGAATGCTGTTGATAATTTTTAATTGGTTTTCAATTTCTTTGAATTATTTTCCGCTTCTGTCTCAATATTATACTTGTAAAAGGCTCTACATATATGTACTATCTAAAGCTAGATTTAATAGTTTTAAACCCATTTTTTATACCCAATCTCAGCCGTTCTAGTAGTTTTTTACTAGTCTGAGCTGAGGTACCACACCAATCCAAATTTCCAGCCATTTTTCCATCTACTGTTGCATGTCCATCTTCTTTTCCACGCCAAATCAACTCCCAGATAGCGTACGGCTGAGCAGCAAAATCAATCTTTATCTTATAAGGTAAGTTATAGAAAAATCCTCCAGTCATTGGTATTTCCTGAGAGTTACATGGCTCAGAAATCCAGTGTCCTTGCTTGTCAACCAGAGCCCAGATTCCAAACATGGTAAGGCTACCATCATTATCATGATGAGCTTTGTTGTGGAAGTTCCCTATCAATATATAATCATAGATTAGCACATGGAACTTGGTTGAGGAAAGCAATTAACATACGTCCTTTGTTGTCACTCTTTGTAAATGTCAAATTTGATGCAAAAGCCCACTCATCTTTTTCCAAATCTTCCAAATAGTCATGACCAAAGAAAGGTGCCTTGTTTTCCACATTGAAGAGCTTCTGTGCATGCCAAAAAGCAGGAGCAAGTGAAGCATATTTCTGCCCATAGAATGTATGCATCGCTTCATCTTTGTTGTGTAGTGCTTTCCACTGGTCCTCTGAAACCCCCACGCTTTGTGCATATTCTCCATAGTCATACCCTTTGTCAAACCCAGGTCGCCATCCCAAACCCCACATTTTTCCATTTACCAGTGCTCCATTGTTGGTAATAGCTGCATGAAGCTTGGAGTTGTTGTGTAGATGCATAAACAGACTGCAGAAACTGACATGTTCCTGCTCAGATAGTTCATCTGCAGTACTGCAGCGCACTGCAAAAACCTCCTTTTTCGCTTTTTTATCCCATACATAAACTATACCTGGCCTGTCAATGGTATAGTAGTCCTTGAAGATAGGGTCATCAGCATAGCGCAGCGTCCCAAGCATGCTCTGCTCATGTTCTGCATCGCGAGACTTGTACAGGATTGAGATCGGTGTATTGTATGGTAAACCTAGCTGCTGTAAAACTTCCGCAGTAACCGCAGCTACCTCTCCCTCTTTCTTTTCTTGTCGCAGCATTCTCTTTTTTTCAGCCTTTCTTTCCTTGCTTTTAATGGATCGAGCACTGCACCTCTCTTTGGCTGTAGTCCGCATATCATTTGTCCTAGTAATAGAGACTGGTGACATACCATCATCCCCAACCTGGGAAGCGATGGAATTACAGCCACCATCTGAATTGCAACTCATCCCAACCTGGGAAATAGCTGGCTTATCTTCAGATTGTCTCATACTATCTGGAACATCTGAGGGCACAATCAGTAGCTTGTGGGAAGGATCATCGGCCATCTGCCAAAGCAGAAGAGTCAGCAGGGTTGCAAAAATCAAAGTTGTCTGTTCCAGGTGGGAGGGGTACAGTTTAGACGAGCTTGATGAGAGGATTCCAACACTGGAATTGCTGGGGCAATCGGAGTAGATTTGATAGAGATCAAGCCTAAAAGCAGAAAGATCAAAAGCAGAAGGGTCCGCGGGGTCAAGAAAACCAAATGGGTTGTGAAAATCAAAGTTGTCTGTTCTGGGTGGGAGTGGTACGGTTTAGACGAGCTTGATGAGAGGATTCCAACGCTGCAATCGCTGGGGCAATCGGAGTAGATTTGATAGAGATCAAGCCTAAACGCAGAAAGATCAAAAGCAGAAGTGTCAGCGGGGGTCAGCGGGTCGCGAAAATCAAAGTTGTCTGTTCTGGGTGGGAGTGTTGAGGTTTAGACGAGCTTGATGAGAGGATTCCAACGCTGCAATCGCTGGGGCAATCGGAGTAGATTTGATCGAGATCAAGCCTAAAAGCAGAAAGATCAAAAGCAGAAGGGTCAGCTGGGGTCAGCGGGTCGCGAAAATCAAAGTTGTCTGTTCTGGGTGGGAGTGGTAACGTTTAGATGAGCTTGATGAGAGGATTCCAACGCTGCAATCGCTGGGGCAATCGGAGCTGATCTGACCTTGTTGCTGCTGGTTGTATGGGGAATGGTACTAGTATGCTGGGGAACGGTACTAGTATGCTGGGGTGCGTACTGTGTCAATTATAGTGACCGGGTTTTTTTCTTGGCAGAACTAGTTACACCCTACCCGACACCAAAACCAAAAGTGCCCGACCTGTCCCTATAACCTGCCGTAGATCTCTGATAGTTAGACAGTATAGCGTTCGGGATTCCGTCCAGTTTTGGTGATGGTGAAACGAGCGTGTTACAGATTTCGGAGGTTGGGGGAGTAATACCTATGTTATAAAGCTGCGTGGGGTATGTGATATCGAGTCAATGTGGGTAATACGCAATGTAGTCATCAAGTTGAGGATCTATGAATAGCACAACATGCTCGGAAAATCATAACCCCGGTAGATCACAAAACACCAGATTATACGTATAGATTCCTGGTTCCACTAGTGTTGACAATACAAATACCAAGCACAAACAAAACCAAGCACAACCCACCCCCATTAAACAAGTCATATTCAACAAACAAACAACAAGCATCCTTCCACCACAATCCTCACTCTCCCACTACCCCGGTTACTAACTCAACGCTAACTGCAGTTCATTAGTATTCTGCATTTCAGCGAATGGGAATATCATACGAAGTAAATACCTAGTAAACGTGGTAGGACTTGACGGTGTACGGCGGGATAATGTTGTACGTTCCTTCACTGTTTCGGTACATGCGACCCTTGCAGTTCTTACCAGCGAAGATCTCAAACGTGTCGGTAAAGGTATTATCGTGGTACTCCGCCTTGACAACGGGTGAGCTAAGGTCAAACTGGCTGTCGTAGTTTGTGCAGCCATGGGCCAGAGTGCCGTGCGTTGTAAGGGTCCGGCCACTGCGGGTTGTGATCTTAAGGGACCAATCCGCGGCGACGGCGGTGGCGAGGAGGACAGTGGCAAAGGCAGTTGCGAGTTGCATTTTGATAGTTGAGATAGAAAGATTCGGATTTTGACTTGAGAGGAGATAGTATATGGGATTATTAGTGTTTGCTTGCGAGTGTTGATTTGAAAAGTATTCGGAATGGAGACTGGGTCTTTATATCTCCCCGATCCAACTTCCCAGCTGACTGTTGTATGGTATTCTGACTTCGACTACTATTTCTGGAATACGAGCTCAGTTCCGTCACATGAAGCTTTACGGACACTACTGTACCGGCAATTGCGGATGATACCTTTTTTCTGACCTGTAGTTTTCAAGTCACAGTTAGTGACTGACACAGTACAGATATGATTCATATCCTCATATATGCCAATTTTGGAACATTGTCTCTGTTGAGAGCCCAAAGTCCGCAGTACCATTGGAACCCCCTACAGAGCGCTTTATTTTGAGTTCTAACCGCAAAAAGCTTTCGAACAACGTGGTTTTGACCCTAACATATGTATTTGATCCGGAGATACAAACGCTCGTCCTGACAGCTGACGTACCATCCACAATTGCCGGTACAGTACCATCCACATTCTCACATATCGAAGTTAATGGGAACTAATGAATCTTCGCGTTACATTATGTCCACCTCATGATCCTCCGGCGCGGTTAAAGAAAATCCACATTACTCCGGTATATAGTCACAGTTGTGCGGCGGTGTAAACTCCGTGGTGGCGTACTTATAATGATCCGTTGCTAGGTTGGACATTAAGGCGCAAATATGCCACGGGGACAGAGCATCACCCACCGCGAAGTGTTACAGGAATCAGTCTTTGTGGAACTTGTGTTACCGGGGCGCTGCACATGTGAATAGGTGCGTTACCGTTCAAGGAAATATGGTCACTGAGAGTATGTAAGTGTCATCCGGAGATTCCCGTCGTGCAATATTGTGTTACGGAACGGTCGTATAGCTGCGCCTGTGATCATTTTTGTGATGCAAATGCAATTTATTAACAAGGCTATATAATGTGCCCGTGCGCATATGAACAGTGCATATACGGCTCGTAGGGTAGGACGAACCAGGTTTGAAACATTCGCTGCATCATCTATATTATCTTTTGACTTAATAGGTAGTCGCATCCAAATAATTCTATGCCTGACCTGATCGCTGCTAGATTTGAGCCTCAGAGTTTCGGCTCAACAAGGCCGTCGTGCGTCACGAGTTCGGCAAGCAATTGCGGATCTCCGTTAAGCCGTTCCAATTGGGAGAAGGTTGGTATACAAACAAACAGTTGCAGAATATGTAGGTCATTATTTGTTGAGATTTAACATCGGATATGCAAGAGCACGGCTTCAGAGTATTCTGCTGTCAAGTATTTGTTTAATCAAGCCCTCAATAATCATAAATCATAGAATTGTCGACTGGGTGAGATGTGATATCGTATGTGGTAGCCGGGTAGTCATTCGTAGGCGTAGTATAATCAAGTGCGAGAACATGGCGGAGTCGATGAGTGGGGTCTTGATGACAGAGCGCATGCGTCCATTCATTATTCACAATTGTCCTTTGTCTCTTGCCATGTGGCTGCCGAGAACACCTTGCTGCGCATGTTACTTGCAGGGATACCGTGTCCAGTTCCACAAACCAATACAGCAATCAGGCGATATTCAGTCATGTGCACAATATCTACCATGTACAACTCTGTCTGGAGATGTTCAGGGGAAAAATTAAAGCGGAAGAAATGACGAGGGAGGAGCCGAAATTACTTCAGTGTGCTTCGCTGTAACACCGGAGGTAGTAGATAGAAGACGCGTTTATTGTATTTTCGTACGGGCAAGCTTTCGAAAAGTCTGTCCTGGACGGGAAGATGTCTATTGAATCTCGGACTACGATTTGTTGAGTGCACAGTTTTTGGGCTAGAGGACTACTATGGTCGAATGTGATAGAAATTAATCAAGGCCTAAAGTACCGTATATGTACGGTCTACCGTGCGCGTACGCATAGAAACATATCTGCGACGGATCACCTTGAGTTCTGATAGAGGCCTGAATTCTCATACGAGTCACTATGCCTACATAAAGCCGTAAGAGACGATCCATGTATATTTGCAACAATTGGTGTTAAAAGTGGTGATAGAGAAGCTAAATTGTTCTATCTATGTGGGAGCTTATATAGCTCTTACATGTGGTGATATTATGGTTTTAATCAACCCAGCAGAAGACCATAAGGGCTACAACGGGCGGCAATCCATATATGCAACTACTGGCGTTGCTATATGAGGAGAACCGTGTGCTTGTATGGACTTAAGGTACAGAGAAGAGCGAAGGACAGAGACGCGAGACATACACAAGACAGTCGTGTGCCTTGTGCATTGCTATATGCCCATCTTACGGCCAGCTCGTGTCAGGTCTATATATGCGCAACAATTGGTCGCACTTGTAAGCCGAGTGATGTTGGGTGAAGCGAGCGATGCAGTGGTGTCCGGTATTTCCTCAGATTAGTGCTCACGTTCACCTGTTACAAGGTTCCGGTGGCCAGAACTGGTACACAAAAGTTGTATGCCATGTAATACGTTACGAAATGAGTGGTTTTGAATTTAAAAAATCCGGATAGGGAGCAGCAGCCTCCCCCAGGTCCCACTAAATCCCCGTTCAGAGCCTTAGGTGTCTCTACACACCCCTTCCCTGAACAATAGTAGCATAACTAGCGGTCGCCTAAACTAATGAGAAGCCTGGGCACGGGGGGAGTCTTGGATGGAGCCATTGTCGCAGCGGGAACAGTGGAATCAACGTCAAGTTGTGCATCACGTTGACCTAACAATGACTAGCAGTGGAGAAGTTGTTCGTGGGAGTTTGAGAGTGCGGGATACTTCAGGAAGTGTGAAGAAGTGGCTGTTGTTAATGGGGGTTTGGGGTCAGGTGCGGTGTTTTAATGGCATTACTGGTGACGGGGATGGCTGTAGCGAGTCCTAACGCGAGCTAGTACTTTAGTACCGGAGAAGTATCCGTAGGTGGACTAAGAGTACTGTGAGTGCCTGTAGCGAGACTGATTCGCGAAATAATGTGCTGCTGTTAGGGTGTAGAACGAGGTCTAGAGGGGTATCCGGGAGTCACTGCGTCTCGGTATGTGCATACCTGATGTCCCCACTCCTGCCACTCGCCTCTCACCTCCCGGGTGTTTCCGAGTGCTCTGCTCGGCTTACTTCCATCCACGCGCTTCCGCAGCTCTCCTTTGCATTGTATTTTATCTGCCTTGTGTCTAATTCTCCGCCAATGCCAAGATATGTTTTGCCGCGGTCAACAGGAATTTTGTCGTCCCCGCCGCGTCGGTTGGCCTGTTGTCGGGTTTGGTGCTTTGCTTCTGTACTATATCTCACTGCTCCCACCGACCCTCATATCCCGTCTGCTGATGCACCGTCCGCTAGCCTATGCGTCACTATTCGGCCTTTGATTCCTCTCAGTTCTCGAGCAATCTCTACTTTGTCCCGTGTAAATCCTCACTCCACTCACCCCCTCTATTTCCTTCTGCCATTCGCTCGCTTGCTTAGTCGCTACCTTGCCGCAAACTCTCAATGGTCTCAATATTAGATATGAAAGTTTTATGCCTGCCGCACTGATTATTAGTTACGTTCTTCGCACATTATATACCTACTACCAGCCCGCAGATGTCATCCATGCTTTCAAGAAGGCGTTTGTTCACAACAATAAACTCCGGAAACTAACACGAATAAGATACAATTCCTGTATGGCATATGTATTGATTGGTAGTCTTACCGGGGGTCTCAGGCTTGAGACAAATTATGACAACTACACCCAAATCCAAAATGTCCGAGCTTTTGCGGAAATAGTAGTAACCGCTGGGTTGATTCTGTGATTGATATTATGAAGATCCCTTCCACTACATGCACATAAGACAGCGGATTGGGTCGTGACAGTTCTGCGTGTTTGTGTGCTCCATCAATCTTCAACACTGCAACTGCTGCTCTCAGCGGATCGGATATATAGCCTTTAACCTCAGGGATTCTCTGACTTCATTCGTCATCCGACAGTCCTTTAACGAACTTCGTGCATCATACACTCTCTTTACTTCCCTGCTCTCCAGTTTAACTGCACACTGATTATTCGGAGACGTGAACCTCGGCGAATATTATTGTCGCATCCAATGCTAATGGGTTGTATGCGTAGCCCGGTAGTCGTCGCTCACACCAACTCTTCGTGTTACTTCGTCCAGCAAAATTAACCTAAGGCGGCAACGGTAATGTTCCAGCCATGCAACCAAATATTGAACAATATCGTACTACACCCAGGACAGGTCTTACATATCACTGATATATACTTTGTGCACTTTTGCTTTCATTAATGATTAAGACCAGCTTTGCATACTGCAATTTTGTCCGGGGGTTGAACGGATCCCTTTGTCACTTGTTTTCCAATTCCTACGGGTATTGTACTAGGGTACCGCTGGAAAGTTTCTATTAAGCTGCTCCTAAACTTAAATTAGATTGACACTGACTTGCCGACTACTCGATAGGTAGAAGAATAGATAATTTACCTCAATAATAAACAATAGACAAGTCAATTTGCCAGTGAGTGGTAATTCAACTTGCCATTGAGATACATTGTGCAGAGCCGCAGCGGATCACCGGTGTCACGTCATTCACAGCAGCTGAGCCTCATCGACATCCTATCTTCAACACTTGCATACACCATTTTTAGCTAGATCCGGGTAATATCATCGTAAATATTTTCGCTAAGCCCCTCACACCACATCTTCAGGCACCACCGCTGCCACCAACGAACGGCGATAACCATTACCCGCTACCGCAATACAACAGCGATAGCGATAGCCACTTTCGCCTCGGCCACAGTAGTTATTCCCACTACACCAAGGACGCGTTGTAAACCCTCTCCGCACCTCTCCGTCGAAGCCCCCGAAGTGTCCAGTGGAAACCGCCGAGCGCCAGACCGAGCTACACTAACATAGAAAGCGGCAACAAAACCACCACTACTCCTACTGTCAGCATTTTGTCCCGCCAGTGCAAGACGCATGCAGTCTCCTCGTGAATGCGCTCTACAGGTGGATGGTGGGTGCGGGCACGTTGGCACCGCCGAGATCCTGCTCATTATCCCTGGCGCGCGAGGTTGCTAGTTGCCGCCCGGTGGGTACCGAAGGGTGATCGCAAAGGGAAGGGTGTGTCGTGGGATCAGAAAATGCCGGATGATGTGCTGAACTAACAGAACCCGGCGACTAAAAGGTTGGAGATGGCGGTTGTGATCGAGACATTTGCAATCCTGGATGGGTCTATTCCTGATATATTGGTTCTGGGATGTAACGATTTAGCCGTAACCTACCTGCGAATGGTATTGGTAATATCGTGGTGGAGAGAGACGAGGGTGGCGTGCATGTACTGGTAGCATAGGAATTGTATTAGGATATGAGATTGGAAAAGAAGATGAGACTGCATGAACGTTGAATGTGCAAGTAGTAAATAGGAACTGAAGCACGGGACGGCCCACGGATAGGTGATGAGACGGGAGAACACGGTTAGAACACGGTTATTGATTGCGCGGGTCTTTGAGTCTAACAATTACTCATCTGCGTCCCTTTTAAAATATTTGAACAGGTTCAATCGGATCACCGACACCATCGCCATCGCCATCGCCAACGCAATCATCACCATCAGCCCCGGACCGAATGCGCACTCATATGCCCACAATCGGTGGGAAGCGAGCAGCAGATTCCGCTGGAAAATCTGAGTCGGAGATCTGCTCTCCCCAATATCCAATTGTCTACCTTTCCTGCAGAATCTAAGGCTGCAATTGTCAACACCATGACCGTGTGGCATCGTGAGATCTCGTCGCGGCGGCCGCGCTAAAGATAAGGTTCAGACTATGATATCGACCGACGTCATGATTTCGGCCACCATACGCCACCACCCGCCACCCGCCACCCGCCACCCGCCACCAGCCTCACGCCTCCCGGGGCCTGGCGCCTGCAACTCAGCAAGTCTCTGGATCGAGCACACAGGAGCATACATGGGAGCATATAGTCAAGTGAGATTGGGAGTGTCTTGCCTCTTGAGAGTGTATTTGGGATCGTAGAGCCAAGTAGGCTGGGAGTGTGTCATCGAGTGCAATTGGGAGGGTACTTGAGAGCGTACTCGGGAGTGTACTTGAGAGCGACTCGGAGGAGTACTTGGGTGCGTACTGGGAGGTGTTCTTGGGAGTGTCTTGAGAGCTGACTTGGGAGCGTACAGTCAAGCAGGCTGGGAGTGTGCCATCGAGAGCAATTGGGAGCGTATAGTCAAGCAGGCTGGGAGTGTGCAATCGAGTGCAATCAGGAGTGTACTTTAGAGCGTAGATGGGAGCGTGCAATGAAGTGCATCTGGCAGCTTGCTTTCAAGTTGTATGCAGCGTGATGTATAGTATCCAGTGCACAAAATCGCATGCGTATCATAGTAATCTAGTCAACGCGTAGGTCCATAGGACCTCATAGTGCCACGTGTCAAATATGCTATGAATTACCGTCCCAAAAACAGCTTTTCTATGAGCTACGCGTCGCGTAAGGTCATTTTTCCCGGTGAACCATTCAAGGGTGAAGTGAGAAATAAGAGAAATAGGTTGTTTTGATTTAGAATTCTCAACAATATGAATCACATAATGGTTTAGTGTGTGATGTGAGTGAACATGTGTAAAAGCATTGATACATTTACCAACATAAATTTAGTACCTGTTTTATTTGCCATACTGTAATTCCAACCTAAACTTCACTCTGCAAATCAGTGTTCCTAAGCGGCCAGGCCGGCCTTAGCGGCGGCTTTCAAATGAGGGCCGGGCCGGGCCTGGCGGCTTTCCGGCCGGCCTGGCGGCTTTTCTTGGCGGCCTGGCAGTTTTTTCTTGGCGGACTAAGCCTAAACAGAATATTTTGTTTACTAAGAAAGTCTCCAAAGTACGAAACATAAACCATATCCAACTCAATCATCGTAGCCATGCCATTGCCGTATTCCATCCATCAACCAGACCAAGGCTTATGCAGGCCGATGCAGGCTTTTTAAATCACGTGCAGGCCGGGCCGGGCCGCCCTTAGCGCAGGCTTTCAGAATGGAGGCCGCTAAAAAGCCGGCCGACCGGCCGGGCCGCTTAGGAACACTGCTGCAAATGTTACTAATCGGGCGTGCGATCTACAACCAATTGGTTTTAAAGATGGCTCAGATATGGAGAAATGTAGTTCGCTCTTACTCACAATGAAGGTAACTGTTCCAATCAGTCCCTGGTCAAGCAGTAGCCTAGTTTGGCAAGTGTGGTTCGGAAGGTGGGAATGGTTCGAATCAGAACTGCTGGTTTGGGAGTCTAAAGAGACTGTTTCGAACTGGTTCCCAGATGGTCCGAGACCAGATGCATATAAATCCCAATAATTATACACCGCTTGAAAGCTCTATTAGGACCATATCAAGATGGGTCATGTATCTACTCTAGCCTCAGTCTCCGACTGCCAGATCTAGAATCTAACGTACCATATAGACACAGGAACCTTATGACATCAGTCTCTAGCTGTCGCCAATACTTGGTAAATGAACAAGTGGCTCATCAGACTTCCTCTCCCATAAGTTTGCCATCCCACGAAATGATAATTGGTGACAAGAAGGGTAGGTCTGTCTCTCTATCTTGCCGCTTGCAATGCCCCGTACCTTCATCCAATCGCCTACAACTGTCTTTCATTGAAAAAAACAAGCTCCCGCTCGGGAAATTACACCAGCTACACGATAAGCCTCGTAACGCCTGCTGAAAAGGCAAACGAACCCATGCTCACACAATGACACGGCCCACCACTCCATCCAACCTTTCAATTGACATCTGTGGTCATTTCAGCGGTGACAACAGTCCCTCTACCCACCAGTCTTCCTGGGTGCCCAATAGCTATCAACTCTAGAGTGACATTATCCACGACAGGTTTTCGCCATAGTACTTCAATGCACCGCCAGAGTTAGAGCTATAGTACTCTGTGAGTTTGTAGCGATAGTTCGGAAAAGTACTAATCATAATATGTATTGTACTTCTTATCCGTCGTGATTTTGTCGGAGGCTGGCACGATCTGTCTCAGGAGTATTACAGTTATTTTCGATTACATCTCACTCAGTCACAGTTCTTCACTCGCGTCATGAGGACATCACTCAGATGACTCAGGTCATCCATGTTGAAAGTATTGATAGAGAAGCTTAATTGTATACTGTCTAAGAGGGCCACAAGGCCATAAAAGGCTATCTCCGGCTGAGACCTATTTATGCAACAATCCATAGTCGTAAGTACAATCCAAAATTTCACAGAATGACAATTCGAAGTGCGGGACAGGTGAGGTCTCGCCCGGATGTAACAGATGTTTTCTACCCCTCGCTCACTTTGTTTGCCTATTGGCTTCTTCTTATGGCAACCTCCATCTCACAAAAAGCATGCCTCTAATTGTAAACGCCGGTTGATCTACAGTGAGCTGTGACAAGCAGTGGAACATCTGTTATGTTAAGTTTGGTTGCAATAATTTCTCAAAGCTTCCCCCATGAATTTAAGCGTTCTATTGCTTCAAGACTATCGATCTTTATTTGGTCATGATGATCCGATAACACTTGTTTGCAGCTTGAGCAGAGTCTCTTGACTATATCCGGCCGGCTTGCAGGTAACCCAAAAGTGAGCACCGTCGCACCCTTGCTGTATTCTAAAAATGAATCGTCCAAACCGATACGGAAATCCGGAAAGTAAGTCTTCCACCCGTCGAAAAGAGTTGACTCAATCTAGTCTTCGGTGGTGTATGTGCTAGCTCTCATTCTTTGTTACCGTCAGAGGATGACAGTTATATGCATAGTCTAGAACACATCCAATAAATTGAAACGACCAAACCGGAACAAATATACACGAAGCCAGGAATGTAAAGCTAGTAATCCATAAATGTAGTTATCCTAGGCTCCCCTGTAACTCCATCGGGTGGGTTTCGAATAGAGCCAGACGGATCTCCGAAGGAAGATCAGCAGCCAAGGCCCAGTGGGAGGCCGACAAATGCAGCAAACACTTCGGCTACAGACTGAAGGGCAAAGCAGGCAGTAACAGACCTATCCCAATGGCAAGCGCAAAGTCATTGGCAACAAGATTCTACCGACTAAAGTGCGGGCATGCGCCCACCGGAGTTTATCTAAAACGGTTCGGACACCGAGTGGACGACAAGTGCAGGTGGTGCGGGGGAACAGTGGCCCAAACACGGGAGCATCTCCTCCGACACTGCAGCCAGTGGAAACACTAGCAGCGGGAGCTCTGGAAGGAGGTGGGGAAGGCAACGGGCTGGAAAGCGGGCCGGTGCCGGCGGGCACAGGTATCCGAGCTGTTTTCCATGGAGATATGTGATAAGGCGGTGATGGACTTCCTGGCGGCCACGGACGTCGGGAAGTTCCGGCCAAAATGAGGCATGGAGGCCGGAGCGGCCAGTCTTTCTTTTCTATTTCTATTTTTCTTCTCTTCTCCTTCTCTCTCTCTTTTTCTTTCTTCTGTCAGCGCGGACGAAGGGTAGTAGGTGGGAGCTCCGCCATCTAGCCGGCTCGCCCGGAGGCGGGGGGGGATAAGGGCCTGTCATACTCTAGCTAGAGTAAATACAGTATGAATAAACAACAACTCCATCGGGTGTGTGAGATCACTTGAAACTTTGGCTCAACGCTCGCAAGTTCGCAATTATCACTACCCGCTAAAAACTAAATTTCGTGAAAGTGCTCCTCGTCTGCGATAAAAAGGGGTTCTCATCATTTACCTGTGAATAGTTGTATCGTCTTGATCCACTATCCCGACTGCGTCCCTCCAGATCCTGGCTTTGATTTTGTGTCATGTGGGAATTAAGCTTTACCTAATGTTATAGTTCTTACAAGGCCTGTCTGAAGATATTTCGTTGCAGATTTCGCTCAATTTTAACCTTTGCAATTCGAAAATCTCAAAACAAAGATGTCGTTTGAAGGGATACAGTCGCTACTATTGGAGTAAAACGGTTGTTGTCTTCACAGAGCCGCCAACAGGGGTGTTCGGCCCATTTTGTTACGATGCGTCCAGATTAGCCGATGATAGATGAGGAAGGTGGGGCAGGAAAGCGGGGTACAGGGAGAGCGACTATTTAGTTGATGATAAAATTTTCACCATACCAGTTAGCTGACACGCTCACGGCGGTGCTTATGATTGTAGTAAAGACGATTTTGAAAGAAAGGAGAAGTTGGATGATATTCTACTATCTATATGGCTTGGAAAGCGATCGTCTAAGTTGAAGGCAGTCAGAGGCTTGGTATTGCCTGAAGCTTCATTGGGAGGTGCATCTCTAACTAGTCACAACTAACGCAATTCCCATCAGTAACCGGTTGACACCGTAATACTGGGACCCGATAGTTCCAACTATAAGCTTGCAATGCCGTCTGGGTTAAAGCCTCTCGGGTTAAAATGACAGAGTTGTAGGCGGTAGTGTCGATGTGGACGAGTTCACAAACGGTCATGTTCAATGATCTCATTGTAGTATAATAGAAAAGCCTTACTGTTTCTCTCTAGTCGAGGCTCAAAGGGCCATATATGTAGGATCTCTGGTATGCGTATGCATCTGGGACACTTCAGCCTGAGCCTTGACACAAGCCCGTATCCTCGTTCAAGCTATATCTTCATACAACACTGTAACTCCAAAGCAACAACAGACGATCCATGTGTATATGCAACGTTGTCGAAGCATGTTCGTAGGCCACCGGCAATCCCCGTGTCCACAGCATTGGGAGAACTCCGATTACGACATATTCTGTGTACAAAATAGCGTAAGAATGCGTAATTTCGCCTCTCGGTCTCCGTTTGTGATACCTTTAATACTCATCAAGTAGTTGTGATAAACGCTCGATTCCGTCGCATTTTTATCGATTTATACGAAAAGGTCTAACGTCGCACAATGAATAGTGGATACAAGACCAGGACACTTATACACATTTTATTTAACATTACATCGAGATGGGAGTAGCACTTGGGGACTTATTGCGAACAAGTCGCGATCGCGAATCAGCGGGCTATGCTATCGGCCCGTTGTTTCATGCAGACCCCTGCCATAATCGCTTACTGTTCCAGTTAGTTCACGGAGGATGTTGCTCTATAGAGTGACCGGTGAGTTCACAGATCCCACCTTTCGTGAATAAACCAATCAAATCAGTACTCCGTGAACAAACCAAATAACAATTTCCAACACCGCTCAAGTACTCAAGTAAAACAATCGCCCCGTGCACGTTGATCGCCATACCGACAGCCCCTGCATAGCTTCCCTGGAAAAAATGCAGTGATAGACATCCTCACAGCCACACAAGTTGGTAAGTTTCCACCCAGCTGGGCTCAGCGTGCATTTTTCGTTCTCTTTCTTTTCCTTTGTTTGGGTCGGTCGTTCCATTTTCTTTGTTTGAAGGGGGAAGAAGAGACAGAAATGGAAGGAGGGTGAGGAAGGGGATCTCCTCAACTAAACTGGACATCCGCTTGGGGAGGGCAATCGAGCACTGTCATACTCTAGACATTGTGCATATAATGTGATTAAATAAAAAAAAAGGAATTACAAGAATATTCCACGCATTGACTAGTCGCTCTGCGGATCCGTGAAATGACTGGAATACTCACTAGAGCGGGGCTGGCCCCGTGGCGCAGTGGTATCGCTCCTGAAAGTAGAGGCGGGGTATACGGTCACAATGCTATGGGTTCGAATCCCAGTGCCAACCCCCCGGTGTGAAGGGGACAATGGGTAGCGGGTGGGGAACTCCGCCATTTAACCGGCTTGCCCGGAGGCGGGCTATGGGGCTCTGTCATACTCTAATTAGAGTGCATACAGTATGAATAAAACCAAAAAAAAACTCACTAAGGCGGCTCGGCTTGCTTCCTTCTAACAGGGTGCAATGACTATATCACTAGTGTGGAAAATTCAAACTTCAAAACTATTGGTATAGCAGTCATTTTAATTGTTTTTAGGCACCTATGTGGGGCTCGCCTCAGCTCGCTAACTGTATAATGACGATTCATTAGCACGTGCATAACTTAGCCGCCGGCAGAGTGAGTAATTACTAGTGGAGTAGCGGCTGATGCTGTGCTAGGCATCCACTTGTTTCAGCGTATCTGCTGCGGATGCATAACAGTGCCACTTAGGACTAATCAGACCTAAGCGCACCTACACGCTTGGAACCATACCCAATGGCAATGGTATCCATTAACAGAACGAGCGCTACGGAGACTAACTACTCGGCCGATGACATCAACCAAAACGGCGGAGAGGTTGTAGCTTACCAGCACAACCGAATTTGCGATGCACCAACATCAGTCCAAAAACTAACCTTTTTTGTTACATTTATACAGCTATACGATGTTCTCTTTTTTCGTCCTCTTTCTTTTACTTTGCTGGTGTGGGTAGTTCTATCTTTTTTTTTGTTCAATTATACCGGGGAAGAAGGGTAAAGGAAGGGAGTCTCCCGCACCCAACCGGCTACTCGGAGGGGTATCAGGCATTGCCCTACTCAAATAGAGTGCGTACAGCACGACTGAAACATACAAACAAACAAAACCCTGTCATTGAATCTCACAAGGCTGCTGTATAATCCGTCCAGATCATAAAAGGAAGTGGCCACCGCATATTGGCCAGCCCCGCTTGAGAGCAAATTGGCCGCAGTTCTCTCATCCAAACGCACCTATTCCATCCCTAACTCCGAGTGGATCTCCTACTCGCAACATGGACGGCCTTTCAGTCGCAGCATCCATTGCAGGTCTCGTTCAAATTGGTGCAAAGATTATTGATTTTATTTCCACAGCGGGAGAAGCATCTACGACTGCGCGCAACGTGCTTGCCGAGGCCAAAGCACTCCAAGCCATTTTCCACCAACTGCAGGAGTTCATACTGACTTTCGAAGACGGAAGCAGTGACCGAAAGTCTATGATATCAGTAAACCAATTAGTCGCTACTTTAACAGGCTGTGTGTGCACCTTCACCGACCTCGTAAAGGTACTAGAAAACCTAAATGCCAATTGGGATGCTGGATCGGCACTCAGTCTATGGCGCAGGACAAAATGGGCCTGCAAGGACAGGGATCTTACTCGAATTCTTAGCGATCTACAGAACCATAAATCGTCACTGAACTTACTGCTGACAATTATTAATTGGTCTGTGCGTCCATCATTTCAAAAATCTCCGAACTGACATAGCGCAGCAAATCAGCTCAAGAAACACAATGTCATGTGGCACGATTAGCACATTTCCTGGAGTCGGTTGTAACTTCGGATCCAAGTTTGTCCTCGCGCATGGCTGCATTCGATATCCAGCAAGATAATAATTCATTCGATACGTCATCAGTTCGCTCTGTATCAGCGCTTACCACCATCCAAACATCATTAGAATATTCATTTGAGGGTACTCTCGCCAAATCTCGTCCATATCGAAAAGTGACCGCCAATTCTACCAATTCTTCAATATATTCTGTCAAAAACACCGTCACTTCCGAGTCTAACTGGTCACAGCTCACTGGGCTGAGTCAATCTCAGATATCGAACATCTCAGTCATTGGCCTACGCGTGCGTACCGATGAACTGCACAATGGTGACTTTTTCGACCTTAAAGAAGCAAAAACAAGTGACGGGTGGATGGGGCTACATGATGCAGCTACAAAAGGATACACAGCAACGGTCCGGCATCTTGTGAAGACCCTGGGCGCCGATCCAGCGGCCAAGGACAACGACGGCGCGGTTGCGCTACACTGGGCTGCTTCCAATGGACACGATCCAACGATTCGCCTGCTGCATGAGCTCGGTGTCGACATGGAATCGAAGGACAACGGCGGATTGACGGCGCTACACTGGGCTGCTTCCAACGGGCACAGTACCACGGTTCGGATGCTAATCAGTGAGTTTGGCGTCGACAAGGAGGCCAAGGACAATGAAGGGTGGACGGCGCTACACTGGGGTGCTTACAAAGGGCGTGATACTACAGCTCGGATGCTTGTTGGAGAGTTTGATATCGACAAAGAAACCACGGACAATAAAGGGAGGACAGCACTACACTGGGCTGCTACCAATGGGCACGATTCAACGATTCGGCTGCTAGTCGAATTCGGTATCGACAAGAAATCGCAAGACAACGATGGAGCAACTGCGCTACACTGGGCTGCTTTGAATGGGGAGCATGTTACAGTTCAGCTGTTGCTCCAACTTGGTATCGACAAGGAATGGAAAGATAACGAAGGAGAGACGGCACTACACTTGGCTGCTTCGAACGGTCACGATACTACGATTCGGCTACTACTAGATTTCGGTGTAGACTTGGAATCAAAGGACAACGAGGGGGCGATGGCGTTACACAATGCAGCCTCTGGGGGACAACCAAATACGGTTCGGCTTCTTATCGAGCTGGGGGTGAACATGGAATCCCAAGACGGTGACGGATTAACTGTACTACATTGTGCTAGTTCTAATGGGCACGACGCTACCATTCGGATGCTTGTTTGCGATCTCGGTATGGACAAAGAAACTAGCGACAATATAGGCAGGACGGCACTACACTGGGCTGCTTCTAACGGGCACAATGCCACGGTTCGGATGCTTGTTTGCGAGCTCGGTAGCAACAAAGAAGCCACGGACAATAAAGGCAGGACTGCGCTACACTGGGCTGCTTCCAACGGGCACGATGCCACGGTTCGGATGCTTGTTGGCGAGCTCGGTACCGACAAAGAAACCAAGGACAACAATGGCAGAACAGCGCTGCATTGGGCTGCCTCTAACGGGGACGATGTTACGATTCAGGTGCTACTCGAACTCGGTATCAATACGGGATCCCATGACAACGACGGATTGACTGCGCTACACTGGGCCGCTTATAATGGGCATGATACGACAGTTCGAATGCTTATCTGCGAGCTCTGTGTGGACAAAGAAACAAAGGACAACGGTGGCAGGACGGCAATACACAAAGCAGCTATCGAAGGACAGACTAGTACAGTTCGCTTGTTAGTTGAGCTGGGAGTCGATAAGGAATCACAGGACAATAGCAGTGCAACATCGTTACATCGAGCCGCATCCAAAGGGCATGATACCACGGTTCGGATGCTTATAGTTGAGCTCGGAGTCGAGAAGGCGGCCCATACCAGGAAAGGACGGACGGCGATACACCTCGCAGCTATTTATGGACACAATGCTACGGTGCGTCTACTTGTTGAGCTCGGTGTCGAGAAAGAATCGAAGGACAAGAACGGGTCAACACCGCTACACTTCGCAGCTGTTTATGGGCATGATGATATGGTTCGTTTCCTTGTTGAGCTCGGTGTCGACAAAGAATCGAAGGACATGGACGAGTCGACGGCGCTACACCTCGCATCTGCTAATGGGCATGATGGCATTATTCGTTTTCTTGCGGAGCTTGGTGTCGACAAAGAATCGAAGGACGTGGACGGGTCGACGGCCCTCCACCTCGCAGCTGTTAATGGGCATCATGACACAGTTCGTTTACTTGTTGAGCTCGGTGTCGACAAAGAATCGAAGGACATGGACGGGTCGACGGCACTACACCTCGCAGCTGCTAATGGGGATGACGCTATGGTTCGGCAACTAGCCGCGCTCGGTCTCGACAAGGAATCGAAGGACAACAAAGGGTCGACGCCGTTACACTGGGCTGTATCTAATGGACAGTATAACACTGTTAGGATGCTTTCGAGTGATCTTAGTGTCAACAAGGAAGCCAAGGACAATGATGGGTGGACGGCACTACACTGGGCTGTTTCTAAGGGGCAAAATCCCGGGATTTGGATGCTTGTGAACGATCTTGGTGTCGACAAGGAATCGAAGGCCAATGACGGGTCGACGGCCCTACACCTCGCTGCTACTAATGGAAATGATGCTACGGTACGTCTACTTGTTGAGCTCGGTGTCGATAAAGAATCAAAGGATAACGACGGGTCGACGCCGTTACATCTCGCAGCTCTTTGTGGGCACGATACCACGGTAAGTCTACTTGTTGTCGAGCTCGGAGTCGATAAGGGGACCCTATCCAAGAAACAGCGAACGGCGCTGCACCTCGCAGCTATTTATGGACACGATTCCACGGTTCGTCTTGTTGCCGAGTACGGAGTAGACAAAGATTCGAGGGATGTGGACGGGTCTACACCGCTACACCTTGCGGTAACGTATGGACATGATGCCACAGTTCTTCTTCTTGTTTCCGAGCTGGGTGTGAACACAGAATCAAAGAACAACAAAGGATCGACACCGCTACACCTCGCAGCAATTTATGGGCACGATTCCACAGTTCGTCTTCTTGTTTCCGAGTTCGGAATGGACAAAGAATCCAAGGATATGGACGGGTCTACATCATTACACCTTGCAGTAATGTATGGACACGATGCCACGGTTCGTCTTCTTGTTTCCGAGCTCGGGGTGGACAGAGAATCAAAGAATAACAAAGGATCGACACCGCTACACCTCGCAGTTATTTATGGGCACGATTCCACGGTTCGTCTTCTTGTTTCCGAGTTCGGAATGGACAAAGAATCGAAGGATATGGACGGGTCTACGCCACTACACCTTGCAGCAATTTATGGACGCGATGCCATGATTAATCTTCTTATTGCCGAGCTCGGGGTGGACAGAGAATCAAAGAATAACAAGGGGTCAACACCGCTACACCTCGCAGCTAGTTATGGGCACGATTCAACGGTACGTATACTTGTTGTCCAGCACGGTGTCGACCAGGAATTAAAGGACAGCGACGGTTCGACGCCTATGCACTGGGCAGCCGTTTATGGGCACGATGCCACGGTGCGTCTACTTGTTGTCGAATTCGGTGTCAACCAGGAATTGAAAGACAATGACGGGTCGACGGCGCTGCACCTAGCTGCTGTTAAAGGGTACAATACTACAGTTCGGATACTTGTCGGCGAACTTGGTGGCGACAAGGAAGCGAAAGACAACACAGGTCGTACGGCGTTATTCTACAGTGCTTGCAACGGGCACGATGCCACTGTTCGGATGCTGGTCAGGGAGTTCGGTGTCAACAAGGAAGCGAAGGACATTCACGGGAGGACGGCACTACACTGGGCTGTTTTCAATGGGCACGATACTACGGTTCGGATGCTTGTTGTCGAGCTCGGTGTCGACAAGGAATCGAAGGATAATGACGGGCTGACGGCTCTACACCTCGCAGCTGCTAATGGGCGTGATTCCACGGTTCGGATGCTTGTCAGCGAGCTGGGTGTTGATAAGGATGTCCAGTGCTCCGAAGGGTGGACGGCCCTACACCTGGCAGCTTCTAATGGGTGGATCTCACAGTTCGTGTACTTGTCGTCGTGCCCGGTACGAACAGAGTGATTATTAGTGCCGGTATAAGGCGAGATACGCAGTGAGTGGCAACTAGCCTATGTATCCCAGGACGATTGCTGAATAATTCCACGTTGTTAGTTTATGAAATAGAAGACTGATCATGATATCTCATATATAGGACACTGGTCACAAATATAGATTCCGCTTACCACTCCCCGATTCTAGAGACGTTCAAATAAAATATTATTTTCTTCCATTAGTGTTTGCCTAGAAAATAGAATGGGTGAGAGGTTACGAATGTAAATTTTAGTCGACGGAAGAGGGGGGAAACGGTCATGTTAGGGCTACCTACACCATTTTTAATTATTATGTTTCAATGTATACAATCAGGGTTCTCAAAAGTCCGGGCGACCGGGCGTCTTCTGGGGCCCGAAGTCGGCATCCAGGGTCGGGCCGGCTGTGTATATCCCTAAGGCGTCTAGGCAAATCAATACGTACCCTAGGGCCTCACCAAAGAACCTGGGGATGCTAGTGAATATAACTAGCGGATGTTAGTGGGCAACTAGAGCAGAGAATACGAAGGTGCAACTCCGATATCCAGAACTAGTTGACCAGCAATATATACCCGTCAGATCCGTTCCCGGAAGACTCGGCACAGCGTGTCAGCAATGAGTAGCTGAAGATCCCTCAGCTGGATGATTCGGACCAGAGATTACTTCCGCATGATGCATGGTAGGCCTGAATATCGCAGCGGAAAATTGTGCGATATGCATATTATTTTCTTGCAATTATAAACTAGACTTTTGTCCACCGAAAGTAATTTCTACTGTCACTTTCTCTCTCTCGCTGCAAGACCTATATCCGTTCTTGTCAACCCCTAGTTTCTTTCGTTTTATTCTCTTGCTATATCTGCTCTTGTTATACTTCTAGTTTCTGTATTTCTCTCCTTCTCTAACTGTGAGTTTCTGACTTTCTTACCCTTTTGCTGCCTGTTTGCCCCGTTACATTGTTCTCTTGCTATCCATCCTCCTGTTTCATTACCAATAATTGTGTCAGTATCCTTTGTTACATCATCTTCCCTTTCGCTGTCAATTTCACCTTTTAATACTTTCTGGTTGCTCTGACTCTCAGATATATTCAGGCCGGGCCGGGCTGCTTAGGAACACTGGTATCATCTCCGTATCAGTACCAGCCAGTATGTCGCGACGCGAAGGCAGAGATCTATTTTTGCAATAACTCGAGCCCAGAATGCCGCAATCCAACTATTCCTTGACAAATTGTAGCCAGGGGAACGGCGAGGACTTACCTTGAGATGGACTTTTGCCGCTCCTTGCTCTAACACTATGTATATGCCGCATCATGATATGAGTCACTTGGTCATACCAACAAGCGCGATCCCCAGGGTAGAGTCCCTGCATCGTAGCCGTTATCGGCAGAAAGTGGCGGAAGAAGCTGATGACGGAGCTCGAGGAGAGGCGCACGAAGGGTAGTGTTTGCGCTGAATGGTGAATACAGATTCTGGATGGCCATTTACTGACCGCTCGACAAGATTACGCCAAGGACAAAGCTTTCTGCCTTATTCGGAGGATATTATCGCCCGTCTGTTGGGGCCTAAATCCTTCTCCAAACTGGATTTCCCCACCACCGTCACCAATATCGCAGTCAGCAAGACTCGATCGAGAAGGCTTCCGCATTGGCCAGATACTGTGTAGGAGTAGAATCCGTTGCAGCGTGGGGCTGGTCGACCTGGAACGGTAGTCGAGCGAGCGAGTTGAGACATTGCAAAAAGTAGACTGGGATCAGGGGCGGGTTCGGATGCTTGCTCCGTGTGGCAATGTCGATCCAAGCTTAACCGATAATGGTGGATAGCGTTAATAGCTGGGGAACGGAGAAACGACGCCCGAATACAGAACCAGCCTATCGGTTTTCTTGTACCGACTCCAAGGTCGTTACAGGTTGATACATTGCCCGCACAGTGGCTGAGAGCGGTCATGTGTCGTCGGGTTGCATTGAGCCAATCACAGCACTGGGTTAATGCACGAGTATACCTACGCCGCAATAGCTCTGGCCACGGGATGGATTATCCCGGGACTGATAAGCCCACGACTGATTGGTATTTGTGTAATTGACTTCTGGCATTTGGCCCGGGATATCCCGATGAAAACTACTTCGGTCCTACTACCATAACAGCACCGTAGTATACCACACAGTGAGGATGTGGGCAGTGTGATCATGATGTACGGCCATGCGAGTTGATACAGTCCGAGTACAGGAATTAGGAAATAAGGCCCCTGTGCACCATCAGGATTTACGCACGGGTACTGGGAGCATCAAAAATGTTGAGATCAATCGAGAAAGAACGGAGAAGCTCAATTGTCTATCGATACAAGAGGAGGAAAACACTAGACTTATATACAGAGAAAAGGCGATACTCCGCGAAGCCGAATATCACAATTGGAGCCCGAAGCCGAGTACCAGTGCCGGAGCTAGGCCTCCTCCTCGGCATGGGGGCAGGCGACGCCCATGGGGGCTGCACGCCACCGGGCCAAATCTCATGCCAACAAAAAATATACCAGTGCCCCCGGCATGCAGTGAGGACAAGTTTACAGGGCACCCGGTACTGGTAAGAGTAATGCAAGAAAAAATTGTACTGCATTGCATGGTAACTACAGACGGACTGCGTAAGAAGCTGTCCGCTCTCTCGATGACAAAGGCCAAAGTGGGTGCTGAAGATCTCACAGTCGGAAAGGCTAGTAAACGAGGTTTATCAAGCAGTTGAGAGGAATGATTACCAAGTAAAGGTTTTTAATGACTGCTTTGAACTATCATCGCCCAACGTATTTTCATAACTCCAAACCTGCCCACGATCTATGCCGTCTGAACCACAGTGCTGCTCAAATTCTTACAACTGAGTACCTACAGTTCAATTAGTATTGGGATGATGGCGGCGGATGAGGTTCGTATTAGACATGCTTTACAGTGTCCTGAAATATCAGGATAACTTACATGCTGTCAAATTAAGTCACTAAATCTATATTAGCTGATGTCCTGTCTCGAAGACGGCGGTATAAACTCACCGTCTATTGAGTTCAGTAAGCAAATATAATTAGCGAATCATTTCGGGGGCGCGAAACCACGGTAATGAATTAAGCTCACATCCTATGAGGATTATTAATTCAGGTTAGGCTAGATCTCCCGCTGTAACAACAGAAGGACTACTTACGTTCTACAAAGAAATATTCAAACGGTAACCGTGGGGTTAGTTTGGGACCAATGCTGCAGGGAGATAAATGAACTACCACTCGGTTGAATTGAATCATGTTCTAGTCCATCCACGGAGGATGTCCCTCCGCGGAGAGACCGGTCCATTCGCGGAGTCCCACCCTCCGTGACTGGACTGGTTCATTCCCGGAGTGTACCCCTGTACCCCACCTCAGTGAGTGGACTGGTTCATTCGCGGAGCATACATACAAAGTGCTAATTAGACTCAATAAAAAATATGAATTATTCATACACTGTTGATAATCACGATCCCTACGGTCAGTTGTGTCGCTCAACATCGTTGTACAACTGCAATTACATTGAGCTCCATATCCTGACTTGAAACCATCACTTCACCCTCATTGCCCTCTTTCGCCACGTCATCCTCATTCTCCTCCTCCTCCTCCTCCTCCACGTCCTCGTCCTCCTCAAGAACCTATCCTTCCTCAAAATTCGGTCTGGTCAAATCACTTACATTGCTAATCTCAGCGCTTTCATTGCCATCATCAACAGAAGCGCAGTATGGTTGCTCCCATGCCTCTGTTTCTTTATATACTCGATGATGCTTTTGATAGTGACCGGGCCTAGTGTTTACTAAACTTAATTTGGAGTTGCTTGAATCCATCCAGGCGTTATTGATTCTCGTGCCGAGAGTAATTAATATGCCGCAAGAAGGCATCTCGACCATTAATTCTGAAAGACTCTTGAGAAGCTGGTGTAGCATCTGAAGAAGTCATCATTATAAATGTAGAGGATATAGTGGTTTGTTGGCACGGGAATTGGCCTGAAGGCTTGAGTGGCGTTCGGGGGCTTATAGCCCCCGTCTCCCAAAGGCTGCAGACATGTAGCCGGTGGCTTACGGCCCCCATGAGCTGCCACTAGCTACCATACTGAGGAGTAGTTACAGCCTAGGCAGTGATGTTCGGCATCGGTCTCCGGATGAGATACTCAGCTTCGCGCAGTATGCCTTCTTCTTTGTCGTATATATCTGCCTGTCTTTCTCTCTCTTTGCTCTTTAGACAATCACTTTTGTACTATAGTCAATTCAATATCTCTATTTGTACTCGATTGATCTCAACAGGGTTATTGTGTGCTGATAGCACCTGGTAATGTGAGTTGCAATATTTGGATGATGAAATACTACGGAAGAATGTTGATGTAGAAAGATCTAATGGCAGAATTGGTGACATATATACGGACAGAAAGAGTGTATGTATATGTAGATCATTTACATCGTCCTAGATATGTTTAGGTTTAGCTAGCCTTAGGATCGTCACTTCCGCAGAATTAATTCAGCTCGATATGGCCAGCTGAGTGCGCATTCTTCCATCTACATTTATCCATGCAGAGCATTCAACGAGTGTATACACTCCGTGAATGGACCCGTCCAGTCACGGAGGTGGGGTGCAGTGGTTCACTCCGTGAATGAACGTGTCCAGTCACCGAGGGTTAGACTCTATCAATGGACCAGACTCTCCATGGTGGGACATTCTCCGTTACTGGACTAGAACAGATATTCCAAAGAGACCAAGGGCCCACTATTCCTCAATATTTCGGCGATCCTGGCACCATGTAGTAAAATAAATGTAAAACAGATCCCGGTTTTTTTTGTTGTCGGATTCAAACATAATGCCTATACTGCTAACTTCTAAACATTACTCTCTGTCACTGTTGCTTAACAGCCGCATAATGCAGAGAATATCAGCGACAGCAGTATATTAGACAACTTCGAGGCCTAGATGTCAACCCAAAAATCTAGTCAAATAGTCCAATTTGGAGTAAGTTGAAAATGTGAGTGATAGTCCTTACAGCTACTGGATTTTGCCTACCTTCTAACCCCCCTGTTACATCACCAATTGTAAATGGAATTCACTGATAATACTATCAGAGCATATATGATATGCTAGCTGTCAATAAATATCAGTCTTGGCATAATTGGGCTTGTGGTTGATGAGATAGGTGCGATTTCTGAGATGCTGGAGTGGGAGACCATTTACAGTCAGTGATGTCAACCATCCCGTCCGTCCGGGATCACTGCGGATGGGGACAGACAGGAGAGTCGCCGTCCGTTCGACGGCAGGACGGAAACGGCGCTGTCTTTTCGAGGCAGGACAGGGATGCACGCAGTGTTCCTAAGCGGCGGCTTTTAAATGAGGGCCGGGCCGGGCCTGCAGGCTTTTCCGGCCGGGCCTGAAGGCTTTTTCTTGGCGGCCGGGCGGCTTTTCTTCGCGGACTAAGCCTAAACAGAATATTTTGTTCGGAAGATTCTCTGCTGCCTGTATTAAGAAAGTCTCAAAAGTACGAAACATAAACCATATCCAACTCAATCATCGTAGCCCTGCCATTGCCGTATTCCATCCATCAACCAGACCAAGACGTATGCAGACCGATGCAGGCTTTTTAAAACACGTGCAGTGTACATTTCAAAATCTCATAAAACTAGATAACGTATTTTATGGTCTAACTGCCCACGACCTAGCAACCGATCACGCAAAAAAGCACAATAGCAACAGATGCAGGAATGCTTATTACTCCACACACAAAGTCAATTTTCCCGCTCCCCCCACGACAGCGCAACCATGGGAAGAGTGAAGTGCAGTGATGGAACAACTGATGGAGAGGATGATATTCCCGAAGCCAAACATGCAAACCGTTCAGGTCTTGAACCATTTATCTAAGCTGCTGCATCAACATACAGCATACCACATGCACCTGTATGAGACTGACTTAGAGGAGAACAGCCCAGGAGTGCAGCACATGAGAAGGAGCCGCTGCTGACTCCAAAAGAGGAGAAATCAATTGTAAGGTGTTGTGAGACTCTGGATGACTTGGGACATCCATTGCAAGGGAAGATGGTGAAGGCATTTGCAATATCCCTACTACCCCCACATTGGCGATGAGAACTTGGTAAGCACTGGATGACACACTATTCCAACCGCCATCCTGCAATCACTGCAGAGTTCAACCAAAATCTAGATCAACAATTGGCTAATAGAAAATGATTCTTCAATTTTAAATGACATTTTTTGCAAGGTATATCATTTTAGTCCATACAATAATTTTGAGCTAATACTGGTTACTGTAGCTTGGAAAACTTGCCAGAAAGCTCAATGCACAACCAGAAAACATTTTCAATATGGATGAAAAGGGCTTTCTACTTGGTCAGGCTCTCAAAGTGGAGGTTATATGCTGTAGAGTTCAAAAGAATACCCACCATACCCAGAATGGACATTGCGAAATGGTTACCGTTATATAATGTATTGCTGCAGATGGTAGAGCTATACCACTCATGTATATCTACAACGGGGGTAAGCATCTACTGGGATGGCATGCTTGTGTGGAAGATAATGAGCAAGCGACATTTGCATGGTCAACTAAAGGCTGGACTGATAATGAACTGGGACTGGAATGGGTGGAAGAGAACTCTGAGAAATATACTATGAAGATGTTTGTACCATTAGATTGACCTCCGGCTCATGGTACCTATTACAGTGCAAAGGGTAAGCCACCTATTCTAATCCTTGATGGGCATGGCTCTCATCTAACATGGCAATTTTTCGATTTTTGCTTGAAAAGCAATATCCGTCCTATTTGCCTTCTTGCACACACTCCACACATCCTGCAACCTCTAGATATTGGGCTGTTTGGTCCTTATTCCTGCTGCTATAGCAATGAGCTGGATATATGGATTTGAAAAGGACGGAATGCAATCTAGAATGGATAGTTTTATCAGTAAGCCTACCAGCTATATTACTCTATACTCAACTCTAACACTTTCCTACAGACTTGTCACATGTGCTAGAGCTACAGCATATACCAAGAACAACATCTTGGGTGCCTTTGAGACAACTGGGATTAGCCCTGTTAACCCACACAAGGTATTTCTTTGGCAGTCACAAAATATCACTTCATTTGAATCCCCGCCAACCACTTCCACTCCACTGCTTTGTAAACCCCCAGACATCCCAGAGGTGTACGCCAAGTAGCCTGTAGTGCACTTTACGTTGTCACTTGCCAATCACCTTCCTCTCCAAATCTGAAGGCGCTTATCCCCTGGATAATAACGTTTCCCAGCCCTAACAGACTGCCCACGCAAACACATCACCACACGTCCAAAAATGCTCATAAAAGGCCGTCCTTTTTATCAAGTCTTCTTTAGTAGCAAATAAAACTTTCTGTCAAAGTGAATTGTAAATTATATGTGATGTGACTTTGTAAGTCTTACTGCCCCACCAAAATTCACTCTCTGAACTCCCAACCCACCCCATGTCTATGCACCACTACCCACCTTTCTCCTTTACAGGTGATTGAATTCCACAAAGCAAGGCCTTTCATTATTGAGACACTACTGTTACTTGCGTTTTGAACATGCTTAGCAAAGTTTGGGTGGAGATTGAGTATTTCTGGTTGGGCTTTCCTGCTGGCAAAGCCACCATCCCAGCAACTTTCCCTTCTCAAGGTGTACTTGAAATTGCCTACAACTGCAGCTCTGGCTGAGGGGTAAAGATATGCCCTCATTGATATTTGACAAAGTGGGTTTTGGTCTTGTTCACTATGAGAGCTGTGCAATGGGTATTGGTATCCTCCCTCTGAGCCTCAACTCTCAGGCACATTGCAGATGGAATTTTTTGTGTGTAATGATATTCGAACTTCAGAGCATGTCCTTAGCACTACACTTGGACGATATTCTGGGGGGTTATGGGCAGAGTTGTCCGTCTGGGCTGCACAGTGACATTTTCGAGTGTTTGGGGAGCTGATCATGAGACAACCCTCGCAACAAAAACTGACCATTTTCTCGGCACCCCATTCCTGTACAGTCTTTAATTTTTGCCAAAATGCTCTCAAGACATAAGAAAGGAAGTGTATAATACTCCCAGGCCACACCCACACAGTTGTGGTTGCATCGCTAAATAATTGCAGTCGGGGAGTCGGTCGCCATGCCAACAGGCGCAGGAATGTCATAGTTACAAACCAGGGGATAGGACAGCTGGGAAGGTCAGCTCAGTGTTCACTTGCAGATAAGGAATTAGGAGATGCAATAGTCAGAACACATCGCTCAGGGGCCAAAAAAACCTCTGTTGTAGCAGCCAAGGACCGCCGCTGTGGTGAATCAGTGGAGCTTGAAGGCAGAGAGCTCAGTATCAACACTCTGCCACACTTTTCATGGCATTCCAAAAGGAAATCATGGGGAACAGCAGTTCTGGATCGAGGAGAGTAGGAACAGGGGGAGAAAGTATGACACTACGCGGCTGTGAGGAACCACACCTAGTCTTGGAAAGAGCGACTGAGATCAAACGATGTGAAGGATAGAATGTGTAATTCGTTGTATCATGAGATGAGATGAAATGAGATGCAATCTATCTACCCTGGGGTCTCCCCAATATATACTCCCCATCACTCCATCCTTCTACGCTACCCCTCTATCTCTGTACATCTGCCGTCCCACACACTGTTTCCATTATCTCTGTAACGCCGTACACCCGCCATCACTCAGTCCTCGGCCAAGGTGAGTGGCGGAGGTGGCGAGAAACTGATTTTGCCGCCACGGCTCGTCCCTGGCCCTTTGTGCTAAGCACACCTCTCCTCGTCCATCCGATATAACCTTATACGCACCCGAAAGCACATAAGAATAACATAAACTCAAAGGAAAGACAACAATGTTGACCCAACGGAAAACCATGAACTCACAGGATAACTATCAACCCAAAGGAAACCCATAAACTCAAAGGAAAAACTATAAACCCAAAGGAAACCCATAAGTTCAAAGGAAAAACATAAAGACTATCACACCTTGCGCACCTGCTTTCACCTGCCACCGGCCATGTCTTCCTTCCGTCTTTCTTGAAAGCTTGAGAAGTGCAAGATGTTGCCAAGCCGAGAATCGAATCCTACTATCGCCTCATGCATCGCATACGAGGCGGTCATGACCAGTGCCTGAGCATAAATCAATGGCTGTGGGTTTTCGTTTGTTGCTTGTTGGAAGATAGGTAACGCTGTGTTCCCCATTGTTCTCTCATGGTGTGTCATCATCTTCGTCTCGTTGTCCCACATTCTCTTGCAGCCAGGGTGAAGGCCAGGTCTTCCTAGGATGCAGTTCACATATTCATCATCCTCGGTGCCATCATCATTGTCGGAACTGCTACATTGGCTGTTGGGAGCGGCAGGCCGGTCGGGGTTTGTTGTGCCCCTCTGCATAAGATCGGTAGGCTTCTCCGGGGTCGTACCGGCCTCATTCTCCGTTAGAGCTGGTGGGGTTGTACCGGCCTCTGTCTCAGTGGGTGCTGGCTGGATCATACCGGCGTCTGTCTGGGTGGGCGCTGGTGGGACCGTACTGGAGTCTTCCTCGGCGGGAGTGCTGGTCCCATCCTCAGATCCATCCTCGGCCAGGTCCATCAAGCGCCCTCCAATAATGCTCTCATCCTTAGGCTGTTCTATTTCTTTGGTTGATGGTGTTGGCGGTAGAAGCATCTTGCTCTTATTGGGGGATGGAGGTGGTACAGGTATCGCATGGTCGGCTGGCGGTATCCCATAGTTGGCAGGCGGTGCTCATGGTGAGATGGTATGAAGCTGGTTGGGGTTATTGCGGTCATCTATCCTGGAGTAGTAACTCAGTGGCATTACTAAGCCATGGTACCATGTCACACCCATTGCTTCATAGTCGATTCCTTCTTCCAGCGGAGAGTGGTGATTATCTAACCACTTTTTAGCTTGTAGGGAGTCGCCGGAAGTATAGCACTTGTTCCCTTTTGATTTGTCGTTTAGCTTGGTGAGACGGTTGACTTATGCATGATTGAGGCAACTCTTCGAGAACCCGGGATCTCGGGATGTTTCGTTGGCGATCGAGGATAATCGCATCCACTTCTGGCTTCCACCAGATTTCCTCAGAAGTTCATGGAGTTCGGGATAGTGTTGCCAGAGGTCTCCCAGCTTCTTCACTGCCCGTGTCGTCCTCTGCTGCGCAGAGTGATGTTGCATCATTGTTTCCCCAACCCTGCCGGAGCTGTCGAGAGCCTTAAGGAAGTCATTGTAGCACTTGTACTTCAACTTTGTATAGTGAAGGTTTCTCTTCACAAAGTTCAACAGCCAAGCGACCTGGGTGTTGGCGGTATTGGTAATGTCGCCAGAGAGATCTTAGATCTCGAGTACGAATTTCGCTTGGTTTTGATGGGCAAGTTCCAGGGTGGCGGTCTCGATGGCATCTTGTAGTGATCCGACAGCTCCATCTGCGAAGAATTCCCTCCTGAGGTGTGATAGTGTCTCCGACGATAGCGTGACAGGAGAGGAGTCGCTAGCGAGGTCAGAGGTATCTGAGGAGAGGGTATTCAGAGTAACTGTGGAGGTGGTGGCTGGGGGGGTGGTGGCTGGGGTGGTGGTGGTGGCTGCGGAGGTGGTGGCTGCGGCGGTGATGACTGCTGCAGGGGTGGAGTCGAACATTGTAGCGGCAGTGGTAGTGGTTAAGAACACATTGAAATCCTAGGCTTCTTTAGGTACCGCTGCAATATTGTGGATTAATGTAAACGGTATGTCGGTAGTCGGTAATGGTTGAGATGGTGAGATTGGGCGCAGTCAGCAGCTTGCAGACGGAGATGAATGGAACAGACGGTGGTTGTCGTTCCGTAGGGATGTAGAGGTGGGGAAGAGCTCTTTATATACCTGGAGGGGTGCTTAGTGCCAGATGCTTCTGTTTCTACATCAGCAAAAAATAATTCTGTCCAGGTGGAATGGCTCCGTCAGAGTGGATGCGGTCCGTCAGAGATGTCAGAGACATCCCAGTTGTGGCATACTCCACGCCCGGCATCAATACCACGCATCGCATTGCAAACCGCCCTCCCATTGGTGTTTCTCCGTTTCTTCTCTCTCTGTCGGTCTCGTATGTTAAATTAACAGTCTAGTGTTGAAGGCCAACTGTGACCATACATAGGCATGGGTTCATTGGGCACGCGCTTGCATCGAGAATGCAATGCGACGCGTGACGCTGCGAAAACCTCTCCTCGCATTCATTCTATCTGCACGCAAAATGCCATTCTCTGTTTACTAATTATACACCTCATTCCAAGTCGCCGGATCTATGCGGCAATTGACAAACCATTGCTCGTTGTGTCCGTCCCCTGCATCAGCATAATGTATTTCGGTCCGGAAGCCATACGCAAACCTCTCAGACACTCCGGTAGCCCTCGCCAGTGCTTCTGAGTACTTCCAGATGCTCCCAGCCCCCCCTGGAGCTTTGCACAATGCTCTCAGACTGTGCAAGAGCATTCTCACGTACTCCTGAAAGCACCTGCAGTGATGGAGATGCATTCAAGATGCTAAGAGATTTGACTATTAGGATATTCAAATTTTGAAGCTGTGGAGACCTCTGCGCAGGTCTGCAGGAGACTTGGTGCCCCATTCTCACACCAGTGGTTCTTTGGATTCCATAACCACAAGGTATTTCACTGATCATATTGGTCTTTGTTACAGTCACAACATTCGCTACATCATAATATGGCATGTAGTATCTAAGTCTCTCTACATATATACATTCGGAGATACAGGAATAACGGAGATGGACTCAGCGACAAACAGTATATATTTGGGAGATCCCGGGGTAGATAGACATCATTATACGAAATACACACTGTATCTTGCCCAGCTTCACGGTGCGCCTGAAAATGACGATCCAGTGAACTCTGGGATACACTCCGATGCCGTGATCGAGCGAGGTTGGAGATACACTTGGAGCCCATGATCGAGCGAGTTTGGAGATGCACTTGTAGGCTGCGATCGAGCGAGTTTGAAGATGCAATTGGCAGCCGTGATCGAGTGACTTTGGAGATGCACTTGCAGGCCACGATTGAGCGAGTTTGGAGCTGCACTTGGAGGCCACAATCGAGCGAGTTTGGAGATGGACTTGGAGCCCATGAATGAGAGAGGTTGGAGATGCACTTGGAGGCCATGATCGATGGAGATTGGAGGAGTACTAGGAGGCGGTCAATCTGGAAGCAGTAACTTCGAAGGGAGGCGCGACGGGAGCGGAGTCTATTCATTGATTAACTCGTAATTGTGCGAATGTAGAGAATTGAGTACAACATGGTCTGCCTAGAGATGAGAGACAGGCTGGGAGCGGGAGACAGTCGATCTTGGGATGATGCAGTACGCGGTGTATTCTTTACTCGGTGTATGCTGTACTCGGTGTCAAGTCTTGATCATGGCATGGAGAGATAGAGGGGGCTCACTTAACTTTGTGTTCTTAGGTGATGGTAGAATTGAGGACAAGAAAGTGAGAGATGAGAGGGTACGGGGGAAATCATCATGAGAAATCGGGACTTAAAGAGAATTTAGTGTGGGGGTCAATTAACCATCCCTGATACAGCAGGTATGAGTCCCGATCCGGCGTGTAATATCACCGATACGAGTTAATCCCAACCCAATGAGGCATGTCGTACCCTTGATTACTCATATCCGCTCGTATCCTCCACATCATTCTCAACTTCATCAGCCAGTTCTCTCTTTCTCCTCCACCACTCTACTATCATCGCAGAACACAAAGTTAAGTCATCCCTCTCTATCTCGCCATGTCATGAACATGAGTTGGCACCGAGTATAGCATACACCAAGTACAGCATACACCGAGTACAGCATCCATCCAAGATTGTTTGTCTTCCCTTCATTCTCATGATTACGAGTTGACCCCTGAATGTAGCTTTAGCTTCTGGCGTGCCTCCCTACACGATTGACTGCCATCAGCCAGCTCTCCATGAGAGCTCCAAGGTAAAGCCACCTTGTCACATTCCCACGGTTGGGAGTTAACTAACTGATGAATTGAGTCTCAGCACCCGGCGTGCCGTCCATCGACCGCCTCCAAGTACTTGTCCAATCTCGCTCGATCACGGACTCCAAGTGTATCTCCAAACTCGAACACAGCCTCCAATTGCATCTCCCCACTCGCTCGATCACGGCCTCCAAGTGTATCTCCAAACTCGCTCGATCACGGCCTCCAAGTGCATCTCCAAACTCCCTCGATCACGGCCTCCAAGTGCATCTCCAGACTCGCTCGATTACGCCCTGCAAATTCGAACGATCATGGCCTCCACAAGTGCATCTCCAAACTCGCTCGATCCGGATCTCGGAGTGCATCTCTAAGTTCACTCGATCAAGGCCTCCAAGTGTATCTCCAAATACGCTCGATTACCGCTTCCATGTGCATCTCCAAAGTCGCTCGATCACGGCCTCGGAGTGTATCTCTGAGTTCACTCGATAATCGTTTTCAGGCGCACCTCGAATTGCTTTCAGGCACCGCATGCAGCCAGTCCAGATATACCGTGTGTCGATCGGTAGCTACATAGATACATAGATGAGAATACAAACTGAATACATGAGTTTTAACAATCGTTGAACGAAAAGTAGTAGCTATGATATCCAGGCGCACCAGCATCGTTCCCAAAGGAGATGTTGCTTTCCCCAGACTGCTCTACTGTGATTCGAGGTGCTCCCAGACTTGTCGCCGGCGCTCACAGGTGTGTCACCGGCGCTCCCAGGTGCTCCCAGTCTTTTCGTCGGCGCTCCCAGGCTTATCGCCGGCGCTCCTAGGCTTATCGCCGGCGCTCCCAGGCTTATCGCCGGCGCTCCTAGGCTTATCGCCGGCGCTCCTAGTTACTCTGAAGGCCGGCAGGGATGCCCTCCTACGGTCTGATACTCTCCTGAAATTGACGCTTCTAAATTTACACTCCACATCCTCTCAGGCACTCCTGGAGGCTTCCAGTGACTAAAATACATTTTGCTGATGTGTCTTACTACTGGTAGCTCCCTCTGGAATTATGTGCGCGTAGCCGACGATATTTCCAACGCTGAAAACTTGCAAACCAACTGCTGCCGGTGCTGTTATCACTTGTACAAATTTTGACACGGTACCCAAGTTACCCAAGTTTTCACGTAGTGTGGTGAATGCCAGGGCTACCCAGTACTCAACGAAAGCTCCATCCTTGTTCAGGAGGATGATTTTGAATAGTCATTGCAGTTGCCATGGGAGATGATCATTCAGCGCACAATTAAATCTGCCTGTAGGTGGCTTTACCCACAGCCAGACATTCCGTCAGTCCCCTCAGTGCTAGCTCTGGTATCCTGTGCCTCGACAAATCTGAGATATGGATTCACCTTCTACACCCTCAACTTGAACTTTAATACCATGGTAAACACAGAGTTCCATTGCGTGCAGTTGTTCATCCAATATATACATCTTGTTAACACTGCTATGCTTGAGCAACTCCCGCATGCCGTTATATATTGTCACGCGGTGCGTTGCCTCCTGCGTATTGTTGAGTAATCCTCAGAAGTTGTTGATCATAGCATCAGGATGCATTCCATCACCGGCGGTTTTGGGGTCCCATCAATTTGGGCTTCCCATAGGACTGGGAGCTCAGGGGGGCAGCCAGATCAAAGGCGGGAGGGAGCAGTGTGCAGGTGGCAGCGCTGGTCTCTTGACGCTGAGCGAGGGCTTGGAGATTGAGCTGACTCATTTCGAAGAAGAAAATGTGAAGCTGAAAGTTGATTACTTGCGGCAGGTAGTTGAGATTGTGATCCGAGGCGTTCCAACCATCGTTGAGATTTGTTTTATGTGCTTGTTCATGCCTAGCGGCAGAATACTGTTGCAAGGCTCCGTATCAACGAATCTGTTCAACCAGGTGAGACATTCAGTGGATCGTCGGAAACTTGAATTCGGCATCTAACTCCTGGGAAACATCTATCTTGTGGATGATAAAATCCCACAAGGTGTTCATTTCGCACCGCGTCTTGGGCAGCGTCCAAGTTTCAGCAGTTGTTCCCTTGTCTACCTTTCGCTTCTTCACGAGCTCCATTCTCAGGGCATATGCTTTGGTCTTTGCCTCATCGCGGGCTCGCCCGAGTAAGAAAACATCTTTGAAGGTGAGAGAACGACTCAACGTGTCCTCGATGTAGCTCAATGTTCCATCATGATGTAATGTATATCGAGCACACATAGAATTCTCACAATGCCCGTGTGCACTGAATTGCGTGATTGAATATGGGACGCTGAGCGGGGCTCCATCCTTGCAAAGAATGGGTTACAACTCCAAGCAGGTACCGGCTCATTTCCTTGATCTGCTTCGCATTCTATTGAGAAACTTCCTCACATGACTTAGTTTTTGGTGTGAAGTCGTGGGAAGCACGGATAAGCATATTGCATGGTCCTCGTTGAGCCATTCGTGCATCCTCATGCAGTGGAAAATCTACTTCGGGAGGTGATCAAGCATGGCGATCTGCAGTGGATGGAGGAGGTCGGGGGTCGGGAGGTTACTCACAATACAGGGACTATGTCGAAACTCGTGGAGTCTGCAGTGAACATGGCGCGATTAGAGTTCGGCATCAGCTGCGTTGGTATTGGCATCGCTGAGCGTTCGATATAGGTTGTGATCCCACCGGGGGTGTTGCTTGTCAGGAGGGACATGATCTCCAAGTGTGTTCTTTGGATACTCGCTCCAAAAACAGACATGTCGCTCAAGATCATGTAGGTCGCAATACTCCGGGTAATCTGCAAGCCATGCTGCAACAACTGGTCTGCAATACCCGAAGTTGCCATCTGCACAGAGAACGTTGTAATACCCACTCTCAGCATTGGGATTTTCTTGATAGGTGGGAGGGTGGAGTACCCGCTGGGGTACCTCGTTCAGCACCTCTCGGTGTGCTTGCCGCTGCTCATCCAACAGCTTCTGAGTCATAGTGCGGTTGTCGATCGGAATCGGCAGGAGAGCAACCATTACGACGCTTTACGTTGGGGGCATCTGGCGGAGCTTCGAAGATAGATTGCCAATTGTCATATATACAGGCCACTATTTCTTGTTGCCAGCAGGATTGGAGAGATGCGTTCTGTCAGAGATGAGGATCAAAGGAACCAGTGTATCTCCCACTCTGAGCATTGACTTTACATCGGTTAGCACGTCATCGTACTTGGGCATCTCTACTCACCTGTTTCTGCCACCATCAGTCCGCAGTGTGCATTTCGGTATATAAGCATTTCAGTGGTGTATCTGTGTTCAAGCCATGCTGTGTGGCTTAAATAGGATACTCGGCATACGCTGGCTGCTGCATGAACCGTCGCATGCCTCTGAGCATGTCTCCACCCCAGTATTTCATAGGGCGTTGGTGATTGTCATTCCATTTCATATCCTTGAGAGTGTGTAGTTCCCACTCCCCAAGAGCCAGATCATCTGGCATGCTAGCCACGAGCTTCTGGAAGCCATCCTGATTTTTAAAGCTCAGGAAATGCAGAGCGGTGTTTTCCTCCTTCAGCTTATTGTCATAGTATGTCTTCATGCTCTTTTGTTCGATCCAACACTGGATATCTTTGTACTCTTGACACGTCGCAAACCGGTAGTAGAGACGATTTTGTACGTTCATCCCAACGAAACCCAGAGCGTTGCGTTCCCATAGCTCAGCAATGTAATCGCTCAGCGGAGAACCCAGTGCGCCAGGGTATGTATCTGGCTGCGGCAGAGGAGCTGGCTGTGGTTGAAACTCCAAGTCTGCGATGTGTACAACGTGTTCGAGGTAGGGAAAAAGTCCAAGACTTCGACTGAATTGTTGTTAGGGTTGAACTCACGACTCTGAGCGGGTTCACAGCATTGGGGCGCGCTGCCAACAGTCAGATTCTTCTGGCGTGCAACTTGAAGGTGTTCAGGATCGTGTATTGTGACATCTTCAAGTTGCCAGCTGTCTGAGGTGAACTACATTCGGCATGACAAGTGGGGGTAACAGTAAGGGGTATTCTCTGGCATTGTCAACCACACACGAGGAGTGGATCATTCACTGTCGAACTGGACCAAAGTTGGTCCTGCGCCAGAGTAGTCTGGTGTGGGTATAAGCTCACGATACTTGACAGAGTTATTGAGCCTCACCACCATCACAAGGAGGTTCCTTATACGCCAGGAGTTGCAGAAACACTGCATGCGTGATGTCCAATGATACTACTAATGAATGAACAATACCCCCTGAGCAATCGAAAAACCTCGCGACGCGTATAATCATCAATGCCTGAGATCACTTGATTATAACAAAGGAAACGAACAAGCCCACAACCCTAACCCAAATGAACAAAACACCTCTGCCCACGCCTTAATCAGTGCCTGAGATTTTTAGATCACAGCAAAGGAAACTTACACGACAAGAACCCGACACTAACACGAATGCACGCCTCCTCAGCCAGGCGAGGACTAGTTCAGTCCTCGCCTATTGTGCCATCCGGGTGGACCTCAGCGAGAGAGACATCATGGAGAGGGACATCGGGGAGTGGGACAACCTGCAGATGGACATCCAGAAGAGAGACATGAGGGAGACTGTCGCCACCTGCCGATTTACCGAGTAGCTCTTGCTCCACATCAACACCCGAGGTGTTGCTTGCTGCCTCAGCTTCTCGCAGAGAAGACGCCGCTGGGCGAGGTTTTTGCGGCGTCACAAGCACCACAAACTCCTGCCCACTGAGGGTATGAGTCTCCGGAGTTCGTGGTCGTGGGTGAGGCTCTGGGGTTGGTGCCTGTGGGGCAGGCACCGGCGGTTGTGGCAGTGGGGGATGCTCACGCATCCCCTGGCCGTGCTCAGGTAGTATGGTTGGGTGATCGTCTACCATGGTATCAGCGTGGTTGTCCGATTTATTTACCATCTCTCCCTGGCTAATCATCTGAGGTTCTTTGCCATTATCCTCATCCTCATCCTCATCTTTCTCCTCATCCTCATCCTCCGCCTCATACTCATCCACCTCCTCTTCCTCCTTCCGATGTTCCTCCGGTTCATCTTCCTCATCTGCACTATCGTTTTCCATATCCACATCACCGTCCAAATCAAAGCCGTCCGGTCCGTCAACATCATCCTCCACGTGCATATCCACCTCAGAATCACGTTCAGCGTCATAGTCGCTATGCGACTCGGTATACTCGGTATCATTATCTGAGGAAATTGACATGGCAGTTGATGCTTCCAGCTTGAAATATACCCGCGATAGTCAGTCCTCCGTGTCCATGTCTGCCTCTGACATTTCCTTCTGCAACTGCAAAGTAACGGCACAAGAGATCTCATCTCCCCCTGGGGTGTGTTCAACATTTCCGTTCCCTTTAGTGTTTCCCTTCCCTTTCCCCTTCCATTTCTCCGTCCCGTCCTCAGTCACGTTCCCTTTGCCCTTCACATCGTTCGTTTCCTTCCGCTTCCCAGTCCTTCACTCACCGCCTTGAGTGTCCTCCCCACCCTCACCATTGTCATTGTTATTGCCATCGCCAGGACGGCTTCCTTCACCGCTCAGCACACCAGTATCCGTCCCGTTCTGATCATCATCATCCTCGTTCATTATCTAGACCCAATCCAGTGGGCTAACAAGGACGAAGTCACCGCGTGCATACTGCCGGCAGCTTGGCGGCTCCTTCTGTCCCCTGAGATCATCACCAACATACCAAGAGAAACACTCACTGTTACGTTTGACCACCTCTGAGCTTGTTCTCTGCGGACTGGAGCGATCGAATTGATCCCTGAAAGCACGCCGGTTGTGCCACCTGCAATTGTTCATTGGGTTGCGGGTTTCGTCAAACATTTGCCCCATGTATGAGCAGAAGGCAGCCCACCACTCCCGAAAAGGTGAACTCCTGCTCCCGCGGTGCGGCCACATCTGTTGGAGTTGTGAAAAGTGGCTACTGGTGACTGCATGACAACAGATTATATCATAAAAGACGACCCGTGCCCTCTTGTCCTTAACACCGCAAACATTGTATATCAATATGACTCAACGGATGAGTACCAAGATGAATCCCTTTATACGGTCCCGATCCAATGACAACCATCGATTCATAACCAATGTTGGCATCTTTGCCCTAGCCTTCCCCTGTCCTTTTCTGCTGCCCTTTGGTGCAATCGCTGTGAGTTGAATATGAATCTACATCCGAGACATTAGCATTATGATACAGTTGCCTGTGGTGGAAGGGATCCCTGAGGGAAAGTACAAAGTTGTGTAAGTTATCGGGCGTGTTTTGAAACATAAGGCGTTGTTTTGTGCAAGTCATGTGATGTCAAAATCAGGATGCTCTCAGTGTATATAAAATGGGTGGAAAAGAGAAAGAAGGTGTAGGCGGGAAGAAGGGATATATATTCTCGAGTTGCGGCCAGTTCTTGGTTCAACTTGGGAGTATTGTTGGTCAACATACAAAACACAGCCCAGGCTTCCTCTTGCAGAACCACCAGGCACCTCATGAATGGCAAGCCTTGAGACGAGATTAAGTACTCGCGGTGGGGACAGTGTACGACCCTGGGCGTTGCGTCTGCATCACACATCATTTTCACTGCTGAGACCTCGTACATCTCAGAGCAAATTGAGTAGTTCACAGGTTGTCCTAACTGTGCAACCATCCAACACGGCCACCAACGCCTTACAGTGGAAAAAGCACACCCAACAGGCTTCATAGGATAGAGAATGAGTGATTGTTCGCTCTGTGATGCTTTTCGCTCTGCGAAAGGGGGATTTCCATCAGAGAGCGGAAGATATACACAATGGATGGTTCGAAGTATCGTGCCAAGAACATGGGCAATACAATGGCAATCGCGCCCAGCAGGCATTAACACCCTTCAGGCGATTTAAATTGACCTTCAGACGTTGCTGTAACAGTGAATATCAATGCTAAGTTTAATCTGAGTTCAATCTGATGGCAGCTAACCCCATAATTGAATGCGTTTGAAGGGATCTGTTCACTGAGTATTGCCATGGTTTAGAGTCGAGAGTGGTCTACATTGCGCCTCACTTGTTTGATGAATCCCTCCATGGTGGCTAAAATAGCAGTGTCCCTCACCTGACGTTGCATATGCATGCAGAGGAAATTATTCCTACAGTCATAACGTCGAACATCCATATAAGATGATGTCTTCCCAAAGCCCTCACCATGCCACGTCTCCGGAGGTAAGAAATATTCGAAGTCTTGCTTATCGTCAGAATCAACAAAGGCATGGGGGGTCAGCGAATTATCAATGTCCCCCGGCGAAGTGACACATTTCTGTACCTGCTGGCGAGAGGAACCCCACTCAAGTAGGGAGTTCCGTCGCCTCTGAAAACGAAGGTCAGAACTCCACCCCCGCATCTTTGCTGAACAAATCTTACATTGCAGATATCACTCAACGCGTGACTTCCACCCCGTCGGCTCCACAGCGATGGTGAATATTCACTACAACCCGCAGACCGTGTACAAGCAGCTGTAACACCCCAGCACCCATGAGGAAAAAATAATTCCGGCCTGGCGGAATGGCTCCGTGAGAGTGGACGTGCTTTGTCAGAGCCGTCAGAGACACCCCGGTGGCGGCTTACTCTGCACCCGGTGTCAATACCACATGTCGCATTGTATATCGCCCTCCAATTGCAGTTTCACCCTTTCTTCTCGCTCTAACAATATCCTATTTTGAAATAACACTCTGGCGATGAAGGCCAACTGTGACCAGAAGTAGGAATGGGTTCATTGGGCACGCGCTTGCATCGGGATTGCAATGCGATAGGTGACACTGTGATAACCTCTCCTCGCGTTCCTTCTACCCGCGTGCAAAATGCAATTCTCTCTTTACTAATTATACACATCATTCGACGTCGCCTAATCTATGTGGCTATGGACAATCCATCGCTCGTTCCGTCCGTCTCCTGTCGTACTAATAGTAGCTATCTCTGGAATCCTGCGCGCGCAGACGACAATGTTTCCCTCGCTGACAACTTGCAAAGCACCTGCTGCTAGTGCTGTTCTCGTGCGTACAAATTCCGAGACGGGATCCAAGTTTCCCAAGTCTTCAGGTATCGTGGTGAGCGTCAGGGCTAACCAGTACTCAACGAAAGCTCTGTCCTTGTTCACGTGGTTGATTTTGAATAGTCGATGCAGTTGCCACGGGAGACGTCAATTCAGTGTACCATAACATCTCCCCGGGCATTGCTTTACCCACACCCAGTCGTTCCGTCGGTTCCCTCTGCGCCACCTCTGGCCTCCTGTGCATCGACTCATCTGAGATATGTATTCACCTTCTAAACCTTCAACTTGAACCTTAATACAATGGTAAATACAGAGCTCCATTGCGTGCTGTTGTTCATCCGATATATACGTCTTGTTACGACTCATAGGGTTGAGAAACTCCCGCGTGCCTTTGTATATTGTCATGCGGTGCATTGGGTCTTGCGTATTGTCGAGCAGTGCTCCGAAGTCTTCGATCATAGCATCTGGATGCTTTCCATCATGGCGGTTTTGGGGTCCCATGATTTAGGGCTTCACATATGACTGGGAGCTCAGGGGGGCAGCCAGATGAGCGCCGGTAGGGAGCACTGTGCAGGTGGCAGCGCTGTTCTCTCGACACTGAGCGAGGGCTTGGAGATTGAGCTCTCTGATGTCGAAGCACAGAATGCGATGGTGAAAGGTGATTACTTGCGGCAGGTAGTTGACATTGTGATTGGAGGCATTCCAACTGTCCTTGAGATTCATTTTATGTGCTTGTTCATGTCTGTCGGCAGAATACTGTTGCAAGGCTCCGTATCGAAGAATCTGTTCCACCCATCGAGACATCAAGTGGATCATCGGAACGTTGAAGTCGGCATCTAACTCCTCGGAAACATCCATTCCGTGGCAGATACAATCCCGCCAGGCATTCATTTTGCGCCACCTCTTGGACGGCATCCATTTTTCAGCATATGTTTCCTTATCTACCTTTCGCTTCTTCACAAGCTCCGTTCTCAGCGCATTGGCTTTGGCCTTGGCCTTGTTGTCGGATTGCCCAAGTAAGAACACATCTTTGAAGGTGTGAAAACGACGCATGGCGTCTTCCATGTAGCTCAATGTTGCATCATCATGAGATTGATATTGAGCATTCATATAGAATTCCAACAATGCCCGTGTGCACTCAATTGCGCAATGGAATATGGGACGCTGACCGGGGCTGCCTCCTCTCAGGGACTGGGTTACAACTCCAAGCAGGTACCGGCTCATTTCCCTCATCTCCTCCCCATTCCATTCAGAAACTTCCTCATATGACTTAGTTTTTGGTGTGAGGTCGTGGTAAGCAGGCACGGATAACCAGATTGCATTGTACTTGTCGAGCCATTCGTGCATCTTCATGAAGTGGAAAATCCAATTCTTGAGCTGATGAAACATGCTGAACTGCATTGTATGGAGTAGGTCGGACTTCAGGAGGTTGCTCACGATACAGAGAATATGTCGAAAGACGTTGAATCGTCGGTGAACGTGGTGTGACGAGAGTTAGGGATCGGCTGCACTGTTGTTGGCATCGCGGAGCGCTCAATGGATGTTGTGATCCCGCCAGGGCTGTTGCTCGTCAGGAGGGACATGATCTCCCACTTCGTTCTTTGGACACCCGCACCAAAAACAGACATGTTGCTCGAGATGATGTAGGTCACTATACTCAGGGCCATCTGCAGGCCAGGCCTCCAAAACCGGTTTGCAAAGCCAGAAGTTGCCATTTGCACAGAGCATGTTGTAATACACGCTCTCGGCACCAGGATTTTGTTCAAAGGTGAGAGGGTGGAGTACCCGCCGGAGTACTTCGTTCAGCACCTGCCGGTCTGTTTGTTGCTTCTCCTCCATCCTGTTCTGAGAAATATTGTGGTTCTTGATCGGAATTGGTACGAGAGCGACCATTACGATGCTATGCGCTGAGGGCATCTGGTGGATCTTCGAACATAGTTTGCCAATTGTCATATATACAGGCCACTCTGTCTTGTCACCAACAAAATTCGAGAGATGCGTTGCGTCGGATATGAAGATCCCGGGAACCAGTGTATACCTCACTCTGAGCATTGACTTAACGTCGGATAGCACGTCATCATACTCGGGTATCTCCATGTACCTGTGTCTCCCACCGACAGTCCGCAGTCTGCATTTCGGTATAGAGGCGTTTCGGTGGCATATCGCTGTTAAACCAACACTGAGGGGCCTAACTATGATGCTCGGCGTACGCTGGCTGCAGCATCAACCATCTCATGCTTTTGACGATGTCCCAACTCCAGTATTTGATAGGGCATTGGTGGTTGTCATTCCATTTCATCTCCTTGAGAGTGTGTAGTTCCCACTGCCCGAGAGCCAGATCATCTGGCATACTAGCCATGAGATTCTGGACGCAATCCCCGTTTTTGAAGCTTGAGACACGCAGAGTGGTCTTTTCTTCCTTCAGCAGGTTGTCATAGTATGTCTTCGTGCACTTCTTCTTGATCCCACACTGGATATATTTGTACACTCCACGAGTCGAAAACGAGTAGTAGGGATTGTTTTGTTGGTTCGTTTCAAGGCAACCCTAATCATCGCTTTCCCATGGCTCAGAAATGTAATCAGTCAGCGAAGCACCGGTTCCTGGGTATGTCTGCGTCCGCCGCAGAGGAGGTTGCGCTGGTTGAGAATCCGAATCTGCAATGTGTTCCATGTGTTCGAGGTAGGGAAACGCGTCCAGGTCTTCGACGAATCTTAGTTAGTGTTGAAATCACGACGTTGAGCCAGTTCAACGTGTTGGCGCATGCTGCGAACGGTCACATTCTTCTGGCTTTCAACTTGAAGGTGTTCAGGATGGTGTTATTTGACATGTTTAAGTCTCCAGCTGTCTGAGCTGAACTTCTTTCGGCATGAAAATTCAGGGCAGCGGAAGGGGGTCTTCTCTGGCATTGTCGACGACACGCGAGGAGTGGAGTCATCACCGTAGTCAGGGACGAAAATTGGCGCGGGTCCTGAGCAGTCTGGTGTGGGTATAAGCGCACGATACTAGAGAGATTTATTGAACCTCAACACTGTCACGAGGAATTTCCTTACATGCCAGGAGGTGCAAAAACACTGCATGCGCGATGTCCTATAACACTATGAATCGATAAAGGATACAGCGTGAGAAATCCAAAAACCTCACAATGCGTGTAATATTCAATACCTGAGATAAATAGATCAGAACAAAGGAAACAAACAAGCACACAACCCTAACCCAAACGAACAAAACACCACCAAACGTGCCGTAATCAGAGCCTGAGATGAATGGATTACACCAATGGAAACTCACAAGACAAGAACCCGACCCTAACCCGAATGCACGCCTCCTCTGCATTGCGAGCACTGGTTCACTCCTCGCCTACCGAGCCATCTGGGCGCGCCTTAGGGAGATGCACATTGGGGCGAGGGACAACCGGGGTAGGGATATCCGGGAGAGGGACATCGCGGAGACTGTCGCCCCCTGCTGATTCGCTGAGTAGGTGCTAATACACATCGACATCCGACGTGTTTCCGGCCGCTTCAGCTTCTTGCAGAGCTGAGCCTGCCGGGCAAGATTTTAGCGTGGTCACCAGCCCCAAAGACTGCAGCCCACTCAGGGTATGAGACTACGGAGTTCGTGGGAGTGGGTGAGGCTCCGGGGTTTGTAGCTGTGGGGCAGGCGCCGGAGGTTGTGGCCGTGGGGTATGCTCGCCAATCGCCTGGCCTTGCTCAGGTAGCACGGTTGGCTGCTCGTCTACCATGGTATCAGCATCCTCAGCCGATGTTTTCACCATCTATCCCTGGCCAATCGTCCGAGGTTCTTTGCCATTATCCTCATCCTAATCCTCATTCTCCTCCTCATCCTCATCCACCTCCTCTTCCTCCATCTCATCATCTGCCTCTGCATCATCCTCATCTTCCCCATCGCTTTCAATGTCCACATCGCCGTCTCAATCAACCCCGTCCGGTGCGTCCACCTCATCCTCCAGACGCATAACCACATCAGAATCACCTTCTGAGTCATATTCGCCGTCCAACCTGGAAGAGTCAGCACCATCATCTGAGGAAATTGACACAGTGGGCGATGCTCTCGGCTCTGAATATACCCACTCTAGTTACCCCTCAGTGTCCAAGTGTTCCTCTGACATTTCCTTCTGCAACTGCAAAGCAACGGCATGAGAGAAATCAACTCCCCCTGGGGTGTAATGGCAGTCATGATTAGGTTCTCGGCAATGGCACGGACGTGTCCAGGGCCGGGTAACCGCAACCTTATATAGACGACTCGCGATCTCTCTGAGATCGCCAGCGATAATCTTACCTAACAACTACTCTACTATATTACCACATCCACGTGTGCAACCGTATCTTTCCATATACTCACATACGCGGCCATGTACGGATATACGGCCTTACACTATTATCGCTGTTAATCAATTCGATACGTTTCGCTCACGGGATCTCGTGATTTACCCCTTTCGACATGTTGCCACAAAATAACGCGTTTTATCAATAAACATGCCTCCAAAGAAGTTTACTAGAACCCAATTGCGCGTCGCTGACATCCATGACAGTGATGACACTCTGCAGACAGCGGCATCGATAGGCGAACGCGCTACTCCAGCAGTTTTACCGGAGGCCGAGATTGATGATGACGATGATCTCGAC
>Ga0307512_10000662_pt1 | contig 50847 bp, 63 predicted proteins | sample 14_EM_MG_FD_200267 | JGI IMG/M metagenome (GOLD analysis project Ga0307512, IMG submission 200267) | Populus trichocarpa ectomycorrhiza microbial communities from riparian zone in the Pacific Northwest, United States - 14_EM | ecosystem: Host-associated > Plants > Roots > Unclassified | place...
CTCGTTCTCTTGTATAGCAAGCAATAGTACGACTTTGAAAGATATTCTGATTCTTGTTCTCTCGATACGCACTTCGAGTTTAGTTCTGCAACATCCATATCACCTGCGCCCGACCCCGCCCGTTACAGACCTGACATCTCGCTAGAACTAACTAATACGCGAGTCTCCCGCAGAGCCGCACCAAAGCCACAGAGCCTCACCTATTGCAACAGAGCCGAACCTTAACATGGCCAGAGTCGTCCACCTACATCACAACATTCTCCAATCATCTTCGAAAAACCTCTCGAAGATACAAAACACCCTGATCAAAAAACAACCATACCTCTCACACCGTTTTTTGTGTCGCTTGTCTCTTCCCCTTTCGCCATCCGCCTATCTCTTTCCAATATTGATTAACCATCTCTTTTGCTTTTGCCATATTCTCCTCTGGCTCCCATGTATTATCCCTCTCATCCCAACCTTCCCATTTCACTTTGTATTCCCAAGTAGTTCAGTCAGAGCTTGGTCGGTGTTTTGGGATTGATTCGACAATGTGACTTGTGCCTGCGCGGCAAGTCTGTACCGGCAGAGTCTGCAGCCCCCAGTCAACCCTAGAATCATCCGTGAGGTCAACTTTCAGCCTGCTGACGTTAACTGTGTCGTATATTGTCATGTCGTTTGTGATATCTAGTTCGACTGCATTTTCGCATATTCGTAGGATCTCATATCGGCCAATGTAATGGTGTAATGGTTTGCATCGCGTCGGGTTGACATTGGCGCATGTGATTGGCGAATCCTTTGTATCTTAAAATACTTTCGCACTGGTGGTGATGGCGGGGTCAATTGGGGGTCGTGACTTATTAGCCTCAGCCGTCTGTTGATCCTGAGCATCGCACAGCTCATCCTTGGCTATTCCCGAACTAGGCTGCAATCGTTCGACAAATTCACCGCCTTGTAAGTTGTTCGCTGACTCATTGGCCTCCAGTCGTTGGAGATCTGCACTTAAGTCCAGCAGCAAAGGCGGCTCATAACAAAGATCGAGATCAAATGGCGTCTACTTTGTCGAACAGTGTACTGAAGCATTGTAAGCATACTCCGCTGATGGCAGCTAGTCGTCCCAATTGGCTTGATCGTAAGTTGCGAAGCCACCCAAATAGTGTACAACTGTCTTCTGTGGGTTTTCAGCGAGACCATCCGTTTCTGGATGGAATGCCGTAGAGATGAGCAGCTTCGTTTGCAGAATCCTTGCAACTTCTCTCAATAGGTTGCTGTGAAGCGTACATCATGGTCCGATACAACCTCTTGAGGGACTGCATGTAGGCGGACTTGTCGTCAATAAAGATGCCCGTGAAGGCCAGGGCATCAATTGTTTTGTTGCAGGTTCGCCAATGTGCTCTCTTCGTCATGTGGTCGACAAACGTTACAATGCAGTTGTGGCGATGGCCAGAGATCGGCAGTTTGGTTATGAAGTCGATGCCAATTCTTTAGCACAAGCCTTTGGATATTGAAGGTGGTTGTAGGAGGCCCATGAGTTTCCCGCTCCGGTAGTTTGTTCGATGGCACAAGTCACAGCCTGCAATGAATCGCTTGGTATTGAGCCACATTTGCTTCCAGACATCCCGGTCTTTCATGCACAAGTACATTCAGTCAGCACCGAAGTGTCCCCCTGCTGGAGTGTCGTGGGTTTCATGGAGCATTTGTCGCTGCATCATCCTTGGAATGCACAACCTTCCTCTCATATCTGCCTTTCCGTCTTCCTCCTTCTCTTTTGCCCTTGCTGTTTTGTTTACCTGTGTCATTTCCAAATCTCCACCTAACCACAGTAGGCCATTCTCTTCCAAAATATATCGTTGCGCTGCCACACATAATTTGCATTCCTTGGTCGATGCTGTGGATGGCAGAGGGCGGGGAGTTGGGTTGGCCAAGCAATGTGCAATAGGCCCGAACCATTCATCATCAATTATGCCTGCCATGATGTCATCAACGCATTGTCCGGCCACAGTAACTTCCAGTGCCATTTAATTGCATCGGTCCCGTCAGAAATCTGGGCAGCGTGACATTTAGTCTGCAACCTGATTCTTGACACCCAGGATATGCTTGACCTCCCAGTCAAAACTCTGTAGGACTGTCAAGATATCCATCTCATGTACGATGAGGTGTGGTTGTGTGAAGATGCAATTCAAGGTTGGATGGTCCGTGTGTACCAAAAATGGCTACTCGGCTCCGTGAAGGTTGGATTTCCAGTATAATATTGCATCTCAGATGCCCAATAGTTCTCTGTCGTATGCAGGGCATCACGTCTCTGCAATGTGTAACTTATGGCTGAAATAACCCAGTACTGTCTCTGTCTTATCTTGCACCTGGGAGAACTCCGCTCCCGATGCATATTGGCCAGCATTGACGTGGAGGCAGTATTTGGCATCGGGGTCCGGTAGAGCAAGAACCGGAGCATTGCAGTGTGCCATTGTGAGATTGTTGAAAGCATGCTGGCATTCTCCATCCTGAGCGAATGGAGGGTGCCTGACTCTCCTTGGTTCTCCACGTCGCCGCCCCACATCCCCTTTCCCCTTCAGAGGAGTGCCAATCACGTACAATGGCATTGCAATGTAAGCGAAGTGTTCGATGAATATTGTATAGTAACTGGTGAGGCCTAGGAAGCCTCTGACGTCCTTACTATTCTCAGGTTGAGGCCAATCCATTACCTCACGAGTCTTATGCTCCTGGGTGTGGATGCCGTCCTCTTCAATGTCAACGCCGCAAAAATCAACTTTCTGACAAGCCCAGGGGCATTTTGCACATTTGGCCTTCGGACCATGTTCGGTCAGCCTAGTAAGCACTTCTCGGACATGTACGACGTGTTCCACCAGGGTACGGCTGTGAATCATAATATCATCAAGGTATAAGATGATGAATTTGTGTTTCATTGGTTCCAAAATGCCGTTCATCATGCAATTGAACTGGCTGGGTGCGTTCGCCAAGCCAAACGGCAGGACTCGCCACTGGTATGAACCGAATTTAGTGGTGAAGGCCATCTTGTACCTGTCAGCTGTGGCGATGCAAAGTTGATGAGAACCAGCCGCCAAGTCCAATTTTGTGAACCAGCAGGAGCTGTGCATGGAGTTGAGTAGATCCTGGATGTGTGGGAGAGGATAACCATCATTGACGGTTATGGCGTTTACTACACGATAATCTATGCACATGCGCAGCGTACGGTCATGCTTTGGCACGAATAATACCAGTGAGCCGAAATTGATTCGAGAGTACTGAATTCAACTGCAGCAAATCGCCTTGTCTATCTGCCTCCAAAGCTCTGCTTCTTCCCGCGGGGAGATCCGGTATGGTGACCGCAACGGTATGTTGCCATTTTGGCCCATTTTATTTCCACAATCGGCCTGGCTTCCATTCTGCAAATTTGCAAATGTTGGCCCGCCGAAGAGCCCCTGGAATTCTGTCAACATCTCCCCAAACTCGCCTGGCAGTTCGTCTGTTAGAAAAGTACCGCCATCACTGCGGTGGTGTACTTTGATGAAGAAGGCCCGTTTCAACAGGTCCGCGGACACGTGTTTAAGTTCTGCCTCCCGTATAATATGTATGCCCAAGAATTCAGCCTGCTCCACCATTGCTTTGTCGACGTCCAAGGGGCGTAGACCAGGCAAGTAATGTAGTCGGCCATCCTCCATCTCCTCCCAGTGGTTATCGGCAATCCACATTTCAGTGCTGTCATGGTTGAATTGATATCGTCGGTTGATATCACACATCCATCTTGTTCCTAGCGCAATATCAAAGCCCTTGACGTCGTAGATCGTAAATTCGGCCTCATAGACATATGAGGCGCTGAGTGGTAGTTTCAATTGGACTCTTTGGTGTTTCTCAATGCCATCCTCTGCCATGATATTGGCCGTCTCTACAATCATCCATCCCGCCTCCTTTGCCTGCAGGTTAGCCCCTTGGCGCATTAGTTCTTCAATGAACTTCCGCCCCACATAGTTCTCTAATGCATCATCGTCCTTCACTACCCTTGCCTTTTTGGTGCTCCACCATCCTCCTTTCGTTTGGTATCTTATTTTCCGATACAACCTTAGCAGGTCGACCACTGAGTCATCTAATTTACTAACTTACAACTGGTGCTAACAGGTGAAAAACTTGACTTGACTATCTGGCACCAATTTGCCACCCTTTTTGTTTGACGATACCGTACATGATGGTGTTTTATCAGAGGTTCAGCCGCAGCTACTGACCTCCTCTGCCTTGTCCCGCTTCAGAGTCCTAGTCTGAGAGACTCTCCAACTCGCTCTCCTCCTGACTGTCTGTCTGCTGCTTAGCCTCCTCTGCCTCTGCAAGCCGCCCACTCTCCTTTCTACGGGTGAGTGCACCTCCACATTTCTTATCTTGATGGGGGCGTCCAGCCTTGGCTTTTGACGCATCTTTGCCGACCGAAGCTTGTTCAAGTAGCTTCTTCATCAAGTCGCGGTTCGGGCAATTGCGGGAGATATGACCCACCTGGCTGCAGTTATAGCAGGTCAAACCGTCGTCTTTGGCCAGGCCAACTGTGCCAGTTGTACCACCTTTCGTTAATCCATCTTCCTAGCTGAATCTTTCATAGTTGTGGTAGTGTGGGGGCCACTTCCAGGTCGAGACTTGTTGAGAGAGGTGTCCAGTGCGGCAAAGTGCTCCATGAGCTGTTCGAAGATTGGAGTCTTATCGCGCATGCCAATATAATGAACCAAGTGTCTATAAACACCCTGGTTGCCCGTTTCGATCTTATATCCATAAGTGTCAGCTAACATTTTGGCGAGCATAGGCTGGTGCAGATCCAATTTCGAACGTAAGCGACGGAAACGCTCGTTGAACTCTGTGACAGGTTCTCCCTTCGTTTGGCTCAGTTCTTCCCATTGGCATTTGACCGGGTCCAATGTGTTGGACGGAATACACTTAGCTTTGAATGCTGGGCAAAAGGTGGAACATTCGATGGGCGTACTCATTGGGAAGCAGTGCATGGCCCAGACTGCTGCGTCGCCTTTCAATTGTAGCACTGCTTGCTCTCCCCAGCCTGTTGTGCTGACCCATCCAATGGCCTGGGCTACATTCTTGAAGTGTCGCTCCAAAGCAAAAGGAAGGCAGTGACATCATCCAAGGTTCATTTGCCCTCATACGTCGGAATGTTAGATGACTTGACAGTGAGCCACGGCTTCCAGCTGAGCCAGGGGTTGGCTTGGCGGAACCATGGATCCCGAATAGGCCTAGAGTCAGTTGGGAGGTGTTCGGCACCGGAGTCGCTTGTACTTGGTTAGTTGTTAGTCGTTGAATGATGCTTTTGAACGCTCTCAATTTGGTTTCCAGGCTGCTCTTCTCTGGTGAGAGATCTTTGACTTGGTGCAGCAGCATGTCCTTCTCCGGCCAGAGCTGTGCAGTGTCTGTCTGCTCCGTTGACTCCAGCTCCAACTTGTACTTGTCCACCCATCTCTCCAACTTGCCGGATCAACGTATCTCGATCTGAAGCTCTTCCTCCAACTCCTCGATTTCCTGCTGAGTGGCCGCTAATTCCCAACTTCGGCCGTCTCAGACAGGCTCAGTCGCCTCCAAGTCTGTGGCTTTAACGGCCAAGCTCTCCTTGAGGTCGCAAATCTTGGCGAATTTCTCGCCCTGTTCAAGGCTCTCGGAGAGGTTAGCATCAATGATCTCCATTTGGAAGTCCTCCGTAGCCCTGATCCAGTTGATTGCTTTGTTGGACAAGACTCCAGGGACATCGTTGATGATCTTCATTCAGTTTGTGACAGATTCTGTTTTGCGAAGTTCTGTAGGTTGGAAGCCCACGGTGGTTGAGGTCTTAGACCTGCTGCCAGACCGAATCGACTGGGCTTTGTCGATTCTGTCGGTAAATCTGACATCATCCGTGTCGTGTATATCATTCGTAGCAGGAAGGGCCGCAAAGTCGGAAGACTCCTGTGATGCCTCCGAGCCGCCGGCAGTGCACTGGTTGGAAGATACTTCAAGTGAATCTGCCTTCGTGTGTTGTGTTTCGATCACTTCTGATGCTCGTGACGCCATCAGAAGTCGAGAGTTACTACCACTGTAGGCAAATAGCCTCTCCGTACGTATAGAAGTGAAAGTTATTGATAATTGTACTGACACCTTGCTAGGACTAACTAATACGCGAGTCTCCCGCAGAGCCGCGCTACTGCCACAGAGCCGCACCTAATGCAACAGAGCCACACCGTAACATGACCAGAGTCATCCAACTAGAGGTGCAGGCACATTCAATTCCGTAAGATTGCAGCTACACAAATAGCAAATCGAAATGTAACTACTGGTGACTTCACACTAGTCCCAAACAAGAACAAAACAAGCAGTCATACAATGTTGACGGTACAATCAATATCAGGCACGTTGTGGAGGACTTGTTCAAGTGTACCGGGCGGGTTCAGAGGTAGGTGATATTGGTACCAATAATGTGATATCATAATCGGGACCAAGCGCTTCGAAGTTCTGATCGAGAGAATCAACACAAGACACGAGTTAGAGCTGTTTCAAAGTCGTACTTGCTTTGCTATACAAGAGAACGAGTAATGAGAGAAGAAAAGGAAATCCTTCAACACCAAACAACCTCTCTTTATATACACTTCATCTGCCACCCTCTAATCATTCCTCATGCTTTGATGTACCATCTGAATATCCTCTCATGATTTTACGCACCACCAACACAACTGCTTATCACCACAACCATGCCACATCATCTGACAGCGCAACACCTCAGCCAACTTCCTTATCAGACCGAATTATTCCACCACCATTTCCCAACATTCCCACACTATCTCCAAGTCTATTGACCTCTCCGCCTTTCCGTAACACTAATTCCTTCCATACACCTGATACCATTCCTAAGTAGCCTCCAACCCATCACTCGTAGCCCAAGCCGTGATGGCAGCAGACCTTTCACATCCAGTAGTGTCAATTATAGACATACACTCCAGATGGGGTTGTAGTCGGAGGTACTACAATGGTTAGCGGAATGCGCTGACACTTAGCTGTAGCTGCTGCTGCCTCTTCATGTGCAATTGTTGACTGGGCCCCTGCACAATGATGTCCATTGCAGTCACAAGGTTCATCACGGTCCCAAGGAAACCATGAATGCGCTCTCCAACGTCTAATGCAGTGTGGTCCATACACTGTCATCAATGTCTAGACTTCCGCTTACTCTGCCTACTTCTGTCCAATACCAATCCCAAGGGGAGGGAAGTTTTGATTATGGCCAAAAGTAATGCTCCAAAAGTTCCACTTCGATGTTTACAGTAAGCAGCATGGCATTACAATTTGAATTGTTCCACGCTTCTGATTTGAAAACAATGCAAATTATTGTAGTATGCTCAAACCAATTTGTTGGGGAAGTACAGTTACTATCACAGTGTGGCATCCAAATATGGTGATCAATGTCAGTATTGATGGATATCAATCTGGTAAGCTGTAATTAAATGTTGACGCAATCTTTTCAAATATGGATCAGATATTGGTTCCATGCAAAATAATCTCAAATTGACATAGCACAAGGTTCGAAACAATACTTACACCCTGTCAGTGGGGTTCAGCCAGATTCAATATCATGTATGTGGTATAGGGACTCGTTACAGTGAGATGAGTGGGGTCAAACATAGGTGATATCGGACACAGTCAAGTGATATTGGGAAGAAAGCCAAAACCTTGGGGTGTGTATTGAGGAATCAAGGCAAGACCAGAGTTGAAGGGGTTCAAAGTCATGTATTGCTTTGCGATACAAGAGAACTATTAAACAGAGAAGAAAAGGAAATACTCCAACATCAGGCAACATCTCACAATATAAAGTTCGTGTGTGACCCTTGAATTCCTCTTCATGCTCCGGGGTACCATCCGAATCTTCCCTCAAGATCTTACACACCACCAACAAACTGCTTATTAACACAACCACACCATGTCATCTGACATCACAACACCTCAGACCACTTTCTAATCATACTACATAATTCTGCCACTGCTACCAGCCATTCTCTAGCCATTACCACAACTTCTCAACATCGCTGCCCTTCTGTAACACTAATTCATTCCTGTAATCGCCAGGAGCACCTGCATCCTATTCACCTGTCATCACTCGCAAACCCAAGCCATGACATACCTAGTGGTCAATGCAATCATTACAAGTTTGTCTCCATTGTCAGTCAGAAACTAAATTAATCCAACTGTGAACAGAATAAGTGTTTAAACAATACTTCCACCCTGTCAATGGGTATAGACACATTCAATCTGAAAATATCATAACTGCAGATATTGTAGATAGAAACATAGTAATCAGATGTTTCAGAATAGATCCAAACAACATCAAAAGAACACCGGGAAAAATGACCTTACGCGACACGTAACTCATAGAGAAGCTGTTTTTGTGACGGTAATTCATAGCAAATTTGACGTGTGGCACTATGAGGTCCTATGGACCTACGCATTGACTAGATTACTATGATACACATGCGATTTTGTGCGCTGGATACTATACATCACACTGCATACAACAAACCTGAAAGCAAGCTGCCAGATGCACATCATTGCATGCTCCCATGTACTCTCTGAAGTATACTCCTGATTGCACTCGATTGCACACTCCCAGCCTGCTTGACAGTACGCTCCCAATTGCTCTCGATGGCACACTCCCAGCCTGCTTGACTTACGCTCTCAAGTAAGCTCTCAAGACATTCCCAAGCACAGTCCGAGTATGCTCCCAAGTACACCTCCGAGTACGTTCTCACGTACACTCCCAGGCATGCTCTCCAGGGCGCTCCCAATTGCACTGGATGGCACACGTCCAGCCTGCTTGACTGTACGCTCCCAAGTAAGCTCTCAAGACGCTCTCAATCACACTCCTGAGCACGCTCTCAAGTACACTCCCAATTTCACTCGATGACACTCCCAGCCTGCTGGACTATACGCTCCCAAGTCAGCTCTCAAGACGCTCCCAAGTACACTCCGAGTGTGCTCTTAAGTACACTCTGAGTACGCTCCCAGGTACACCTCCGAGTACGTTCTCAAGTACATTCCCGGGCATGCTCTCCAGGACGCTCCCAATTGCACTCGATGGCACACTCCCAGCTTGCTTGACTATACGATCCCAAGTAAGCTCTCAAGACGCTCTCAATCACACTCCCAATTGCACTCAATGACACGCTCCCAGCCTGCTTGACTGTACGCTCCCAAGTCAGCTCTCAAGACGCTCTCAATCACACTCCCAATTGCACTCGATGACACGCTCCCAGCCTGCTTGACTGTACACTCCCAAGTCAGCTCTCAAGACACTCCCAAGAACACCTCCGAGTATGCACCCAAATACACCTCCGAGTCGCTCTCAAGTACACTCTCAAGAGGGAAGACACTCCCAATCTCACTTGACTATATTCTCCCATGTATGCTCCTGCATGCTCGATCCAGAGACTTGCTGAGTCGCAGACGCCAGGCACCGGGAGGCATGAGGCAGGTGGCGTATGGTGGACAGTGTTTGGTGGGCGGCGTGTGGCAGATGGCGGGCGGCGAATGGTGGCCGAAATCTGGACGTCGGTCGATATCATAGTCTGAACTTTATCTTTAGCGCGGCCACCGCGACAAGATCTCACGATGCCTCATGGTCATGGTGTTGAAAATTGCAGCCTTAGATTCCACAGGAAAGGTAGACAATTGGATCTTGGGGAGAGCAGATCTCCGACTCAGATTTTCCAGCGGAATCTAGTGCCGGCTTCCCATCGATTGTGGGCGTATGTGTGCGCATTCGGTCTAGGGCCGTTGGAGATGATGGCGATGGCGATGGCGATGGGGATGACGATGGCGATGGCGATGGCGATGGCGATGGCGATGGTGTTGGTGTTGGTGATGGTGATCATATTACCAGAAGTACGTAGACAAGTAGGTTGGCTACGTCAACGTCAGCATCAAAGCTTCCCCAGACTTAGAGCCTTCTATTAGCCAAAGCTTCCACAAACTCAGAGTTTTCAATCGGCCAAAAGCTTCCTGTGGAAAACTCTACTCCTCCCTAAGCACGGCTCTCTCAAATGCGGTTCTCTCAAGGGCGGCTCTCTCAAGCAGGCTCTGAAACAGGCTCTCAAGCAGGCTCTCGAGCGCCAGTGGGCTCACAAGCGGACTCGCAGCGATAGTGTATATAGTACCAGGAAAAACAGCGAAGACAGGTATAGGTCCATCTCCGGCCGACAGCCATTTATAGTGCCATAGGCCCACGTGCACATCTCTATGAATCGACTATAGATAGCTATAGACTGCGCGTCGCGCAGGGGTCTACAGGAAGCTTGCTATGAGCTGCACGTGTGCGTGTGTGCGCGTAGCGCAGCCTATATTCGATTTGCGCTTTTGCCAATGAAGGTGTCAAACAGTGTTGACAAAACATTCAGTACAAGTACAATTTTATGGAACTCATCCTAGGTTATCAAGTGAGGTTGGGTGTAGGTTATATTTGATTCTGGAATGGGATTCCGGATTGAAAGGCAAAGACTCTGATTACTTAATGCAGAAAGATGACACAGTGGTCGGGGTTATTTCCAAAGTTGGCAATTGCATTTCTATAGAATAGAATTGGTAAACAGAGAAGAAAAGGAAATTCTCCAATACTGACATACTCACTGTATACCAAGTTCATCCACTACCCCAAACTGACTTTCCATACTCCAATGTACTGTCCAAATCCTCGCACAGGAACATACACACCACCAATGTACCTCTCATCAATACTAAGATGTCACATCATCTGATGCCCCAACATCTCAGGCTGCTTCTTTATTATAAAACAATATTCTGCCACTACTACAACACCTTCTTGTACCATCTTCACATGGATCACCATCACCCACTGCCTGTAATTTCCACTTGCACTTCATCCTAGATGCCATCCTATCAGTCATTGTCTTGCTTTGAGATTGACAACTGTGTATACAGTTGTAGATGGTCTGATTGTAAAGTATGAATGAATATATATCAATGTGTGTTGTTTTATGGTGGCGTATACCAGAGTGGTTGAGTGTGTGCGGGCATATGTGAAGGGGTGTCTATTTTCTTGTATAATGACACATGTCGCCTAGACATATGGTCGATCAATGACTAATGGCACTAACTACCAAAAACTTAAGTTACATCATCACCCTTGGCATAGTGATATCCGTATGGCCAATCAGGTCAACACTCCTCCAGGATGGCTATCATGGCCATGTTGAACCAGACAGTAAACAAAAGAGAAGAGGAGCCAATCGAACATCATGCATCTCCACATAACACACATGCCCAATCAATGTACTTTCCTATGGCATTCATGATGCCATGTCCAATTGCCATTCCCATACCACTCCCATAACCATTTGCGAACATATTGAGGCTATTTCTGAGGCAATTCCCAATTTCAATCCCAAGTACATTTCCGAGTCCAATTCTGATCATTCCCATTACAGCACACTGCTTCATATAGGCGGGCTTTGGCAGCAGCTTTGGGAAGCAGTCAGCAAGCATCTCAGCAGTCGGTATGTAGCTCAGCTGGGTCTCACGATCTCTAGCCATATCTGCAGCAAGTGTGTACTTCGTCGCAAAGTGTGCAACTGCAGTTCCGTGATACATTCTGTAGATAATCCTTGCCATCTGTGACTCTGCACCAGAGAACATGTGAGAGATAGTCGGGATGCCAAACTCATTCAAGCGCTGCTACATCTGTGTCAGTATCACGCTGCCTGCTCTACAGGCATATTTTTCAGCATTGGTTGTGGACAGGGCAGTCCACTTCTGTCTTTGTGATCTCCAGTTGACTGTTCCTCGAAAGGTGATGACCAGTCCACTTGACAATGTATCGTTATCTGGGCATCCAGCATAGTCCAAATCAACATCACATCGAAGTGTGCTATCACATCGAAGCGCAGATGCCACTACTTCATGTTGTTGAGGTACAAAAACACCCACTTGAGAGCGACCATATGCTCATTGCTCAGGTCATGATGGGACCAGATGCAAACTCTGATTGCATATGCAATATTGCACCCGGTGGCAGTCATCGCATACATATGGTTTCCAATCATCATTTGGTATATTGTCGGATTGCAGGCTTTTTCCTCAGGCTTCCTCTCGTGAAGCTTCATCGCGATTGGGGTGGCTATTTGTCTGGACTCATCCATTCCGCACTTCACTGACATCATCTGAATGTAGCACTGCTGATGGATGTTAATCTTGTGATGCTCACGATTGCATTTAATCTTGATGCCAGGATAGCAGGAGCGACTCACAAGATCACGCATCCTGAACCTCTACTTTGTCTGATTCTGGATCTGCCCAGACGAGCCCTCATTCACAATGATGAGGAGTTTATTGACGTACAAAACAATGAAGGCAATGACTGCGCCTTGATCCGTATCATGCAGGATCAATAGTCCTCCGTCGACAGGTGATGCTACAAACACAATCATGATTATGAAGTCATTGAAAGTAACGTTGTAATGGCAGCACCTGACCGAGGGGCAGGTAATGGCCAGTCTATATCGTCATTCGCCATGAGACTTAGATCTGTAGAGATAACTTCACCTATTCACCTATTCACTATCACTTGAGTCAACATTTGCAACATTATACCTATAATTACCAGATGTATGCCTATCTGGCCAAACGCTGGCATACGTGCCATTACACTATTAATGCTTTCCAGTAAACAGATACATTTTGCCGATGGGATTTACAAGTTTTACCCCTTTACCGATGGGCCACATCATATGGTCTACAATTGAGATTACAGCCTTAAAAATGACAGAGTGAAGCATGATCACTGCAAGCACGGATATCGATCATTTCATCATTCAATTGAGCACCTTGATGGCAGCGGAGAAGAGTTCAGAGACCTATTGGCACACAAGGTGTGTTACTGGTAATGATGACAATAATCACGACATCAGACCTCAAAGATTTGATTCTGCCAATGACAGAAACTGAATACGATACAGATATTGAGTCGAACACCATTCCTACCAGTCAATTGAGCATGATCATCAGTTGGTGAACCTACAATCCATGACATAATCTTACGCCTCAATCGGCAACACCGAGAACCGAACACGAAGTCAACTGACGATCGCAAGTCAGTCCAGTTGCAACTACGTTCCTTCAATTTGAGTGAAGCGTATCGACTTCAATAGTTGTGTACACCTACAACTCTAGCAACCTCAAAGCAACCCGGAGGACAGGGAAAACAACAAAGGCAATTGGATCAATTCCAACCATCCCAATCCTGGGAATTCAAAATCAGTCAAGTCCAATATGCCCAGTGGAGGAAGCAGTGCCAACTATACACAGTGCAGTGGCTTTCCAAGGAAGTCTACGAAAGCCGAAAGGCAAACCGGTAATGCACTCACTTAGGCAGCGGCGACCACAAAATGTACCTATTACCAAATATACATGGCAACATGCAGCGTGTCAAAGCACTGATTGACTGCGGTGCAATGAGCATCTTCATATCACCGAGCCTACTTCGGAAACGCGAGCTACCAGACGAACCAGCATTCACCTCCATCCTGGCCTGGTGATGATGTCTGGAAAGGAGAGCCGAAAGGGAAGTCTCTTGTTTCAGTCAATTGAACAGGTTAAACTTGTTGATGAATCGGAGGTTTTAGTCATCCCAACGAACGTACACAACCTAGTCTTGGGCTTGTCATGGCAAGAAACCCGGAACTTGAATGAAGGAAAGGTCGATTGACAGCCTGGCAAGTGCCATATGGACGGCACAGGGCGAAGATTCCCGAAGCAGATCACACAAGTCTGCCGGAACGCGGTAAGGCAACCAAAAATGGTGAGCCTTCACTGGGAATGCAACAACTCGGGGCTACCGCATTCGAGCATCTCAGAGCGAGTGAGGAAGGGGTCGAGGCATTCGCCATATGACAGTGCAAATGTCAAGCGTTGCTGGCACCATCGCTGAAAGGCATCGCCGAAAGTGAGGGAAACCCCAGAATGCTGAATGCCCGAGCAGGAGCAGCAGTGGTAGTTCTGGCAGACGAGTGACACAGTGACAGTCCTTGAGTGGCTGCTACCGGTTCGCCAAGACACGAAGGGAGAAACTGGTCAACGGGCTTGGTTCCATAGTCATGAACCATCCGATCCAGGTATCCCGGGACCCCTACCCATCTGCACTCCACCAATGCATGCTACAATGCAAAATGCAGAAAAGGCTGATGAGAATGGAAACAGACATACTTAACATGGAGATGGTAACAGATGATGGGGGTGGCATCCCAGCGGAATAACAAGATATCACAATACCAAGAATTGTTGTATCCTCATGAGATACAAGAACCAGGTGGACGTATGCAGCAATGATACAGCAACTCTCGCAGTACACCTTTCATTACATCCACAGGGAATTGGTGAGGAAGAGCGATTCGGCTCGAGGAGCGTAGGATGAGTGTGAGAGGAAGTGACAGGCCACCCGGCCATGAGGAACCACACAAAGTGCATGGATCTACGGAATCTCGAAAAGAGCGAGTAAGACCAAGAGCTGTGAAAGATCGACCCAGCCTGTGGTGGCGCTGAATTCATTTGTGAAGAAGAAGGATGGCAGACTGCGGCTGTGTGTGGACAACTGAGCTCTCAATACAACCTTGGTGAAGAACAGATATCCTCTCCAACAGTTCTCGGAGATGCTAAACAGGACCCCAGGAATGCCTATCACCTAATCCGCATGAAGGAAGGCGACAAGCACAAAATGGCGGTACGGGCAGTTCCAGCACCGAGTCATGCCGTTCGCATTGACAAACACACCAGCTACCATACTACCATTCTACAATAGCAATTGGAGGAAATACGTCGTTGGCAGAGCAACGACCTTTAAACGGAGGGATGACCCTACTGAGATCTCAATACTCATATACAATGACCCTACCGGAGGTGCCAGAATGATGGACCAGAGTGCACTCAATGACAGCAAACTCCAGCGGGACCCAGAGAGCGGGGATAAGCACACCCAGCAAAGAATCAAAATACGCACCTAGCATCCTGAAGATGAGCCCATCTGGGGAACGATTGCTACAGTCGATTGAGATGAGTTCAAATACTGACAGGTACATTGAACACCCATTGGCGAAGTCTAAAAGATCGCCTTGCCCCTGAACGCGTTAGTCATTTCACAGCCAAGGCTCGAAGTAAGAGATGACGAGAACAGCCCAAGGGAAGTCCAAGAACAGGGCAAAAAGACATAGTAACGTCAAAGCGAAGCAAGTCGGAATACGAAGCTAGTCAAAATCCAAATCAAGTTCAACCACACAGCACGACAAAAAGAAAGGCCAAAATAGGCGGAAGAATGAGATGAAAGCAAGTGCAAAAATGAGATGAAGCAAGGGAAGTCAACCAAGACCAGCCAAAAGAAAAGCGAACTCAAAGATCTCCGAAGGTCAGTGATGAAGGCTGCTCAAAGACGTGTTGGTCAACAAAGATCACCCAAAGTCTACTGATGTTTATGAGTGCGGATCCACAATGGCAATCAACAACCGATTTGAGTCTAAGTCATCTGGGGAGCAACGAACTTCGAAAAAGGGGGAGGTAGCCATGTCTACACCATCAAGTTCTACTGACAAGTCGAAGCCCACTGGGAGGCACACCACAGAGATGTCTACCCAGAGGTTGACCAGCGAGTCCACAAAGAAGTCGACCAAGATTCTGCTCAAGCCGCCTATCTAAAGCCCAACCATGAGGTCGACTGAATGGTGACCAATGCAGACTTCGAAAGATGGGTCAATGCGGAGTAGCAATGACAGCTGACTACAACATATACTCCACAGAGCATGCGGAAGCACTGCACAGAGCTCAGACAGCGCTAGCGTGCGTCGATTTGGTAGGTATAACCATTTTAGAGAAACTTACATGTTAGATATCGACAAATATGATGCGATTGACATATATGATTGATGGCTACGACTGATGCAGGCAGTGGAAGCTCCCATCGATGCCAAGTCAGGAGTGGAACCTCTACCACCCTGAAAAGTTCAACAAAGACCTACACCAAGATACAAGCTATGGGAGTGATGGTCATTGGAGCGTGGGTTAGGAAGTTAAATAATGGAGGACGGGTTCACTTTTGGATGATTTCTTGTTTGTCTCTTCTCTTCTTCTCTTCTTTGGAACTCGGCCCGGTACAAATGGCATTGGCACAAGTTTTTACCACCTGCTAATGGAAGTGAAGTTTTCCTGTGCACTGAATCCACCAAAAGGTCGCCATTGAGGTCTACCAGTCGGCAGCGGGACCCACGATTTTGTATGAGTATGTATGCTGCATGAATGTATAATGCTTTCTTTCCATTCCTGTTTTTATGTACAGTAATGCCGCCCAGGAGGTCTGAGTCAAACGAAGGGGATAATGTAACTGTGGCATGTGACCCAGGGGCGGGTAACAGCCAGTCTATATAGTCGCTTGCCATGAGACTTAGATCTCTAGTGATAATCTTGCCTATACACCGATTTACTATCACTCTCGTCCACGTTTGCAACCTTATACCTATGATTACCACAGGTATGCCTGTAAGGCCGAACGCTGGCGTACGTGCTGTTACAGCTGTACCAAACTTGTGACAACTGCATTAGGCCATAAAGTGACTTTCAGAAGTGCAGAACTATCATAAGTGAAGTCATTGTTAATCTTGGATTGTTTTATCAGCTCCCATTCTGGAGCAAACGAATATATCCCTGTGGCAGGTGCATATAGACCTCTTCTTCCAAGTCAACTCCAAAGAAAGCAGTGCATCCATGCATATGATGAATCTTGAGATGGTACTTGGGAGCGATCGCAGGTGGCAACCTGGCATGGTACACCCAAGGAGTCGATGCATATGTAGCCCGGTAGTCAATTCCTTCGATTTGGTGATTTCCTCCCCAGACTAGCCAAGCTTGGAACCACCACACATTGCCAGCTCCATCGCGCTGCATGTTGAATACCCAATTACTTGGCAAAGCCTTTCTCACTTCCGGAATCTCCTCAAAATCTCCAATGACTTCATGCTGACCAATTGCATCAAACTCAACTTTTATCATTGTATCCCACTTCTCCGCAAGCAGAGACTCAGTTGCTGCATTATAAGACTTGGATCATCAATCTCATCCTCATGATTGTTGGAGATCGCAGCTGCACCATAAATGGGTATCATATTGTTGAATTCTTCATCTCCAAGAGCCAATTGTGCAGACTTTGCCAACTTGCCTGCACAGTTCTGATGACTTCCTTTGGCCAGCATTGTCCATGCATCTCCAAGTGAGGTCTCAAGGCCAGCCAATTCTCATGACTTCTTCTTTGGGTATGAAGGCTCCAAACGTGAATTGTCATCTAATGACTCCTCCATTTGACATTCAATCGGTTGCTTCCCTGTGGTTTTGAGTTCATCGGTGACATCTCTGTAGATGTGCTCATGCAATATCACTACATCCCCAGCATTCAGTGCTGAGTACTGCTTTCCTTCGCTGAATACCACAGGTCTGAAGTGGTGAAGCGTCTTGGCCAATGGGTTGAACCTAAAGTACTGTTTAGTTGATATGCTCTACCCAATGAATATGCCAGGAGTTGCTCTGTAATTCAGGATCTTTCATTTCTCTTTCAGAATGTGCACAAAAGGCAAGCATTCGAATACACAGAGCGGGTTCACAGCTGGCTTCCTTCCGGATGGATGCCAGGCCACATACTGAGTCGTACAGACTCCACATCACTGTGGAGTGCAGTTTTTGGGATAGACCACCACTGAGATTGCAAACAACAAATACTACTTCGAATGTCCTGTATCACCTAGTATGCATCGAATGGGCTCCACAATTGTGCAATCCGTCGTTTAGACAAGTCCATTTGAATGAGGAGTGTCGGACATAGTTGTTTCCTTCAAGATCCCTTCTGATCATAGACATTCTGCAAACTTCTTAGATGATTACTCACCGCCTCCATCTGTACGAAATCGCTTTCCTTGCTTGGCTGACTCCCTTTCTCCAAGAGACTTCCATTCTATGGATTTCTCCAGAGCTTGTGACTGGGACTTGAATCTGTGCTCATCCAGATGCCTCGTGGCTGTGTCAATCAAAATCAGTATAGTTCGACCGCCTCTGATAGCTGTTTCCCAAGGACCGTATATGTCTGAGTGCACAAGCTGTAGTGGCCTAGTTGCACAGGAAGTCAAGGGAGTTATGGGCTTTCGAGCTGACTTGTAGGTATTGCACCTCTTGCAATCACACTTCCCGATCATTCTTAGAGTGTCGGCAGCCACCTTCGGTAACCTCTCTGGAGACTTGAAACCAATGCGTGGCAAGTGGCGATGCAATAACATCCGCTGTTCGGCATCGTGCCCAGTGGCATACCGAGTCGTGATAAGTACCAGCAGGCGGATGTTGTTGACGATATTGAAGTATTCGGTCAACATCTCATCCAGATCTTGATTCAGATTGAATACCCCATCTCCATGACCTGCAGCAGCAGTCATCTTTCAATGCAGATTGTAGAGGTTGAAACTGTAGTGATTCAGCAGTCCGACTTTGACGTCCTTGTCCATAACCTGGCACTACACGATGGGACTGAATGACCCCAGCAATTGCACCACATCTTGAAGTATGACCGATTCCAACATCCCATCTGGTAGTTGACGAATCAACATAACATTACTTGATCCAGATTCAAACGATATGACAACATTGAATCCCTTCGCCTTCTCCGGAATTGGAGGATATTGATTACAGGTGATGAAGATCAATTGATGTTTGGAGATGGGAGTCATGCATCCGCAGTTGTTGAACCAATCACTGCATGAAGCATTGGGGTTAGGGGCCATCCAATACTTTCTGATCGAAGTGGTGAGATTTGAAGTAGTCTCAGCTGATGCTTTTCCTATAGTGTTGGCAGCCATGGGAGAATCACCTTGTTGCATACTGAAGCAATTCCCGGTAATATGCCCTCTCCGTTGGCAAAGAATGTATCTCTCCTGATTCTTTTCATTCCTATGATTCCTATTAATTGTCTTATTCCTCGTTGGATCTTTGCCACCTTTACCGCCTTTTCCACACATCTTTGCAAAGAACAGAGCTTCTGGAGTGAGCCCATTCTCACCCATAATTGCAGCTGCCTTTTGGACAAGCTTGGTAACGATCTCATTGGGTGTGGTGGTGATCATGGCGTTTTTGTCTATCATGCGCTCCAAGAAGAATTTCCGCACAGTGTTTCTTGGACTCCCATGAAGGAGGTAGAAGAGGTGTTCCTGCTCACTTGTCTTGGCAATTTCTGTGCGGTGGCCATATTGGCATCAGTGTCAGCAGTTGAACTTGCTGGTGGTTCTGCGCAGATATTGTAATACTGGATTTTCCCAACAATCTGCGATGGATAGTTGTCAACATCTCCACAGTCCTGCAGTGTCATGCTCCAAAGGTCTTCCCTAATCTCAAAGATGTTGAGCTTAAACATTGAATGGTAGGCTGATGCTAGCTTTTCCCAAAGCGTCTTCACATCATCAATGACCATGTATTCCGCTTCAATACTTGGCTCCATGCCCAGCAAGATAGTCGATCTGGCAACACCATGGCAATTCATCCAGCTTTTGAGAGCGGCCTTCTCTGTGGTGGTCATGATGGCAGCTGGCTCTCCCAGCGTGTCATCGTATCCTTTGATGATACGATACACTTTCTTCTGCTCAAGAAGTAGTGAAATCTTGGTTACCCATTGAGCAAAATTTTGTGATATTGAACTTGGTGATGGTGATCGTGGTTGAACTCATCTAGCACAATCCTGATCTTTCATCGCAATCATCAGTAATTGTAGTCTCTCAGAGTCAAACCAAAATGTCCAGTTGCCACCATCCGATCCACAGCGGGATGCAGGGTAATTTCTCATCTTGTGGAAACACATTTCTGTGATGATGTTCTTTTCCGCTAGACAAACAAGGTGGAAGTGTTGATCTGTTGACTGGACTTTGAGTGCGGTCATCGCCTGGTGTTAGGGTTGAGCTGTGGAGACACATTCACTCTACTTCATGTGTATGTGTCAAATAGATGAATACACAAGTCAATATACACATCACCAATTTGGCAGCTGCTCCCTAAGGTGATGTACACTTCCGTCTGTGCCAGGATTGGTCCAACATAATTATCGTTTCTATTTTAAATGCAAGGGCTCATCACCTGCTGTATAGTGACATTTACTCCAGTAGTCAAGTGTGTATGGGAATATGCCAAGGTCTATGAATTGTTTGGTGTAACAAGACATAATGTATCGATAGAAGGTTGATCGATGACTAATTGCACTAACAACAATACAGACAAGTTACATCAAGGTCCTTGGCATAGTGATGGCCGTACTCCCAATCAGCTCAACATGTGTTGATAGTATCATGTAGTGAACAGTATCACATAGACATGAAGTCAATTAATAACCAATAGTACTTACTACCGATTACTATCAATACATTATAGTCCTTGGCATATGGATATTTGGATTTCCAATCAGCTCAACAGTTTCAATAACAGTAATTATATCTTGATAATATAGCTAGTACTTTAATTAGTTGGAGTTCAACAAATAAGAATTGCAAAGAAGTGCTATTTAGACACTTTGATATGAGAACATCTAAGTATACTGTGATAGTCTTGAATCGATTATGAGCTCAGTTCAGGGATTACATGATCAATACTACTCAATTAATGTCATGATATCAATTATAATACAATCAATCAAAGTTTAGATATCTGTTTATCTTCCTGGTCTCAGATATTCAGTGTTTACTTTATTGCCAAGTATACCCTATTAGTTGGATATTGGAGTAAAAAAAAAAATTCCCCATCAAAGTATGGAATTGTTTATTCATTCTTCTAATCTATTCATCTATACATTAATTACTTTGAAACCATTGGTAATTTCCTTATACTATTACAAATACAGTTATTATTTTTAAGAAAAACAACATTGTATCTCTGCATCTGAAAGGAAACTAATGACCAGTCTCATCCTATAGTGGTTAGGTGAATACTTCTAGTAGAACCCTCATTTGTTAGCAATACTCTTTGTTTAGCAATACTATTTCTCATATGGTGAAACTGATTGACAGCGTTCTATAGTCATGGTTATACTGATACTTAAAGTCTTAGTAGATTTCAATTACCAGACAGTTACACTTTATGCTAAATTGAGATTCTACAAGTACTTGACACGAATTAAAGTCTTAAGTGGAGTCCAAAGATAATACTCTTCAGTAGATTATATCTATTTTCTATTGAGCTTGAAACTGAGTAGATTATGCTTTTCTTGGCAGTTATAATCCTTATAATCCTTATACTCCATTGAACTCTATCTTATTTAGTGGTTGAATTACCAAAACTTATTGTATATTTTTATTAATTCGATCTGTGGAATAATTATCCCAGTTATAATACAACCAATATATATGAAAGCTTGTTATCATTACAATATTTATTAATATATCATAATTGGTTAAATATTTTATCAAACATTCAATGGCTTGTATAGTAGTTAATGACAATACTGTTTATTATCAAAATATGACAGTATTTGAATGATGTACCATTTAGAGTTATCCTTATAAGATGAATTTTAATCTTTGAAATTAAATAGTTTGTAATAGTTTCCACAATTCAAATTCTTCTTCCATTGAACTACTGAATCCATGCCATTGGTTGTCAGATACTGATATAAACCTACCTTCTAATATTGTACATTATTTTAAACTGTATGTACCAATAACCAGAAATATCTCTTATTTATTCATACAATTAAAACATCACAACTTGCTCCAATACATAACCCTACCAAGAAACAACAATTGAGAGATTCAATATCTAACTATACCAGCGAAGATTATTTCTAAGTGTACTGCTGCTTTATATTTATTTATAAGTCGAAATACCAGTTTTGAAGATTTTCACAATTGGTAATCTTGTAGCCAGTACTGCTGTTACCTCTGCTAATACAAACTGAAGAGATGGAGAGAATAGAAGTCATTTTGATCCAGGGAAGAAGTACCGCTTAGATATTCCTACCATCATTGTACAGACAAACATTAGTATTACTGACACCGTTGGCCTATTTAATAGAGGTATAACAAACGTATTTCATCTTAAATTACAATCCTATTCTATTATGCAGCACTATAGTCCTCTGAGATTACAAACCATGAATGTTATTTACTAGTGGAAACAGTCACTTCTATTACTGTCTATATAATTAGCATCAAGAAAGAATTAGAATCCATATTAACCTCAGTAACATTCAACAGTATACCAACAATTCAGATTAATTGCAGCAAGTGCATTGATATGAAAACTCATATTTAGTATCTAGTTCTGAGCTAATCTTCATAGACATGTTGTAGTCTTCAGTCCTCTAGCTATGTATATAATAGCAAATGGTTTTGGCAGTCAGTATAATATTTATCAGGTTGATCACTTTGATCCAGTTGTAATTCAATATTACTGGCTGTTTCAATACCACAATATGGGATTAATTTCAGACATCAATAATCTCGGATACTGCAAATTGAATCTTGCAACTTACAATTATATTGGAATGTTTTACAATTTACTTATAAATAAAACAATTCCATACAGTCTAAACCTGTACATAACTGATAACTTAGTCTTGATTAGACTAGTATACTATAAATTATCACCTTTCTGCAAAAGCCACTATTCTAAATACATACTGAGTATAGATTTCACCATTGTATTTGTATACTATTAATCAGATTGTTGAAGAAATCTTATCTTTTATTAGAGTTGAATTAGTGTTTAATACAGTTTCCAAACTAATTAAAAATACCTCAGATACTAATCCAATACGCAGGATATTACCAATCACATTAGGGTGCGCTGTTAACTTACTTAATACAATTATGAATATATTTAAGTAAATATTTCAGTATTTGGATCTAAGAAGTTTCAAACCATTTTAAAAAATATGGCAATAAGCTTTAGAGTTGCTGAAATCACGACCTGAAACCAGAAAGTAATTATTGAATATCATATTCATCATCAACAATGTGTCTTCTTATGTTGTCAATAGAGTCATACAATAATATGAATCACCTGAAGGTTCAATTTCACAGATTCTTTATAGGAATTAGCAGGAGCAATATTCTTATTATTATTATCATCAATATAATAATTGATCACTATTCTCACTGGTATTCAAAGCTAAGAAGATAACATATGTTAAGCATCCTCTAGGTCCAGCATATCACCAATATTTACAACAGAGTCCTCCTTCTCCCCCATTCTCTTCCTCATCCCACCCCTCTCCACCCACCATATCTTCTTTCTCATCCTCCCAATCACTAAGCACAATTACAGGTACCTTCCTTGCACCCATAATCTTCTTTTCAGCATGTTTAGAGCTATTTGACCCCTCTCCAGAGAATACTACCTTTGCTGCAGTGTTTTCTTGGTGCATTTTGGCTTTGGCCACTTTTTCTCTGTCTAGCCTCTCTCTTTCTTCTCTGAGCTGAACAACATCCTCAGCTGTATACACACGAGCTTTACCAACGTGGCGGTGGCTCTAGGCTGCTACTACATTGGTTTTCTTCGCCCGTGAGGGAAGTGTGATCAGCATTTCATCTCCAAATTCCTTATCTGCAAGTACACTCTGACATCAGCAAAATGTAATTCAGTCCGGAAGCCATACTCAAACCTCCCAGATACTCCAGTAGCCCTCGCCAGTCCTTCGAATTACTTCCAGATGCTCCCAGCCCCCCCTGGAGCTTTCCAAAGTGCTCTCAGACTGTGCAAGAGCATTCTCAGATGCTCCTGAAAGCACCTGCAGTGATGGAGGTGCATTCAGGATGCTACGAGATTTTACTATTAGGATAGTCAAATTTTGGAGCTGCTGAGACCTCTGCGCAGGCCTGCGGGAGACTTGGTGCCGTAATCTCACACCAGTGGTTCTTAGGGTTCCATGACCACAAGGCACTTCATTGATCATATTGGTCTTTGTTACAGTCACAAGATTCGCTACATCATAATATGGCATGTATTATCTAAGTCTCTCCGTCTATATACATACGGAGATGAAGGAATATCAGAGATGGACTCAGCGACAGGCAGTATATATTTCGGAGACCCTGGGGTAGATAGACATCATCTCATTATATGACATACACACTCTATCTTGCCCAGCTCTTGGTCTCATGCACTCTTGCCAAGCTTTGTAGATCCACGCAATTTGTGTTGATCCTCATGCACTCTTGCCAACCATTCATAGATTCACGGCATTTGTGTGGTTCATCATGGCCGGGTATCCCTTCATATCCTCTCACCCTCTTTCTTGCTCTGTCTCATGAATTCCCTTCGGATACCATGAGAGGTGCGGCGGAGTGTTGATGATGGGCTGTCTGCCTTCAAGCTCCACCGTTTCACAACACCGTGATTGAGTGAACTTAATGACGCACTCCGAGGCTGTAATCGATCGAGTTTTGAGATACACTTGGAGGCTGTAATCGAGCGAGTTTGGAGATGCAATTGGAGGCCGTGATCGAGCGAGTATAGAGATGCACTTGGAGGCCATGATGGTGCGAACTTGAAGGCCGTAATCGTGCGAGTTCAGAGATACACTTGGAGGCTGTGATCGAGCGAGTCTGGAGATGCTCTTGGAGGCCATGATTGAGGGAGATTGGAGACGGTCAATCAAGAGGCGGTAGCTTGGGAGGGAGGCGCGATGGGATCGGTGACTCTATTCATTGGTTAACTCGTAATTTGCGAATCTACAGAATTGAGTACAACATGGTCTGCCGAGAGATGAGAGACTGGCTGGGAGCGGGAGACAGTCGATCTTGGGATAATGCAGTACGCGGTGTATGCAGTACTTGGTGTATGGTGTACTCTGGGTATGGTGTACTTGGTGTATGGTGTACTCGGTGAATGGTGTACGTGGTGTATGGTGGACTTGTTGTATGGTGTTCTCGGTGTATGCTGTACTCGGTGTTAACTCTTGATCATGGCATGGAGAGATCGAGAGGGATGACTTAACTTTGTGTTCTTAGGTGATGGTAGAATTGAGGACAAGACAGAGAGAGATGAGAGGGTGTGGCGGAAATCATCATGAGAAACTGGGACTTGAGAGAATTTCGTGTGCAAGTCGTTTTACCATCCCCGATACAGCAGGTAGGAGTCCTGATCCGGCGTCTAATCACACAGATATGATGTCATCCCAACCCAATCAGGCAAGTCGTACCCCTGATTTCTCATCTCCGCTTGTATCCTCCACATCATTCTCATCTTCATCCCCCATATCTCTCTTTCTCATCCACAACTCTACTATCACTGCAGAACACACAGTTAAGTCATCCTTCTCTATCTCGCGATGTCATGATCATGAGTTGGCACCGAGTATAGCATATGCCGAGTACAACATACACCGAGTACAGCATCCACCCAAGATTGTTGGTCTTCCCATCATTCTCATGATTACCAGTTGACCCCTGCATGTAGCTTCAGCTTCCGGCGTGCCTCTCCATGAGAGCTCAAAGGTACAGTCACCTTGTCACATTCCCATGGTTGCGAGTTACGTAACTGATGACAAGAGTCTCAGCACATGGCGCGCTGTCCATCAACTGCCTCCCAGTACCCGTCCAAACTGGCTCGATTACGGCCTGCAAGTGCATCTCCAAATTCGCTCGATTACGGTCTCCAAACTCGCTCTGTTATGGCCTGCATGTGCATCTCCAAATTCGCTTGATTACGGTCTCCAAACTCGCTTGATTACGGTCTTCAAACTCGCTCGATTCCGCCATCCAAGTTCGCACGATCATGGCCTCCATGTGCAACTACACCCTCGCTTGATCACTTCCTCCGAGTGCATCTCCAAACTCGCTCGATTACGGCATCCAAGTGAATCTCCAAACTCCCTCGATGACAGCCTTCAAGTGTATCTCTAAACTCTGCCGATTATAGCCTCCAACTTCGCACGATCAAGGCCTCCAAGTGCATCTTCAAAATCACTCGATCACGGCCTCAGAGTGAATCTCTGAGTTCACACGATCATTATTTTCAGGCGCACCTCAAATTGCTCTCAAGCACCGCCTGCAGCCAGTCCAGATATACCGTGTGTAGTGTAGATGGGTAGCTATATATAGATACCGAGATACATAGATGAGAATACAAACTGAATACATGAGTTTTAAAAATCGTTGAACGATAAGTGGTAGCTATGATTTCCAGGTGCACCACCAGCATTCCCAGAGAAGATGTTGTATTTCCCAGACTGCTCTACTGAGATTCGAGATGCTCCCAGACTTGTCGCCGGCACTCCCAGGTTTGTCACAGGCGGACCCAGGTGCTCCCAGGCTTGTCGTCGGCGCTCCCTGGCTTGTCTTTGGCGCTCCCAGTTACTCTGAAGGCTGGCAGGAATGCCCTGCTAGGGTCTGATACTCTCCTGAAATTGACGCATCTAAGTTTGTGCTCCACATCCTCTCAGACACTCCTGGAGGCTTCCAGTGACTAAAATACATTTTGCTGATGGAGCTGACCTTCCCAGCTGTGCTATAAGAGCCTGCAGCTTCAGAGAGCAATGTGATTTGCAAGTGACAAGGTGAAGTGCACTACAGGCTAATCGGCTTACAGCTCTGGGCTGACTGGGGGTTGCACTGAGAAGTGGAGGGGGAGTGGCTTGCAGGGATTCAAATCAAGTGAGAGTTCCTGACTGCCAAATAAATACATTGCCTGCGTCACGAGCCCAGATCCCAGTTGCCTCAAAGGCACTTATGATGTCGTTCTTGATATATGCTGCAACTCTAACGCGTGTGACAAGTCTGTAGGAAAGAGTTAGAGTGGGGTATAGAGTAATATAGCAGGTGGGCTTACTTATAAAACTGTTCCGTCTTATTGCATTCCCTCCTTTTCTAACCCATATATCCAGTTCATTACTGTAGCAGTGGGAAAGAGGATCAAACAGCCCAATATCTAGAGGTTGAAGGATGTGTGTAGAGTTGTAACGGCGACACGTGATTGTGGCCGGGTAACGGCCATTCTATATAGTCAGCTTGCCAAGAGACTTAGATCTCTAGTGATAATCATACTTATACACCTATGTTTAATATCACTCGAGTCCACGTTTGCAACCGTATACCATAATTACCATACGTATGCCTATTAGGCCGAACGCTGCCGTATGTGCCCTTACACTATTATTGCTTTTCAGTAAACGGATACATTTCGCTCACGGGATTTCACGAGTTTACCCGTTTACCGACGCACCACATCATCAAGTCTACAATTGAGATTACACCCTTAAAAACGACATATCGAAGCATGATTACTGCAAGCACGGATATCGATGGTTTCATCGTTCAATTGAGCACCCTGATGGCAGCGGAGAAGAGTTCAGAGACCAACTCTCGCACAAGACGCGTCACCGGAGATGACGACAATCATCACGACTACAGGCCACGAGTATTCGATCCGGCCAATGAGAGAAACCGAATACGATCGAGATATTGAGTCGAACATCATTCCTACGAGTCAATTGAGTGCGATCATCAGCCAGACAAGCAACAATGGACGAAATACGTCGCCGGCAATGACGATTATGACGATTACAGGATTCGACCCTATCAACGAGAAAAATCGAATACCATTCCTACAAGTCAATTGACCGCGATCATCAGTCAGAGAACCTACGATCAATCACGCGATCTTACCCCTGAATCAGCAATACCGAGGACCGAAGGCAAGAGACGATTGCGAGTCGGCACCGTTGCCACTACATTCCTTCAAATTGAGCAAAGTGCATCCACTTCAATAGTCATGTACACGTACAACTCTAGCAACCTCGAAGAAACCAGGAGGACAGCGAAAACAACAAAGGAAATTGGATCACTTCCAACAATCCCGATTCCATGAATTTGAAATCGGTCAAGTCCAATAGCGAAGCCCAGTGGAGGCGGCCGTGCCAAATATAAACAGCGCTGTGTCTTTCAAAGGAAGTCTACGAAAGCCGAAAGGCAAACTGGCAAGGCACTCGCTGCAGCAGCGGGGACCACAAAACCTACCGTTGTACTAAATATACACGGCAACATGCAGCGAGTCAAAGCACAAATCGACTGCGGTGCAATGAGCATCTTTTTATCGCCGAGCCTACTTAGGAAACCCAAGCTACCATACGAACCAGCATTCACCTCCACCCTGGCCTGGTGATGATGTATGTAAAGAGTCGAATGGCCAGTCTCTTGGTTCAGTATTTGAACACCTTAAACCGGTTGACGAATCGGAGGGGTTAATCATCCCAATGAAGGCATACAACCTAGTCTTGGGCTTGCCATGGCAAGAAACCCGGGAATCGACTGCAGCAACGGTCGATTGACAGCCCTACGAGCGCCAGATGGACTGCAACGGGCGAAGATTCCAGAAGCAGATTGGACAAGTCCTCCGCCGGAACGCGGTGAGATAAGCAAAATGGTGAGCCTTCTCCGGGTATACAACTTCTCAGGGCTACCGCATTCGATCATCTCTGAGCTAGTGACGAGGTGGTTGAGGCATTTGCCATATGACTTGGAGAATGTCAAGGGTTGCTGGGAGCATCACTGGAAGGCATCACCGAACGTGAGAGAAACCCCAGGATGCTGAACGTGCGAGCAGGAGCAGTGGCGGTAGTTGCGGCAGAAGAGTGACACAGTGACGGTGCTTGAATGACTGCTAGTACCGGCTCGCCGAGACACGAAGGGAGAAACTGGACAATGGGGGTGGTCTATTTCGACAAACCGTCTGATCCAGCCAACCCGGGACCCCAGCCCATCTCCACTCTGCCAAAGCACGCTACAATGCAGACAAGGCTAACGAGAATAGGAACAGACATAGTTAACGTGGAGATGGTAACAGATGATGGGGTTGCATCCCAGCACAATATCAAGATTTGTCGTATCCTCGTGAGATACAAGGACTATGTGGACGTATGCAGCAACATACGGCAAATCTCGCACCGCTCCTGTCATGGTATCCGAATGGTATTCGTGAGGAAGAGCGATTCTGGCTCGAGGAGCGTAGGAAGAGCGTAAGAGGAAATGACAGGGTACCCGGCAGTGAGGAACAGCACAAATTGCGTGGATCTACGACATCTCGGAAACAGCGAGCCTACACTGAAGCAAACGTAACCAAGGGATTCACCTAGCGATCATCGCCTGCGGCAGCACCGATCTATTTGCGAAGAAGAAGGACGGCGGACTGCGGCTGCGTGCGGACTACCGAGCTCTCAATAAAGCCCTGGTGAAGAACCGATATCCTCTCCCACTGATCTCAGAGATGCTCAACAGGACCTAAGGAATGCCTATCACCTCATCCAAATCAAGGAAGGCGACGAGTACAAAACCGAGCTAAAATACCATTTAGAGGAGATAAGTCGTCGACAGAGCAATGACGTTGAAAGGGAGGGATGACCCAACCAGAGATGCTGGAATGAAGGACCAGAGTGCACTTAACGACAGGGAAATCCAGCGGCATCCAAGAGCGGGGATAGACGTACGTGGAGAAGAATCATCATACGCACCTAGCATCCGGAAGATGATAAGCCCACCTAGAGAACAATTCCTACTGTCAATCGAGATGAGTTCAAATACCGACAGCTACCTTGATCACCTATTGTCGAAGTCTTCACGATTGCCATACCCCTAAACACGTCAATCATTTCACGGCCAAAGCCCAAAGAGACGACAAGAACAGACCAAGCGAAGTCAACAATGGCGAAGAGAAGTCTAAGGGTCAATGATGAAGCAAGTCGAAACACGAAGCAAGTCAAAACACCAAACAAGTCGAAACAGCAAGCAAGTTGAAACACCAAGCAAGTTGAAACACCAAGCAAGTTGAAACACCAAGCAAGTTGAAACACCAAGCAAGTTGAAACACCAAGCAAGTTGAAACACCAAGCAAGTTGAAACACCAAGCAGGTCAACAAGACAGGCCAAAGCAAGTGGAAAAACGAGACGAAAGCAACTGTAAAAATGAGACGAAAGCAAGCAGAAAAATCAGACGAAGCAAGCCAAGCTGACCAAGACCTGTCAAAAGACAAGCGAAGTCGAAGACCGCTGAAATCCAGAGACGAAGGCTGCCGAAAGACGCTACGGTCAACAAAGATCACCAGAAGTCTACCCAAGTTCATAAGTCTACTGAACTACGACGGCAATCAACAACCAATTTGAGTCTATGTCGCCGAAGGAGCAATGAAATTCAAAAGGGGGGATGACCATGGCAAAAATGCGTCCTACCGACAAGGCAAAAGCTCACCTGGATGCAGTCTCCAGAGACACGCACCGAGATGTCGACCGAGAAGTCTACCAAGGAGTCGACCAAGATTCTACCGAAGCCACCAATTAAAAGCAACTATGAAGATGACCGGATGGTCACCAAAGCGGACTTTGAATGATGATTACCAAATCAAGATAAATCTACAAGTCAATGCCAAGTACCAAGGACTACTGGCTGCAAGATATATTTTACAGAGCATGCGGAAGCACTGCACGAAGGCTCAGGAGAGTGCAGACGCGCTTGAACATGGTAAGTATAACTGTTTTGGAGAAACTTAAGTGTGAGATATCGATGAATAAGACGCGATTGACATATATAATTGACGGCTACGACCGATGCCGGCAGCGGAAGCTCCCGTCGATGCCAAGTCATGAGCGGAAGCTCTACCCTGATGATTCCGACAAAGACCTACGCCGAGATACGAGCTACAGGAATGATGGTCGTTGGAGCATGGGTTAGGAAGTTGAGATCATGGAGGACGGGATCACTTTTGGATGTTTTCTTGTTTCTCTATTCTCTTGTTCTCATCTTTGGATCCCGGCCCGGTACAAATGGCGTTGGCACGGGTTTTTACCACCAGTCAATGGATGTGGAGTTTCCCCGTGTGCCGGATCCGCCGAAAGGTCACCATCGCGCTGTACCAATTGGTAGCGGGACTTATGATTTTGTATCAGTACACACGCAGCATGAATTGTATAATACTTACTTCCCTTTCCTTTCCTTTTCTCTTGTACAGTTTATGCAGCCCAGAAGGTCTGCGCCAAAAGAGGGGGATAATGTAACGGCGACACGTGACTGTGGCCGGGGAACGGCCATTCTATATAGTCGGCTCACCATGAGACTTAGATCTCTAGCGATAATCTTACCTATACACCTATATTTACTATCACTCGAGTCCACGTTTGCAACCGTATACCATAATTACCATACGTATGCCTATAAGGCTGAACGCTGGCATACGTGCCCTTACAAGAGTGTGCAGGAAGGCAAATAGGGTGAATATTGTATTTCAAGTAAAAATCGAAAAACTGTCATGTTGTGGGCAAATAGCCTCTCCATACGTAGAGAAGCGAATGTTGTTGACGATTGAACTGACATCTCGCTAGAACTATCTCCCACACCAGCCTCCGGCAGTGCCACACTAATGCAACGGAGCCTCACCTTAACATGACCAGAGCCATCCACCTGCATGACAACCTTCTCCAATTATCTTCATGAAACCTCTCGAAGAAACAAAACACCCTCATCTAAAAAACAAATATGCCTCTGCCATGTCTCTCAACCATCCGAGGAAGCCTGCTTCTCATGCCATCTTCCGTGTCGTTTCTTTCTTTGCCTTTGCCCACCCACCAATATCATTCAAATACTGCTTCACCATTTCTGTTGCTGTTGCCATCTTCTCCTCTTGCTCCCATGTGATATCCTACTCATCACAACCTTCCCATTTCAGATTGTATTTCCAACCGGTTCCCTCTGAGCTTGGTCGGTGATTTGCATTTGACTGGACAACATAAGTTGGGCCCACACAGCTTGTCCGTACCAGTGGAGGCGGTGGCCGCCAGGTGACCCCAGAATCCTCTATGTGATCAACTTTGAGTTTGCTGACATTAACTGTGTCATACATCATCCTGTCGGTTGGAAGGTCTAGTTCATAGGCATTCCCACATAACTGGAGAGTTTCACATGGGCCAATGAATTGATGTACCAGTTTGTCTCGCGTAGGATTGACGTTGGCATATGTGATTGGCAGATCCTGTGAATCTAATAATACCATTGCACCGGCAGTGATGGCGGGGTCAATTGGATGTCGTGACTTATTAGCCTCAGCCATCTGTACATCCTGACCATTGCGCAACTCATCCCTGGCAACTCCCAAAATGTGCTGCAATTGTTCGACGGACACGAGGCCTTGTAATCATGTCGCTGTTCTATTGCCATGCGGCAACTGGAGATATGCAATTCAGTCTAGCGGCAAAGGCAGCGCATAGCTAAGATTGAATTAAAAAGGCATCTGCTTCGTCAAATGGTGTAATGAGGAATTGTATGGATACTCCGCTGATCGGAGGTAGTTGTGGCCACTACCCAGGTTCGACAGGTTGGTTAAAACGTCAATGCCGATTCGATGCCAGCAGCCTTTGGCTATATGGAGGTGGTTGTAGAAGGCCCATGGGTTTTCCGCTCCGGTGGTGAGCTTAATGGCATAAGTCGCAGCCTGTCACGTAACGCTGAGTATCGCGACAGATTGGTTTCCCAACATTGCGGTCTTTCATCTGTAAGTATGTTCGGTCCGCCCCAAAGTGTCCCCCTGCTGGAGTGTTGTGGGCATCATGGAGGATTCGATGCTGCATCGTCTTTGGAATTGACAACCATCCTCTCTACTCTGGCTTTCTTTCTTCCTCCTGCTCTACCTGTCCGTCTTCCTCCTCCTCTTTTGCGCTTACCGTTATCTCCCTCTCCTCTTCATCTTTCATGTTTGCCGTTGCATCTTTCTCCTCCTGTTTCTTTTCCATAAATGCATGTAACCACAGCAAGTTATTCTGTTCCAAATAGAATCGTTCTGCTGATACCCATAATTTGTGTTCTTTGGTGGACATGGTGGATGGCAGGGGGCTGGGACATGGGTTGGCCAAGGAATGCTCAATAGCCCCAAACAATTCTTTGTCAATTTTGCATGCCTTGATGCCCTCAATCCATTCTCCGGCTGCTTTAACTTCCAGTGCGATTACATTACATCGGTCTTGTCAGAAATCCTGGCAGCGAGATAATGCATCTGCGACCTGACTCTTGACACCCGGGATGTGCCCTACCTCCCTGTAAAATGTTTGGAGGTCCATCAGGAAATCGATCTGACGTACGGTGAGGTGTGGTTGTGTGAGGATCCAACACAAGGTTGCATGGTCTGTGTGTGCCAAAAGTGGTCGTTCGGCCCCATGTAGGTTGAAATTCCAGTATAATGCTGCATCTCGGATGCCCAATAGTTATCTGTCATATGCAAGGTATCACGTCTCCACATTGTGTAATATATGGCTGAAATCACCTATTTCCTTCTCTGCCTTGTCTTGCACCTGGGTGAGCACAGTGCCCAATGCATACTGGCTATCATCGACATGCAGGCAATATTTGGCTTTGGGGTCCGGTAGAGCCAGGACTGGAGCATTGCTGAGTGCTGTGTTGAGGGTGTCAAAAGAATGCTGGCAATCTCTATCCCAGGCGAATGGAGTGCGCTTGATCCTCGGCTCTCCACGTCACCGCCCAATATCCTCATTTCCCATGGGCGGGGTGCCAATGGCGTACAATGGCATTCCAATGTGAGCATAGTGTTCAATGAATTATCTATAGTAACTGGTGAGACCCAGAAAGCCTCTGCATCCTTACTATTTTCAGGTTGAGGCCAATCCATTACCTCATGTGTGGTATGTTTGTGGGGGTGGATGCCGTCCTTCTTGATGTCAAAGCCGCAACAATCGATATTCTGACATGCCCAGGCACATTTTGCATGTTGGGCTTTCAGACCATGTTCCGTCAGTAAGGTATGCACTTCACGGACATGTACGACATGTTCCACCAGCGTACGGCTGTGTATAATAGTATTGTAAAGGCACACGACAATGAATTCGCGTTTCTCGGGCTGCACAATGCTGCTCATCGTGCGCATGAACTGGCTGGGTGCATTCGCCAGGCCAAATGGCAGGGCTCGCCACTCATACAACCAAAATTTAGTGGTGAAGGCCGTCTTTTGCCTGTCGGGTGTTGCGATACAAATTTGATGATAGCTAGCCGCCAAGTCCAATCTTGTGAACCAGCAGGAGCCGTGCATTGAGTTGAGACAGTCCTTGATGTGGGAGAGGATATCAATCCTGGACGGTTATGGCGTTTACTGTGTGATAATCTATGCCCCATGGCAGCATACCATCAGGCTTTGGCACGAATAATACTGGTTAGCCGACATATCTTCAAGAGGACTGGATCCAACCAGAGCGAGTCACCTAGTCTATCAGCCTCCGAAGCTCTTCTTATTCATGTGGAGAGATGCAGTATGGTGAGCAGAATCGTATTGTGCCATTGGGGTCCATTTTAATATCAAAATCGACCTGTCTTCCGTGCTCTAAATTTGCATAAGTTGGCTTGTAGAAAGGACCTTGGAATTCTGTCAAAAAGACTTGAACCACACCTGGTGGTTTGTCCGTTGGAAGTGTGTTGCCATCACAGCGGTGGTGCACTTTGAGCATGAAGGCGTGTTTCGACAGGCGGGCAGACACATTTTTACCCTCTGCCCTCCGCATGATGTGGATGCCCATGGATTTGGCCCGCTCCACTATTACTTCATCGATGTCCAAGGGGCATATGCCAGGCGTAGAATGTACTCAGCCATCCTCTCTTTCCTCCCAGAGGTTATTGGCAATCCACATCTCATTGCTGCCATGGTCGATCTGATATTGTCAGTTCATATCACGCAGTTATCTGTTGCCTAGCACAATATCAGAGACCTTGACGTCATCGACCGTAAATTCGGCCTCATAGTCATATCATGCACCAAGTCGTAGTTTCAATGTGACTTGTTGGCATTTCTCTATGCGATCCTCTGAGTTGACATTGGTCATATCCACAATCATCCATCCAGCATCCTGTGCACTCAAGGCGGCACCTTGGCATTGTAGTTCATCAATGATCTTCCGACCCACATAGTTCTCCAACGCACCATCATCCTTCACAACACTTGCCTTGTTGCTGCTCCACCATTCTCCTATAGTTTGGTATTGTATTTTTCCTTTGAACCCTAGTAGGTCGACCACTGAGTCATCTAGTTTACTGACTTTCAAGTGGTGGTAATGGGTGAAAAACTCGAATAGACTATCTGGCACCAATTTGCAACCCGTTTTGGTTCACGATACCATACATGATGGTGTTTTTATGGGAGGTACAGCCGCAGCTACTGACCTCTTTTGCCATCTGCTGCCTCAGAGTCTGAGTACAGGAGATTCTTCAACTCGCGCTCCACCTGACTGTCCATTTCCTGCTTGGCGTCTGTCTCCTCAGCCAGCTGTCCACTCGCATTTCGACCGGTTGGTGCACCTCCCCTTTTCATTACATTGTTTCTGCATCAGACTTGGCATTTGGGGCATCTTTGCTGACCAAAGCTTGTTCGAGTAGCTTCTTCATCAAGTTGCAGCTTGGGTAATTGCGAGAGATATGACCCACCTGGCCGCAGTTATAGCAGGTTGAACTGTCGTCTTTGGCCGGGCCAGCTGTGCCAGTTGGACCATGTTGCTTTCGGTCCATTTTCCTAGCTGAAGCTTTCGTACTTGTGTTGGTATTCTGGTTACAGCTACATCCAGGTTGAGACTTGTTGAGAGACGAATCCGACTCGGCAAGATGCTCCATACGCTGTTCAAGAGTTGAAGTCCTATCGCACATGCCAATATAACCAACCTAGTCTTTATAAACTCCCTTGTTGCGCTTGTCGATCTTATACCCATAAGCATCGGCTAATATTTTGGCAGGCATTGGCTGGTGCAGGTCCAACTTCGAAAGTAGGTGACGGAAACAGCTGTTACACTCTATGACACATTTTCCCTCCTTTAGGCACAGTTCTTCCCATTCTGGTTTAACCAGGTCCAAAGTGTTGGACGGAATATACTTAGCTTTCAACTCTTGGGAATAGGTGAACCATTCGATGGGTGGACCTATTGGGAAGGAGTGCATGGCCCAGACGTCTGCGTCGCCTTCCAGCTGTAGCACTGCTTGCTCTCCCAAGCCCATTGTGCCAACTCATCCAACGGCCTGGGCTTCAATCTTGAAGGGTCATTCCAAAGCAAAAAGGATGGCTGTGATGTCATCCAACGTTCATTTGCCCTCATAGGTCGGAAGGTTAGATGACTTCACAGAGAAGCCACCGCTTCCAGATGTGCCAGGGGTCAGTTTGGTGGAGCAAAGGATATTGAATAAGCCCAAAGTCGGTTCGGAGGAGCCACGGATCTTGACCAAGCCTGACGTAGGCTCGGAGGAGGCATGGAAGCGGAACAAGCCCGAGGTGGGTTTGCAGGAGCCACGGATCCCGGATGAGCATCGAGGCTGTTGGGAGGTGTCCGTCACCGGAGTCACGCGCGCTTTGGTTAATCGTTAGTCGGTGAATGACGCGTTCTAACCCTCAACTCGGATTCCAGGCCGCTCCTACTGCGATGAGTGCTGTCTGACTTGTTGCAGCAGCATGGCTTTCTACAGCTGGAGCTGTATGATGTCTGTCTGCTCCGGTGTCTCCGGGTCTGACTTGCACTTGTCGAGCCGTCTGTCCAACATAGTGTGGCGATGTTTCTCAATCTGGAGCTCTTCTTACAACTCCACAATCTCTTGCAGAGCGGCCGCCAACTCCCTGCTCGGGCCGTCTTGGACGGGCTCAGTAGGCTCCAGGTCCTTGTCTGTTGTGGCCAAGCTCGCATTGAGGTCGCAAATTTTGGCGAATTTCTCGACTTGTTCAACACTGTCGGAGAGGTTGGTTTCAATGATCTCCAGTTGGACATCCTCTGTAGCCTTGATGCAGTTGATTACATTGTCAGACAAGAGCCCAATGCCGTTGTCGATGACTTTCATTCGGTGTGTGACGCATTCTGGTGTGCGAAGTTCTGTGGGTTGGAAGCCCTCGGTGGCTGAGGTCTTGAACCTGCTCCATAATGTAGTTCACTCGGCTTTGTTGATTGTGTGGGTCAAACAGTCATTTTGCGCATTGTGGGCATTGTGGGCATTGTGGGCGTTGTGGGCATTGTGGGCGTTGTGCACGTTGTGGGCGTTGTGCATGTTGTGGGCGTTGTGCCTGTCGTGCCTCAGCAACAACCCTAGGTTCTATGATAAACGCCTGGGTGTTCCAAATTGCACTGACAGCTAAGATGGAATCTCGTACCCTCTACCGGAGAATTTCACCCTGCCCGTCACCTAGGCGATGGGCTGTGCTGCATACTTGCGCCCTCTACTTTGGGCCTGATATGTCATGACACATAGGCACGATCAGAACAACACGTGTGTTTCACTTCTCGTACGGGCTGCAGTATTGCTGTAGCTGTTTACACAATTCCTGGCGATGTTTGTGCCATTCTCTGGCCATGTGCCACATTTGACCTGTCCGCTATTGCTATATATTGGATGCCAGACGCTACCCATACATGTTTAGCTTTGAGATGTTGTCGCTTATCGCAATACAGTCTTCGCCTCAGATACATCGGTTGCCATTGCATTTGCTTTGTCATTATCGTATTTTACAGATCTGAGGTATACTGTCCAATCTTCCCTCCCTCTTGTACTATACCCTCAGTCCAACACATTCTGCATTGATCCATCATCGGTTTTCAATGCTTATTTCTCCTGATCCACATCCACATCATTGCCATCGTCGCCTTCATACCCGTCTGCATCACTGATTCCCAGGTCAAACCTCTCGAGTCGTGGTGCGGCCAGTCGTCGCCGGCTGGCAGTGGGGATGGCATTGCGCTCATCGGATCCATCACCTCCATCTTCGTAATCCCCGCTGCCCTCTGGCATCCCCAAACGCAGTTTACAATCTGTGCAATTGTTGTGTATTGGGATGTTTGGGTCAGTGCTTCCGATCTCAGGCTCCTCAAGCGCCACTGCAGAGGTTATATAGTCAAGAAGAATAGCATTGTCAACACGCGCTGCTTCCATGGTGAAGGCCACGGCAGGCATTGGGTTCTCCGCCTGTTGGATCTGACGCTCCACTGTAGCAAGAATGATCTTATTCACCCTCTGTTGGTAGCTCTCTGGGAGTGTGTTCCAGGTATTCATCAATTATGTATGTGTCGGCAATGCCAGGCAAGGTTAAGAACTTGTGACCCAATGCAGCGCAGGAGGATGTGGTTTTACCACCGTCATTCTTGGAGTTGAAGTTGTTCGAGCGTTCAGGTCTGTCCGCTTTCAGCTATAATTTGGAAGCTTTTGAATGGACACGTTTGTTCATTTGCCACTGCAGGAGAGCATGGTTCAACTTGGTGCAGGTAAATATGATTAGTGGCGAGGGTATATGACCATCCTTCTCGTCAATGATGGAATAATGAAATCCATCAGCATACTTACTGCGGTTATTCGCCCGCTGATAATATTTGATGTAGATAAACCACAGGATTGCTTTCGCCAGGAACTGAAGTGGACGCTGGCCATTCATTAGCAGCTTTCGACTCTCACTGCGTTGGATTTGGACCACGTACACCACCTTCCACATGCTCTGCTACAGAACATGGCTACTGATTGTCAGCCAGAAAGGAATCAATGAATTACAAAGGCTCTCGATGAGATTCAAAGCGGTCGGGATAATGAAGCTCGCCTATGCTGTCCGTTGCGGATTGATTGAAATGGGATTTGACCATATTGACTTCTGCTCGAACCTGGTACTGGTTTGAACGCATAATATTCAATGTGGGCTGTTGCTTCAGCATACCTCTTGTAAGATCTCCTTTGTGCGTGCCTCAAATGCTATGGACCAAATGTTGTTTGCTGCATAGCGGTGTTCCAGTACTTCTCTTATCTGCCAGAGTGCAGCTTCAGCTGATGCTTTCACAACGCATGGCCTTGCATAACTTACCATCTCCAAGTCGCTTGCACTCATGCACAGCCCAATGATCCATTTGTAGAGCTCCAGGAGTCTGCCCGTTGCAAATACAAGACGCATCATGACACAATGATCCAATTAATGGCGGCTGCAACTGCCGGAGACCACCCATCGAGGTGTAGACCCTGCCTGCCATTGCAATTGCCACCGGCTCTGTCTCTGATCCATTGCTGCAGTTCACGTTTGCAGTGGAAAAGTAATCATCACACGGGCTTTCGGATTAGGGATGAGGGTAGGCAGGATTTCAAGTCCGCTGAGCGGAGTGGGAGTGCTAGCAATGCCGGATGCGGGGCTGAACACAATGTGACGCGTTGAGTATGTCTGGGAGGTTCCTCCGGGAGCTAGTGTGCTATGACTGCTTTTTCCCGCCAGGCCGGTTGGAGTGGTTGTTGACCGTCGCATTGGAGTGGACTGGGTGGAAGTTTCAAATTCCCCGACCGTCCACACATTTGTTGCTTCTGAAGATGATCGAGACTTTGAACATTTTGTACGACTGGAGTTGTGTCATCATGAGGGTTTTGGGAAGGCATTGTCCGATGTACACGTTCAACACTAAAAACATAGAAATAATTTCCTCTGCATGAATATGTAACAGCAGGCAAGATGGACTCCTATATGACTGACTAAGGAGAGATGCGACAAAAGAGGGAGGCGCAGTGAAGACCGTGCTAGACTCTAAACCGTGCCAATACTTGTGGACAAGATCGCTTGAAAATTCATTCAATTATGGGGTTAACTCCCATCAGATTGAGCTCAGATTATACTAATCATTGATATTCACTGTTACAGTGATGTCTGAAGGTCTATTTGCACCGCTTGAAAGGTGTTTATGCCTTCTTGGCACAGTTATCTTGGTATTGCACTTGTTCTTGGCACAACACTTGGAACCATTGATTTTTTATATCTTCAGCTTCCCGGTCGAAATCCCCCTTCGGCAGGGCTAAATGCATCCCAAAGTGAACAATGACATATTCTCCAACCTATAACATCAGTTGAGTGTGCTTTTTCCACTGCTAGGCGTGTTGGTAGCCATGTTGGATGGTTGCACAGTTGGCACAATCTGAGAACTACTCAGTTTGCTCCAAGATGCATGAGGTCTGAGCATCTCACGTGGTGTGTGGTTCAAAAGCAATGCCCATCTTCGTGAACTTTCCTCACCGTAAGCACTAAATCTCGTCTTGAGGCATTTCATTTATCAGGTGCCTAGTGGTTGTGCAAGATGAAGGCTGGGCCGATTTGTGTTTGTTAACCAACAAAACGCAGGATATGAGGGAAAATTATCATATTTCACAAGTTGAACCAAGAAATTGCTGGAACTTGAGTACATATATCCCTTCTTCCCGCCTACACCTCGATCCTCTTTTCCACCCGTATTGAACATGCTGTAAGCATCCTGAACTATCTCGACACCTCATGACTAGCATAAAACAACGCCTCTTGTTCCAAAACACACCCAATAACCTATGCAACATTGTATGTTCCCTCTGGGCTTGCCTCTGGTACATGCAACTGCATTATAATGCTAACACTTTGGATGTTGATTCATGTTCAACTCACAGCAATGGCACTGAATGAAAGCAGCAAAGCGAAGGGGAAAGCAACTGATAGGGCAATAATGCCAACATCGGTTATGAATGGACGCCTGTTTTTGGATTGCGACCATATACAGGGATTCCTCTCGGAACACGTCCATCAGGTCTTACGTATATACAAAGTCTGTATCGTCAAAGATCAGATGGCATGGGACCTCGTTTGTGATGTAATTATACTTGATCCAGTCACGAGTCGCCACTTTTTAGAATTGCAGCCGATGTGGCTGCACTTCAAGAGCAGGTGTTTATCTTTTCGGGTGTGGTGGGCAGCCTTCCGCTCAGAAATGAGGCAAATGTGTGACAACTCCCGTGACCAGATGACTTATTGTAGGTCGGACAACCCCCGTGCCTGAGGTGATCAACATAATCGCTCCAATCTGCAGACATCCAGCTCGAGTAAGGTCAGATGGACCGGAGAGTGATTCTCTTGGTATGGTAGTGATGATCGTGGGGAAAAGATTGAGCAGCCAAGCTGCGGGCAGTGCAAACCAGGCGACTTCCTGACTGTCAGACCACTGAATTGGGATGGCACAATGGACAACAATGATGATGATGCGAACTGGGCGGATCGTGGAGCGCCAGGCGGTGTATGGAGCCCTCCTTGTGATGCCAATGTCAATGATGACAGCAAGGGTGAGGAGGTCATGAAGCGCAGTGGGAATAGGACCAGGAAGGGGAAGAAAACACAGGATGGGAAGGGGAATGGGAAGGCCACTGGGGACGGAAAGGTGAAAGGGAAGCGGAATGGAAAGGTAACAGAGGAAGGGAAGGGGAAGGGGAAGGGAAATGGTAAAGGGAATGGTAGTCTTGAACAAACCCCAGGGGGAGATGATATCTCTCGTGCCGTTGGTTTGCAGTTGCTGAAGAACATATATGAGGCTGACTCTGACAGGGAGGGCTCACCGGAGCGGGTATATTTAGAGCCGGATGGATCGCCTGCCGGGTCGATTCCCTCACATGAAGATACCGACTCTATCAATGTGTTGGATGGCCAATATGACTCAGAACACGATTCTGATGTGGATATACACATGGAGGATGATGTGGACGCACCGTACCACATTGATTTAGATGGTAATGTGGATATGGAATGGGATGGTGACCATGAGGATGAGGAAGATGAGGAGGCCGAGGATGAGGATGAGGAGGAGCATGAGCATGAGCATGATGACAAAGAACCTTGGTCAATTGGCCAGGGAGACATGGTACATACATCAGCTGACGATGTACAGTCCATGGTAAATGATCAGCCAACCATGCTACCTGAGCAAGGCCAGGCGATGTGTGAGGATTCCCCACGGCCACAACCTCCGGCGCCTACCCCATGGGCACAAACCCCGGAGCCTCTCCCACGACCACGAACTCCGGAGTCACATCCTCTTGGTGGGCAGGAGTATTTGGGGCTTTTGACCCTGCAAAGACATCGCCCGGTGGTGCCAACTCTGCGAGAAGCTGTGGCAGCCGGGAACACCTGGGATGTGGATGTGGATCAGCAGCTGTATGGCGAATGGGCAGGTGGTGACAGTCTCCCCAATGTCCCTCTCCCCTTTCTACATCTCCAGCAGGAGCACCTGGATGGCTCGGTAGGCGAAGAGTGAACCAGTCCTTGCGTATCAGAGGAGGCGATGGTTGTTGAGTTCAGGTTCGGGTTTGGTTCTTGTCTTGTTCATTTCGTTTGTTCTAATGTATGTATCTCAGGCATATATTATTACACGCGTCGCGAGGTTTCTGAATCACACAGGGTTCATTTTGTTTATGGGTTGTGTATTGGTTTAAAGTTATTGATAGTATTATGGGGCGTCACACATGCAGCATTTTTGCAACTCCTGGTGTGAAATGAACCTCCTTGTGATTGTATTGAGGCTTAATAAATCTCTCAAGTTAGCTGAAAGTATTGTAAGCTTACACCCACACCAGGCTGTTCAGGCGCAGCACCAACTTTCATCCCATTCTACAGAGTATACTCCACTCCTCGTGTGTCATTGACAACGCCGGAGAAGAGAGCTTTCGATTGCCCCAAATTCTCATGCCGAAAGAAGTTCACCTCCAACAGCTGGTAACATGAACATATTGAATAACACCATCGTGAACAAGTTCAAGTTGCATGGCAGAAGATCATGACTTTTCTCAGCACGCCCCAACTTGTTGGACCCACTCAGCATTGTGAATTCAATGGTAACAAGAATTCATTCGAAGAATTGGATGCAGTTCCCCACCTCAAACACGTTAAAAACATCGGAGACTCGGAGCCTCAACAACCGCCACCTCATCTGCCGCGGGCGGACACATACCCCAGTGCCCCCGCTCCACAGAGCTTTTACATAACTGAGTCATGGGAATGCAATGCTCAGGGTTGCCGTGAGACGAACATACAGAGCAATCTGTACTAACTGTTTGCAAAGCGTGAAGAGTACAAATTTTTCCCGTGTAGGATCAAGATGAAGGGCATGAAGATGTACTATGACAACGTGCTAAAGGATGGAAACAGCGCTCTGTGTTTCCCAAGCTTTAATAATGGGTCGGGCATCTAGAAGATCATAGGTAGCATGCCAGATTAGTGATAGCAATGGTTCCTGACCATCACTTCGGGTCCGTGTCCGTGTCCGAACAGAACCATTGCCAAATCGGCGGCCCGGGTCGGCAATATACCCGAACTGTCAACTCGGGCACGGCTCGATGGTATACTCCCAACCTGTCTCAATTGGGCGGGTTGTCAGCGGGTCGCCCAGCGGGTTCATCTAAAGATTCATGCAAGGCTCTTGTATTTGCAGTTTGTTAATGGTATCTTATCAAAATCGTGTTTTCAACAACCAAAAATCTGTCTTTCCATGCTTTCCAGTTTGCAATATCGATTAATTTGGAATCTGTGTTTTACCTTTGATATAATGTACTTTTGCCTAGGAGGGTGGTCAATAATTCCGTGATGCGCACGAAGATCCACGCAATGGCTTGATAACCCACTATGCAAGAACTATAACTGTTGACGCTCCGTTGATGCTCATTTTCATGTATTGTCCATTCAACATCTGCTGCCATTGATAATAGTTTTCATCATGATTTGAACCTATTGGCTGTCTTTCTGACAGATTAAGACTTAGCCCTGTGGCAAAGCCAAGCGCAGTAACATTCTTGCACTGTTCACTCTCCCACAACTAAAATTCACATATCATGCCAACAGATTCATTGTGCCTGCTATACATCTGTTTATCCACCGATATTCACAAGCTACTGCTCACCATTTGCCCATAATATATCTCTAACTGAAACTCTCGGTCCTGATACTTAAAGAAGCTAGTCAAACATTGATGGATTGTGTCCTACATTTCCTTGAATCCCGTATTCCTCCTCATTTCGATTGCATTGACCATCACGAAGACCTTGTCCGCCTGTCGCTCTGACTTCAGTTTAGGCCGAATCAATCTGGGATCAATTGGCGCAGCTCTCACATCGTGCTGCTCTGGGAATTCCAGAGCCTCGATGGCATTCTCTTGCTCTATATCAGATTCAACGTTGACCGCGCAATCGTCTTCGCTGTCATTTGAATGATTCAAGTCCCAATCCCAGTCAAACCAATTTTCGGTGTCCAGAATGCTTTCAGGTGCGCTATCCTTACCACTTTTGACTAGATGGCAGTTGATTCATCAGATTCGGCGAACATTTAATATTTGAGTTCATCCTCCAGGTAGGTCCTTTGCAGATGAAGCTGGTGGCAAAGGAGATCTTTCTGACAATTTTAATGCAGCCGCGCCATCATGTTGAAAGATGGACCACCATACTTTGACGATCTCTTCCGTATCCAAAATGTATTGTTCGGCCGTCATCTGCGGGTTGTCGGCATGAGATTACTTCTGTGTGGCACATAGATTCTGCCTGCCCTGCCACATCTCCATAACGTCGTGAACCATGGCCATTCTGTGCAATATCCTTTACTCCGCCTCTTTCTTCATTTCCGAGTCATTTTTGGTGTTCACGGTTTTCAATATTGGGTCAGCACCTGCTACATTCCCTGTATTGGCTCGAGCAAACTGCCTTTCAATGACTATTTTGCAAACGGTCTAGCCCCTGGTTTTTAACTGCCTTCCCACCATAACATCTTGGCCTAAGGAAAAACTGGCCTCCACTCAGACACCATGTGGTATGATAGAGAATATGGTGCGTGCCACATTGGAGAGATCAGCGTACATGGAGTGCAATTCCTTCGGTTGGCGCCACCAGTCGGTTATGTCCAGTAACTGATATGTACTGCTAATCTCCATTCAGTCGCAGTGGTAATCATTGAGATTTGGATTAATTTGCCCCCAGTTATTTGGTGCTTCAGGCGGTGAATTTGAATAGAGCCTGGCGGCTGTCAATGAGCGTGCGGTGCAATCGCATCGTCCAGGTGTCATGTCAGCCTCATTGTTCGGCGTCAGGTATTCTTCACCATCACTCGACCAATCATCTGGATTGAAGGATGATTGCCCAGATCCTGAAGCCGTGGCGGAGGGGATGACATTGCTGCTCAGTATGCTGTCAGGTTTATTGACTGGCACACGTCAATATTTGGCATAGTATTCATTCTACACATACTTCAGAAAGGCCACTTGGTATTGGGTAGTATAGAATGTCTCATCCTCAGGAGTAATATACATTCCTTTGTCCAACTTCCTGAAATATCACAACTCCCAGAATGGATCGAAGATATGTGCTTCAATGACAAGTGTACCAGTCGATGGAGTCACTTCCGCATCATAATTGGACAGCCTCTGTCGACCTTACTTCATGGCGACGAAGAGGTCTTCCTTCGAATGAGTCATCTTCTTGGCCAAAGCTCTTCTAGCCCCATCCACATGATCGAACATGTCGTTATAGACTAAGATTAGGTGATGTAATATGACTGTATGCCTCATCGACATTCAGAGGGTCCAATATTGGAATGGCCTCAATACTTCCATGTCATAATTGACAATCGTCCATTCATCCTGTGTTGTGATGAATCACCGGTAATCACTGTAATTTGGATGTTGCAGCCAGTCGGGGGTGAATTCACGTTATCAGTACACCGGCTCAAGCAACTCCAGCAACCAGTTGCAATGTGTCTTCAGATCCATAATCGGTTGTACTGCGATGGGGATTTTGGCTTTTTGACTGTCAATGAACTCGTTACAACAACCAGGTGTCAGAGTAATCAATACAGCAAGCATTCTCTGCGATTTGAAGGTCAGTTTCAGGACTTTCACAATATTTTGAAATACTTACTTTCTCAATTATCTTTCCTAAACTTGATCTCATGGCTGACACCTTGTTGATTCTAGCATTGCCCTCTTGTTGAAGTCTTTGACACGTCCCAATATCTATGCTTTCATTCTCTCGAAATTGCTGATCGCTCTCATGGGCTTCCCAGGACTTGGTGCTGCCATTTGCACTAAGACTGCTCATGAATTCACCTTAAGCCCGCTGTATGATGTGCGCCAGGCATATTAGGTGGTTCCTCAAAGGAGGCCACTCGATGCCAGAGTCATCAAGTGTCGATTGCAGCTCGCGCGTCATCAAGTAATTTGAGGAAGCATTATCAGTTATAATTCGAAGCAAACAGCCGTTGGTAAGCTGAAAACGATCAAGCATGTCCTTCAAATGCAATGCTAGCCTTGCTCCAGAATGTTGGCCCTTGACCTATCATCATTAAATAACTTTTGAAAATGGAGATGAACAGGTGATCAACCTCATCGAATGCGAGTTTTACTTCACGTAATGCCCAATGTCGATCGATATATTAAGCAATGACCGAGGTTATGGTGACAGCGTTAATTGATATCCATCTGTCCAAAGCTAAACTAACTTTATTTGGTGTCGGTAGTGGTGGCGACGGGTCCAGGTAACCGGCCATCGGTCCGGGTTTAGACCTGAAAGACGGTTCGGTTCGGTTCCTGACCCGTCCAAAAACCCAACCCGTGGACTCTTGGTGGGCCAAACCCCAACCCATACCTGTAAACGCGCGGGTTTCGCCGGGTTTGGCCAGACCCGTCTGTTTCAATCTCCGGTTCTGCTCTTCGGGTTTCACATTTGGGGTCACATTCAGACATGCTACTCTTGATCGTAAAATATCGACATTGTGACGTCCCAGTCTATTTTCGATGTATTGGCCACCTTAATTATCAAACAAATAGACACACGCAGCCCTCCACATCCTGAAATCGAGCGTCAACGGAGCATCAACAATTGTTGGTCGTGTATCTTGGGTAATCTGGAGGTGCGACAGCTCAAATACAGTCATAAACAAAGCGTTGGACACCTTGATTACAATAAAAGCAAGCGAAACGCTCCCTACCCCGTCTTGGATATGACCGTCAACGGAGCGTCTACAATCTCAAGTGTCGCATCTTCAGTAATATGAGTGACACATGATCACATGCATCCATAAAGAAGGATATGGCATCCTGTATGGGCAGATATGTACGGAATATTCCTGCCAGATCCTCTGGGATGGTAACTGCTCATTTCATTTACAGAGCTCCCGTTAAGTATTCGTAAGCCTTTTGGTGTACCAAGACAGTCAAAACCGTGTATAAAGACAATAATGCCCACAGCGCTGTAATTAACCGTAATGGAAGGCCAACAATCATTGACACTCTGTTGACACTCATTTTCATGATTAGGCAGGGAGCATTTCACTTTCACTTTTGCCTATAAAGGCAGCCAATACTTAGTTTATGACAATGTGCACCTTATCACTGGGCAGAATACGCAAGATGCATGACCAGTAATCAATGACGCTCCGTTGGCACTCATTGTCATGATGGGGCAGGGAACGTTTTACTTTCTCTTTTGCCTACAGAGGCAGCCAATACTACATTTATGACTATTTGCAACCTATCGCCCCCCAGATTTCCCAAGTTTCATGACCAAGAATCGTTGACACTCCGTTGACACTCATTTTGATCCTGGGGCAGGGAGCGTTTCACATTCCCTTCAGCCTACAACGGCAGCCAATACTTCGTTTATGACAATGTGTAACCTATCGCCCCCCGGGTTACCCATGGTAAATGACCAAGAATCGTTGACGCTCCGTTGACACTCATTTTGCCTCGGGTGTATCCACAATATGCAATAATTTGATTTGGCATAGTCTATCATTCACGTTGATTTGGCAGCCTTTCTAGCATTTTAATTCACTTTCTTCTTGATCACTCCATTGTTCTTTAATGATAAATATAAATCTATCCTTTAAAATATACTTTACATTATCCGCAAATTCAGGATAATAATAATCTCCAAAATGCCATGCCATTCAATCAATGATACTCATCACTGCCAGGTTCACTCAATAGGCTGCTCTGGTTGTCAAAATGAATGTTAGCTGCATTGACACACAGCAGATAGTGTACTAACCGGTGGATGTTCCTTCATCAGGCAGCGTATCTGGATGGAAATCGGTATCCTGCTCACTATCCTGGGCAGATGTATCGAGGGTAAAACATTCAGCACAGGGAAGAGATGTATGTGAATACGCATCTCCCACCTGCAAATTAATGATTTCGAGATGTTGAACACCAGAAGTGTTACAGGTTGAGGTGGGTGGTGTTCCGGGCAGAGGTGGCATCAGCTGTGGAGTCAGCTCTGGAGTCAGCTCTGGAGTCTGCTTTCTGCGTCGTTTGGGCGGAAGTGTACCTGGTCTTTTGTGTCTCCTGCATGTCGGTGGATTTTTTGCGGTACCATTTGGCCAAGGAAGGCATCCGGGCATGTCGTTTTGACGAAGCATAGCCGGGTGTGTTTCCATCGCAGCCTGCACCATTTTATGCCCAGGAAGCTCAACTCCCCGCTTCGTCTCTTCTCTGACCTCAGCAAGAGGTTTCTTCATCAGATAGTGCATTTCCTCTATTGCGGCGCGCGAAAACCCGTCTTTGGCCATTTGGGCCGGGTTCACGTCCAGGCGCATGTCAGACTGCTCGAGCTGTACAGGACCTCCCTGCATTGCCATCGTAGCAGACCTGTTGAACACCTACAAGACATTAGTTGCTGCTTTAAATAATGTGATGCGGCTATTACCTCAACCATATATGCTTCCGTAGCCTCCTATAATGTGCTTGAAGCCTGTCTTGTCCACTAATGGGGATGCTGCACAAGACATTTGTCTGCGAAAATCCCAGAGATTACTACTTGGTGATGTTCGATTTCACGGACTGTGCGGAAAAATGCCGTCGTTAATCATTGGGGCTTTCCGTTATGGTCACATAGCTCTCGGCATTCGGCCACTGCACGGTATACGGTTAATTGACGGCCGTTGACCACAGTATGGATGTACTCACAGCTCACTGCATGCTGCTTCTTATTCGTGCTGCGTCCAGTCTCACGGACGATTTTTACATGTGCATCCTGGGTCATATGTTTGATGGCTTCATTGGCAGCGTCGCGGTGGACTAACTAGTGTCTGCATTCCTGCTGTGTGCCGATAAGTGACGTATCAGACGAAGCGCCTGCCAATTCGCCGGATTTAGATCCGCTCCGACCTGGCCGAGGTGGTTGTGGATTCAAGATTTGGTGGTGTGGATAAGGAAAGGAAGATGATAACAAAAAGAAGTGGGAAGTTCTGAGAATTATATAGTTAGCTTCATGTCACATTGGAATAATTAGCTGCCAACATGTTCGTTATACTCAAGATGGATTCTGCTGCGTATAGCTGCAAGTTGCAAGGGTTTCCCACAGCCCAGCGATGTGCCATATGTTGGTCCATGGTTGCTTGTTTGTGAACAGGGATAAATTGCACTGTACGACGGCCGAAAGCGCATGATTGTCAGCTATGAATAGGACTTTGTTCGAGGGAAAGGACTTGTGCTGATGGTTGTCTCAAAGAATCCCCGGGATAATACATGAAACTGAAGCTAACAATCAAATCATGTTGTATGGTTAGCCTAACTATTCCTGATTTATCAATAGTCAAAATGGAGGTTTTGCTTTGTTGTAGATGAGTAAACCTACTGACCTTGACATAAAAGACGCTACTTGCCTCCATATTGCCCATATCTTGCAACATCCAACAACTTGCCCAACAACAAAGGCAACGCTAACTACAATGGTCAATGCTCTGAAATACAACTTTGCGCCACTTCCGGCAGGCAGATACTGCAAATCGACAAAGCGGTCTACCCAATGATGTCATCAAGCAAATAAATGCAAGGGCGGTTTGGGGCGAGAAAGAGTCCAAGTCCTTGGGCCATTTCGGAGTTTAAAATCCAAAAAGAAGGTTGCTGCGGAGAAACGATGAGAAATGCACTTCCTAAACAATTCAGCGAAAGACAAATGGATTGAGGATTATGTTGAAAGAGGAACCACTGGAACAAGAAAGCAAGTTGGAGACGCAGAGGCAGCGGTTCAGCAAGAGCAGGAAGATATGAAGCATACTGAAGTCGCAGGAATGACCAACAGAGAGCTCAAAAGTCTTTTGAGGAGATGATGGTTGCTATCGGAGATGTTCTGAGTGATCTTGCAAGTTCTTACAATGCGGAGGATAGGGATGATGAGGATGATGAAGAGACAGAGCAGGGCAAGCTGAGTGAAGATGACGAACCTGGCTGGGTGATGGGCACAACCACCAAAATGGTACAGCAGTGCATGGACAGATTTCGGCAGAGGCAGATGAAGCTTGATGAGTTGACACAACCAGGATGGGAGGATGTAGCCGACAACTTTCGTGAAAGAGATAAGAAGTACAGCACATCCAAATTGAGGGTTCTGGCCATTGTTCAACGTCAAACGGATGATGACGCCATGGCACCTTCACCATCAACATTTGGAGAGCTTATGGAGTGTCTGGAGATTTTCCCCGGAATATTGTAATTGCCTCAAGCGACCTCTCGACCAGGAAGTAGTCATATCAGCCTTATTTCAGTGAAGCCGCAGTCAAACATGAGCAAATCCGGTCTTGAGCCCACCGCAGAGCATTATACGTTATCCGTGCTGAGAGCGAAGCCTGTTGAACCAGTTAACTTTTACCCGTGCATATAGCCTCCAGGGAATCACCATATAGATTTCGGATTCGGATGAAGACATGGTGACGGCTCCTGCGTCAGCGGAGCAATAGATAGGCATAGTGTAATTTTTGACATCATATCTTGGAGAAAAGCAAGTTATTTACCAATTTTGCGACCTCTCAGCTTTTTCTTGATTTCAGTGACCAAAATGTGAGACATGATAATTCATCTGCGCATATGCAAAGGTCGAACGCACCATGTGAAAGTGCTAGAATCCCAAACAGGAGTGAAAACGGCCAAAATGTGTGATGTGTTGTACGGTGGCGTGTGCTCGAGTAGTCGAGTGTGCGCGGGCGTATGCGAAGGTGTGTCTATTGTATCGTGTAACGAGACATGTCGCATCGACATAAGGTCGATCGATGACTAATGGTGCTAA
>Ga0307512_10000663_pt1 | contig 50839 bp, 45 predicted proteins | sample 14_EM_MG_FD_200267 | JGI IMG/M metagenome (GOLD analysis project Ga0307512, IMG submission 200267) | Populus trichocarpa ectomycorrhiza microbial communities from riparian zone in the Pacific Northwest, United States - 14_EM | ecosystem: Host-associated > Plants > Roots > Unclassified | place...
CCTGCGGATGTTTGGCTGTATAATCCGGCCCGGATCTTCTTTCGGCAATACTGGGCCCAAAATGCAGCTCTTCTTGGAGCATGTTAAGCAGTGGGTCGACAGATTTGGGATAGAAAGAATTGGTGGCCCCTTCATCTCTAAATTCAACATCACTTGGGCCGCCGTTCTGCAGATCTACCTTGGCACTGTCGGCGTCGCACCTACGCAACGGATGAAGGTGTGTCAGAACTACATCAAGAGCAGGGAAGAGGTGGTATGTTGGAGCGTTTATCTAGTAGTGTACTACTCCAGCTGCTAACGCTTCCCTAGGTTCTTCGAATTGATGGAGAGCTGTCTGATCAATGAGAAACTGATGGGCAACCGGTACTTTATGTCACCAGACAGAACATCAGAAATATACGCCCGGCCTCGTGTGGAACGCGATGGCAGCATTCTTGCGCAAACACACGAGTGGGGACACCTTAAAACAACAATGGTATAACATGGTGGAGTTTGTGGCGAGAACGCCTCGGTCTTGGGGTTCTGGGTCGAGCAAGTCCTATTGAGTAGGATCGAGAAGAAGGTACGATGATGGACGGCGTGAGGGTTCCGAGGATGAGAAGTATCGGATTTCGCACCCTACCACAAATTTCCAAAGACGCCACTACCTCTACATCCCGGATGCTTGGAACTATGAAGTAATCGACGACATTATCTTCTCTGCCAATATCTAGGTAGCCGACGAGTATTAGAAACCATACCGCTCTAGATCACAATCAATTATGGACACGAACATTCAGAGGCTAACTTCTTTCTACGTTAGTATAAGTTCGGCTGGCTCGGATTCCGGTTGTACAACAATGAAATTCGACTACCAACGACGCTGCCTACTTTAGTCATGCTCTAGTCGGCCCGCACAGTAGATGTCACTGGTGGATCTACGGATGTACGGTGGTCCCGAACAGCGAAGCTTCCTACGGCAATCACATCCGGATCTGCAATAAAAAGCCCCAGCCAGAACATACAAGCTTACCGGTGTGGTAGGAACTGGCAGCATGCTCTTGACAGTTGGAATTCTGTCGAATTGGTTGCTGCTCGTGCACGGCATGTGGTTTCAATCAACGCTGCAAGCTGCAATACCTACAACAGAAAACTAATCTCGTCGAAATCGTCGGCAGGGCTAGCTTTGATGAGGCGAGAGCAGACTTCTTTAGATCGTGGAGGATCAAGGATGAGATGGCACCTCTCGAAGACCAGGGGTACCGCAACTCCCGCTACACCAGCACCTGATACGAGAGAAAGGTGCGGAGCGTGAAAGGTGTGTCAGAGAAGGTGGGGCAGAAGCTAAAGCTGGGAGGCAGAGGGCGGAGAAGATGAACGCCATTGTAAAGGATTCAAAGAAGTGGTAACAGTTAACAGGGGGTCAATAGCATCGCGCTGGTGTGCTGGTAGGGAGGGCACTGAAGTTTAAGTTTTTTCTTTTCGTAAAGAAACAAGAGCAGAATTAACGGCTCTTTGTTCAGAAGTCCTCAGTATAATTGTGTATTTACATAGCGCCATTCTACTCTACTCCACTCTAAGCCGCACATCGGTGGATAATATTGAAGTCCCTGTACATTTCCGAGACCCCTAAAGTAGTGGGATATGCCCCAACGATATACTCTCTATACCACCCTCAAAAACTCACTCCTATCGACCTTTTCCCCTCTTAATCACTCATCATCCCACGCCGGCACCTTTGCCCCAGCTCTTCTTGTAAATTTGACCCGCAGCTTTGGTTTTACAATTATCACATACACCTTAGTATCGCGCGCGTAGTCAACGTTGTAGTCCTTCAGCTCCATATCGTACACCCACAACAATTTTGCCAAAATCAGGCGCATCTCCAGCCAGGCCAGACTATTTTTCCCTTGGTTAGTCGCAGCTAGTAGAGTGTGGGGGGGTGGTGAATAATAAACTCACCTCCGACCAAGACACATACGTGACCCGAGATGGAACGGCATACTCGCCTCCTTTTCATCTTTGCAGTCCTTGTCGATCCAGCGCTCGGGAAGGAAGTCGTATGGCCGGTGGAAGTTGCTTTCGCTGTGGGTTGCGGCCCAAGGGCTCGTGAACACCTCGATCTGCATGCGAGGGATCAGTATGTGCGGAGTTGAAGTTGAGATGCGATACGAACACCCTCTGGAATGAATATGCCATCGACTGTCTCCCCGGGGCTAACTCGTCCCATCCCAATGGGCGCAGGTGGGTAGAGACGTAGTCCCTCATCAATGACGGCAGTCAGGTACTTGCAGTGCGCGACGGTTTGTCCGGTGATGTCGTTGTACTCGGAGAAAGTGGAGCGGATCTCATCGACGAGCGTTTCGTAGGCGTGCGGGGTACGGCAGAGGTAGTAGGTTACGCCGGAGAGGAAGGTTGCGGTGGTTTCTGAGCCTGCGATACTGCGGGACGTTAATGGCTGCGTCACAACAGTGCTATGGAAGAACGTGCACTAGGGTGGATGCATGCGCGTCCATTGTTTCGGGCTTGATATTCTGTGCTTTCATCTTGCTGATGATATTTGTCAAGAAATCCTTTCTTGTCGTTTTCGCGGCTAGGCGTCTGCAAAATTTCCAAGATTAGCAAAATTCCCGCATAACTTACTACCGGGGCTGTGAGCTAACTTTGCGAGCTTATCGTGGCTATACTGCCGATGCCTCAGTCTGTTTTCCATCAGTCTCTTTGGCACCAGCGCGCGCTTCAACGTCTTGCCCCACCACGAATTCCCAATATATTTCGCCAACACGCTGAAATACGCGAATGCCTTGGTCATATCCAGCACCACCGCAACCCAAAAGTGTGTTTTCGCATCCTTCAGCGAGCCGAAAGGATCCCCAAACGCCAGATCTCCAATAATATCCCACGTGGCGCGGTTATACCAGACGACCATATCGTCTCCCTCATCCTTACTCGCATACACCCCAACCTGTTTCACCAGCATATCGACATGGCCCTGTATCAAATCCTCCTGCTCCGCCAGCGCCTTGATCGAAAACGCACCACTAAGTAGCTTCCGCATCCCCGCGTGTTCCTTTGGGTCTCGAGAACTGATGATGCTCGGGGGAATACTCCGGTCGCCTTCGTAGAAATCGGATTTGATGAAGAGCTTGCGTCCGCTCGTGGATCCGTAGATATCTCGCCATGATTTGGCGGTGATGAAGGAAACCTGCGTAGGGCTGAGCCGGACAACGGGCCCGTATTTATCGTGGAGGTCTTTGACGATTAAGTGGTACCGTCCGGAGAGGAAGATATAGGAAAAGTAATGCTGTGTGAGGGTTTAGTGCGGGCGAACGGGCAGGCGGGCGGCTATTGAGAGACTAACCTGGGTAAATGCGGCGAGCCTTGGACCGGGAATCTTCGAGAGCGGATGGAAATAAAGGTTATGGATACCGTGGAGCAGGAACCGACCAATAAGCTGAAGAATATTCCGGTCAGTATGACGCAATAATCCCCCGGTATATGCTGGATCCGATCTCTTACAAATACGACCGGCAAACTGGCCAGAGCCCATAGTGGAAGCTGAAAGATGTCCTGGATATGGAATACCCCCATTTCTTTTCTCGTCTTTATCGAAGCTGTAAGCCGATTCCAAGTTCCAAGGTTGACAAGTCTCTTATATAGTGACAGCACAGCTTCCGGAAACCAGAACCTGATCGAAGCGGACAGTAACAAACCTCCGTCCTGGGAATTATTGTAGGGCCACGATCGAAGCGGAGATCGTTAAACCTCCGTCCTGGGGAAGATTTTCTTCTATATAGGGTAATTCTTTTTGCCGTCGGCTCTGCCGGATAGCAGGGGGTCGGAGAAAATCTCTCATGACCTTCCTTTACTGCTCACTTTATTGAAGCAGAATTAGGACGTTAGCGGCAATTTAAGGGCTCATGCATATCCCAGTTTATCTCGACTATCTACACTATATCAACACTTCAACAGCCGAATACAATGTGATTACAAACAAACCTGCCTTACTATTCCAATTGACACGGGAATTAGCTTATTAAAAGCGTAGCACTGTGTATATGGTATGTATATCTCGTAGTGGACATTGCGGAGACGGAATATCAATGCCATTCCTTCCGCATTTCGCATTCGGATATGTCTTCATTTACACCCCGGGGATGAGCGTACTAGACCATACCTGTGTGTGTCCGCTTGTTCACCCCTCGTGTTCAAGTGTACCTCAGACTGCGACAACCACCCAATACCACTCACTATGGACCTCGAACGGTAGTCCATCTTCCAGGGCAACTCGCCTCCTTCGATGTTTTACGCAAGTTAGCAACATGGTTTTCACGACACAACACAACAGACACAATCGACAACACAATACAACTAGGGTGTGAAAGTGCAGCAGTTCAATGAAGAGTTTTTCTGCGGACAGCACACTCCGACCCACAACACTCGGAGGAGCTATGATGGAAGACCTGCTTCTCAGGCACACAAGCACCAGTATGAGTTGTTCCCATGGACGCATCAACCCACTTAAACAGCGAAAATCAGTAGACACATCAAAGGTGCTGTTCACACCCCACGGTAGGACGGTTGGGGTATTCCACTGTGATAAAATCAATGAGACCCTGCGCTCAGGCGAATGTGGTACTGGATCCGAACAGTTACATTTCTGGGGGAGGACTAGAATATGGTGCCCTGGGGTAATGGGGGTGGAAGAGGGGAGGGGGTGAATTTTCGTTTTTGGGTAGTGGGTGGGGAGCTCCGCCATCTAGCCGGCTCGCCCGGAGGTGGAGGGGAATCGGTCTTTGTCATACTCTAATTAGAGTGAATACAATATGATTAAAACAAAAAACAAAAACCTTTCGGTCCGCTCGGTGGGATCCGGTACAGATTTGCTGTGAAAGAGGCCCGGAGCTTATCAAGTGCAACTCTAACGCTTGGACATCAAACCCAACGTCTTCAACACCTTACACCAGTTTTTCTTGAAGTGTATGTGTCAGCATATCAGAACTCATGGTTCTCCCCCCATATTGTAACAATCCAGGTGTAGTCTCACTCAGACAAATATATATTAATCGACTGAACAAGTACGTACTTACACTGTGCACTGCCGTCCACCAGTCATCTCCTCGTTGATAGGATCAGTCCCTTGCCCTTCGCTCGAAGAATCCCTCCCTTTCTTTCCCTTGATTCTATTGTAAACCTTCGAAAGAAGTTGCTGAACCTTGCGATACCAGAATGCAAGAACTAGAGCAATGACAATTACCACAGTACTGATTGAGCCCATATAGAATGCCACGGACCTAGCAGATGCATTCTTCTGTTCTCCTGACCACTCCCTCAAGTTCATACCGTATAAAGAGGTAAAGAAGCTAAGTGGTAGGAAAACAATGGTAAAAACAGTAAATATCATCATAGTCCGTCCTTGTTCCACAGATTCTTGCTGCTCCTTCCGACTGGCTTCCGTCAATGCGTGAGTTGCTTGGGCCTCATCCAAGTTTGCCTTTTTCTGTTTCAAATCGAGCAGAAACAGTAATGACTCTCTAGCACTATGAGCGTCTTTTTGGTGCTTCGTCATATCCTCTTCGAACTCATCAATCATAATCAAAGCGTCTCCAGCTGTTTCAGCAGCGCGTGGTGACACCTCCTTAACCTGTGAAATAAAGCTCCTGATCACCTTCCTTTGTTCGTAAAAAAGATGCAAAAGAATTCTCAGTTCATCCACCAGATCAGTCGCCTTCTGAAGCAGTAGCAGTTCTTCATTTATTGTCAAATGCTTATCCGGGTCCCGAACGAAGCTGTTAAGTGCCGTGACGGCTCTCTCATTCGTCTCGGTTATTGTCTCTTGAAAGATGTGCTTTACACTGAAGCCATTATCCTTCTGGAATTTGGGCGACAGAAGGACAGTGACGGCATGATAGAGGCACACTGCGGTCATTTCGAGAGCATCTCGGCAAAGATCCTGGCTTTGAGTTGCGCTTTGAAGGTCGTCGTGCACCGAAGACTTCAAGTCTGCAAATGAACGGCGTTCCCGTTTCTGGGGGGCGGGATTTTGAGGAAAGAACGTAAATATCGTATCGAAAGAAGTGACCCAAACCCAGAGCTGATCAACCATTAATACTCGTTCCGGATTCTTGTGAGATACAATCTGATCGCTATCCCGGGTTTTAGTTTCAATACTGCGATAGTAAAACTGATCTAATGTCCGTCGTGGGTGGTGACAAAGATCACCCAAAACGGATATGCTGCGCAGGCGTTTCAACGGATCATGCTTTGTACGCTCGTAGTTTCCGCTCTGACCCATCGAAGAAGAAAATATTTTTTCCAATGCTGTTGAACGGTCTTTGTGTTCTTGGCGGTCAGACCAGTGCAGGTATGGCATATAGAGCGCAAGTTGCATATCCGGCCCCCCGATGAATCGCGTGCAACAGGATGGTTCCATATACCGATGGCAAAATCCTTCACCGTAGGTGTGACAACGTTCTTTATATTTCCAGTAGTCATCAGACATAATCCCCAATGGAATGTTCGGATATCGAAACGCGTGAACTCTGGATATCAAATCCTACACATAGTCAGTCAATATCCCGAAGATCTCAATCCGGCTTCCATTTACGTACCTGAGCCCAGAATCTATCATTCCCTGGAACATGGACCCAAAGGAATCCCCCTTGTAGGGAAATGTGATCCGCTTCAGAGTCTGGTTCACTCATGCTTTCGGGTCTTTTCTCCTTGATAGCAAATGTTTTAGGAGCAAGCTGGTGCAGTGCGTAGTGATTCGGTTCGAAGTCGTGGAAATAAACATCCCGTACTGACCATTTCAGTGTGACTTCTGCTATCTCTGCAGGCAGGTCTTGATCGACTGGGAAGTATTTCTGAACCAGCTCCCCGATCTCTTGTTGCTTTCTCGCTGCTGCCATTGTTTCAGCTGCATCTGCAGTCGTACCACTCGCTGAGGCCGATGAAAAAGTTCTCTGTAGACTCAAATTCCGCTTTGGTATGGCATGTTGACTGATACGATCCCTTGTAATTGACGCAATCCGCTGAATACGAATGGACTTTTGGATGCCTGGTACAACTGAGTTCTCCTGTAGGGTCGCTTCGGGGCTCTGATTGGATCTAGTCATGACACGTTCGACGAATTCTCTAATAGCAGCCTCTAGTAGCAGGTAATTGGGTTCCTTTTGATCATCGTATCTAACGAGATCTTCATGTCTTACCTCCAGCTCGAGGACTGTCTCGTTATATATGTCCATTAGGGCCGACGATTTTCCGACAGTCGTTGTCGTAAACCTAGTGGGCTTCACTGCATAAACTGACAAAATCTCATATCTGCGACAGACTTGCGAGAAATCCCTCGATAATGATTCAAGGAATGTCGACTCTGTTCCGTGACTTTCAGACCATAATCGGCAACGGATAGCCTCTTGGAGTTGCCGTGATACATCATCGAGTTCTGCATAGAGCTTTCCCTCCTGTTGAGAGCCAGGAGTGGACGGAGTTGCTATATATTGAGACGGCTTTGGCGGTTCCGGGATTTTAACTACTTGGTCGATGTTGATGGAGTTGTCAGCCGGGGGTAGCAAAATATTAGTTCCAGTGCTATCATCGAGTGATCTTGGTTTTGTAATGGGCGGTGTGGCATGTGTGTAGTAAGTATGACCGTTTGAATTTCTCCAGCCTCGGTGAGGTGTCCCTGAACTGTTTTTCAGTAATGTTAAGCCATTAGACAATCGTTATCGTACCAATAAAAATGACCCCAGCGATGTGCTTTTGCGAAAACGTCGCGTAGCTCGATGGCACAGCTACGGATTGTTGCGATTCTCCAGCCGCGGTTGTCGTTGACGATACGGTAGCCAATTTTTGCGCAGAGATTATGACAGCCTGCAAAGAGTGATTGTTAGAGTGGAGCATACAGTGTGGAGGCTGAACCTCGGCTAAGCTTACAAGCTTTGATATCAATCCACCAAATCCCTTGCCCACTAGAATGATGGATTCAACATCCTTATATTGTTAGCTAAATACGGCAGCGTTACTAGTTAAATTCATACTAATTCTTTCAGAGTCTCAAAGATACATTTCAACAGACATTTCGCGTGTCCTTTTATAAGTTGATTAAGATCTCGACCAAAGGACTCCTTCAATGCTGCAGTTTCATACTCATATAGATGAAGCCGAGTGGGACCGAGCTTGTTGGGCAGCATGTCGCGGATCCATGTTGTATTGCTTCCCTGTTTTCTCCAGACACGATTTCCGGACTGGCGAAAAGGGTCTCCCTCGAGCCCATGAACAAGTATAATGCTAGCTGTAGTCAGTAGGTTGCTTTATTGAAAAAGCGGTTTGGAAGTTTCAAGGTCATGATTTAATTGGAAACGTACTCAATCTCCTTGTCCCTTGGTGAACCATCCTGTGTGGCCGATGGTTGTATGCGGACTCGCTGCGTGGGAGTGCCTGGGACAGGAATGTTTCTGAGGTTCCCTTCCACTTTAGGTCCTTTGGGAGGCTTGTTATATGCGCTCTTTGTACCCATGCCTTGTTGTTGAGATGCGTGTCGCGCCAGTAGAGTTTGGTTTCTTTTCATTTCCGTCTTTGCCTCCACTTTCTTTCCCTCATTTTCCTTTCCCTCGTCTTCTTCCCCGTCCGCTTCCTTTTTCTCCTCTTTCGGTTCCTCCTCGTCTTTTACCTTCTCTTCCACCACCTCCTCCTGTTCCTCCCTGTCCGCATCGGCGTCATACACGGGTATTTCCGACATCGCGAGGGGTTAACCAAATGTCGCTATAAAGTCCTTGTAATTGTGAAATTACGGCCAGATTATGAAGGGTCTGCACGAAGCCGGTAGTGAATAGTCCTGAAAGAGTTGCATTTCAGAAAGGTCAGCATTGCGCCGGAGTTTTTATTTTCAAAAGTATCAGCCTCAATGGGGATCCCTCTCGGAAGTGCTGGCGAAGGGGTTGCACAACAAAAAGTAACGAGTGAATATGTAGTGAAACGATAAAAAAGATTGGCAACTAAAAGCGGGTACGCGGCAATCCCACGAATCGGGGTGCCTGAGCAATCCTTCTTGCAATAGATCGGGGCGATCCATAAATCTTACCACCCATCATTTATGAACTGAATTAGTAATCTGAATCATAAGAAACAATCCTGACCTATGCGCTCGGAAAAAGGTCCCCATTTTGGATCCGTTCCCGACATACTTTCTCTAGGCACACATATGCCCTATGCCTTCATCAATCAGTTCATGTCAATATAGAAACTTAGTACATCAGTCTCACGATAACGCAACTCCACGCGAAAAAGAATTAATGGGGCTGATCGCATTGAAGCACCCCCGATTAGATCGTTGCTATCTAGATTGACAATAGTATCTTGATCTTGATCCCGTTATCTATGTTTCGCTTCAGGGCTGCCTTATTGCTTGGTCCGGTCTGTCATATTTGCTAGAACTTACAGTAATGATACACTACAAGGCGGCAACACATGATTGCAAGCAATGCCCCCTAGACGTATCACCACATACCCCCCAAATTATACTTCATTCCAAAAAAGCTGCATCGACGGTTGCAGGCTCTGCTCTGCGGCGTGAACCCGACAACGACTATCAAGGCTCGCGCGCAAGTAAGAAGCCATATTTGGTCGCTCAGCATGCATGATAACCGAAACCACACCAAATTAACACTCGAAATTCCTGCAGCACCGATTAATGTAGAAAGGTCAAATTCTTTTACAAGTTAGTAGGAGAATAATTTAGATTATGCTCTCAATCTCAAAAGGAGGCAGCATTCAAGCCATTAGTTATTGTAACAGAGGAAGACATTTACCAAGTTATATGTCCTAATTTGGTCGCTTAATTGTTACGCTCTGGAGATTCTTTCTCATTGGGACACCTAGTGCGGACATGTTCTAGCACTTATTTGACGGCGAATCAACAGGTGCGCAACTTACGTGGTTAATGGTAATTAGTCGGGCAGCTAGTTGCGACCACATCTTTTCGCTAATTATTACACGTACAGTACTCGCCTACATCGAGTTACTTTCTGCTATCCGACCCGTCCGATCGAACACTCGCTGGTCCTGCACTTAGTACTTAGTGAAGGGTGATCAAGGCTGATGGCAGCGCCTCAGCAGTTCATGCCCGTGCTGGGTTAGGGCTCAGTTGTTACCTATCCAGCGGCAAGTGACTCAGGAGTGGCGAAGCATCAAAGTTTTTTCTCATAATTCTCTGGATATAATCGAGTCTTTCTCCTTCTCTCCTTCTCTCCACTATATTATAGAATCATCACACGGTTCTCCCCTAAGTACTATAGTAACATCAGTAAGATACTGATATCCGAGTGATAAATCATGATAATATATCACTGATTGTACTTCGTTCTCTAGCGCTATGGCCTGTCATTCTTTGTATTTTTACACTCAAAACTAGGGGCGCATTCTGATATGGCATAAGTGGCTATAGAGAATTCGTTTTAACATTAGGTTTACCATTGTGGAGGTGCTAATGTACAGCTATCATTTATGTACATATAGCAGTATGCCCCCTGCACGTTCAATCAATAGATGTTGTGCATTAAGTGGCCGATCAACCTGCCTTTCTAGCCAAGGCTTTTCTCCTCTTCTCGCTGTAGTGTTACTGCTACTCCTGCACCAGCACTTACTGTTGGCATAGAACGATACCTCGGAGGTCTTAATTCGGAATTAAAGAAATTATTGAGGCAAAGGATGATATGATCAAGCCCATTTTTGACTATGCAGCGAAGTCATTCCCGGAATGCATGAGAGTCATTTTAGTGGGACCTAGAGCTGCTATTGCCTAATGTTGACGCTACCGAGTCTATTTTGGTCTCTCGTGATAACTACGGTGTGAAACTAGTTAAAGCTCACTAAGTGACCACTAGATTGGTCATGCGGTAATCTGAGTTATACCCTGTTGGGTATTGGCCCCATTATTATGTATCTGTGCATCAGCAATCGCACACACAAACGCTGGTACATACTATCAAGGATAGAAACAAATTGTAATTTGACCATACATTCCGCCGCCTCAACTTGCTCTGAGGTACCACCACAAACCCTTGCCTAGACTCGATAAATATTGAATAAAGCACCAATTATCATCGTCATTGTTGTACCGATTTCTCTTCCTTAACACACTTAGCATTTTCCTACCCGAACAAGAACCTGAGAATTTTTTGCCACCACCTGAGCTTCGGGGGTTTCCTCAATCTATCCAGTGCAATATTTACCTGTTCAAGCTGCTTTTCTAAGCGCTCTCTTTCTCTCCTGACCTCTTCTTCGCGTCTCTGCCTCTCTTCATGTTCTTGTCTTCTCTGCTCCTCTTCTTGCCTTCGGCGTTCCTGTTCATGTCTGAACATCTCCTCTCATTTTTGTTTCTCCTCCCCGTGTAATCTCTCTTGCTCTTCCCTCTGTTTCTTCTCTTCTTCTCTTCGTCTCTGATACTCCTCTTCTCGCCTCTTAAAACTCTCCTCCAGCTTCCTCTGCTGTCTCTGCTGTTCATCAATAGCCTTCTGAAGTTTCTCCCTCTCCGCTCTTCCCTCCGGCATAGCGACACGTCCCACAGTCGTATTCTCAACTGTATGTGGCGGTTGCAGCATCTCCCCCTGAACCAGCAGCAGGGTGGGAGGCTTTTCCAAAAGACTTGTAGCAATGCTCAGTGCGGCCAGCGTGTCATTATATGGTAGTCGTACGGTCCTATAAATATTACGCCAATAGCTTCTCAAATATTCCGCTTCTCTTTTGACTTCTTTCATGAATTTTATTGAGCCTTCCGGACTCTACAGTGTGGTTCCAACCACAACATGTCCCATCGATTGGCTTCCGCAAAACGCCTCAAGAATCGACCATGTCTTCTGCCTCGCGCCCATACAGACTTCACTGATGTCGTGCAGGAAGATGACGCCACGGACATGGATGTGGCTTCGTTGGAGTGCAAAGAAATAAAGGTTTGACACAATCTCGTCGAGTACGGCCAAGTTGTCGACTACCGAGTCGTCGAAACCCGGGGTATCTAGCAGCAGCACGCGCTGCGAGTTGATCTGGGTGGTATAAATTGTGGGGTGTCGGGTACCTGGATATGTGAGACCTGCTGGCAGCACTGGTAAAGAAATATTGGAGATACCAACACGATTCAAGTCCTTCACCAACCTGCGGCTCAACTCCATCCTTGTCTTTTCCTCCAAACAACTTTATGAAGGTGCTCTTGCCGACGCCAGTCTTGCCCATCAGAATTAGGATTGAAACTGGATTCATTGCGCCAGAAACATCGACTTCGGGATGGTAGTACTATGATCAACTCTATTGGCTAAAGGGTACAGTTCATGAGCATAGACACTCACCTGCATGCTGGGATTGCATGGGCATAGGTATTTTGGATACGGGATTTCACCAATCGGAGAACAGTGAGGCATAGCGATATGGTCGTTTGGTAGGCCGTCTAGATTGGTACATCGTATTGCAAAGGCAGTGGCAAGATACGAGACGAGAATAATGAGTGATGAGATCTGCATGTCAGATGTTGGAATATCGGGTGGGTATTCAACAGTTGGTAACCATGATTACCGCAGCTTAGGGGCCGCGATATATACTCTGGTGGCTTCCAAACTTGTAGAGCGGCTCTTACACGAATTCCAACGCACTCTGATCGAGATTTGAGGGTGTCGCGGAAAACGTATCGGAAAACAATCTTTAAGACGATTAACCAAATCCCTACGTGTCAAGGCTACCAATGAAGAAAGGTTTCCGGACAAAAATGCCACGAGTGATCATCCGATGCACCGGATAAACAGGAATTGTATCGCCAGGCAGCAACGCATCAGGCGCCAGCAACTGCCTGCTGATCTGCCTAGCTCATGGGGTGCCACCTGTTCAACCCATCATTTCACATGCACATGCTAGTAGCGCGCTTCGTGGGCAAATGAAAGGCATTTCTGTCTTTGCTGCCAAACGGCGTTTAATTAACATCAAGTACTTACTACGGTGGATGTGGAACAACTATACCGGAAGCGAAGAGTTGGTATCATTGAACCAGTGTTCACTGCCAGTTAGATTACCAAGTGGGTTAGTGTAGCTTCTCTAGTCTGGGCACTGGCGGAGGAACGATTAGTTCCCGCTTCGGACAGGGGCTATCTATCGTATCACCGTATCTACGTCTGACCTATCAACGCAGGAGCACTTGTACGTCCTACTGTGTGAGGTTACTGGAGATACCTTTCGTAATACGTTTATCTACGGTTGGTATAACCCTATTCCTCAATGAGGCGGGGTAGTCTTAGCATTTGTGAGGTACGTTCAACCTCCAGTTGCTTTGTAATGAATCTGACGCGTAACAACTGAAAAAAAGCAGTCATGAACAACAACCGGTTCGTTTGATCGTCGTCAGGAGGGTATGGTGCGGCATGAGGCTGACGCGTAGACTTGTGGCAGGTTCATGAATTATCACACGTTCCTTCACCAACATCATCGCACTTCCTTCGATATCGCATTAATAAACTACAACGTTTTCAGCAATCCAGTATCTGATAACTACAGTTCTTCTCGCTACTCAAGGCCGCATCCCTCTCCCACAAGTTTTACAGAAAAACTGCCTATATGTAAAGTCAAGCCACAAAATACGCGAACGTGTTGTGAGCGGCTTAAACTGACTCTGTAATAAGTTGAGATCGGTGACACATCAAAAAGTTGTTGACTTTACTAATACATTGTCATGGCGGCTAATTTTTCTGGTGCATCGAAGATCACAGCTCAATGAGTAGCTATGATACGTTGTGTATTTTTGTCACATGACTGAATATGCGGGAATATCATCCTTTCTGCCTTGTTATCTGTGCAACCCCCAACAGATCAATCCGAATCTCAAACTTAACATGAGCCCGCAGTCCTGACATCGATGTCGAAAATTTTCTCTCTAGTTAAGTTAAGGGGTACGTATGGTACATTTGGGTGGTTACATTGGGGATTGTGATATTGGGAAAGCTATAGCTTTGAAATTATAAACATGGCAGGTGGAGATTGAATTCCAGGTGCTGGAAAGAGTATGTGGTGGCGAACTGTAGCTTGTCATGTAAGAAACCGTAAATTTCGGACTTACCGTGCGGATTATCAGTCGCTAGCAAAAGCTGGAAGCTAGAGCATCGCGTCTCAAGTGCAGTCGACTGAAAAGTGATAGGCGGTGAGTCCGCTAGGTTTGACTCGTTTAAGAACATCAAGAGATTAAACATACATTCGAACATTGCCGACAACATAGCTGGGGCAAGTTTCCAATAGTATTTCTTACTCTGTGGATCTGAATTCGATACTCCATCTAAAGGCGTACTGCTTTGATGGGCATTCCGCACTTAATCATTCACTCACAATAGGGTAGGAACTTTGTGTAAACTGCTCTGGAAGGATGGGGAAGACGTCGAGCAAAATAAGGGTAATTTGAACGTGTTGTAGCATATGAACTTTAGTATGTCTTTTTCTGCATGGTGGATTGTTTCACACGTTTGCTATGACAGAGAACGGCGTCACATTCCCGAGTCGCTTCTATTTATCCTAACATTCGATGAGACCAGCTCCTACCTGATTCATGCACGATAATCTATATGCGCGCGCTTTCCAATTTGCCGATTTTCCAACGGAAATTTACTCACCCTCACTTCTGGCGAGCTCCCAAAGTCTATGCTTTGAGAAACCCTCCGAAATACGATGTGTAGATGATCTCAAATGATTTTATGCTCTACTTAGGAAGGCAAAGAATATTAACAACTGAGTAATTGCATGCTACTAAAACTACTGGAAGAGAAGTTTAAAAGTATCCCTAAGGAAGAGACAAATTCTGTTATATCTTCTTTACCTAAAAGTCTCAAACAGTAGGCTGCAGACAATGTAGGAAATCATTCCGTTGGTAGTAACATAGTTATCAGGAGTACAATGAATATTTGCCAAGAAAGTGGATGTCAATACTTTCTGACCGCCTAAGTAAATGTCCATTGTTTCAGCGAACATTAGAAATAGCAATTAGTATAGCAGCAGGCAAAAGTAAATATGGTCTCTTCATAGAACTAGTGAGAACGGAGAAAAACCTCTCGGCTTATTCGAATGACCATTCGAAAGTTTAGAGTTTCGGTAACGCCACACACTACCGACCTCGTCCAATGAGAACGCTTCCAGGTGACAAACATCCCAACAGAACTTATTTTGCGAGTAAGTGGCGGAAGCTTTGCCGAGCAGTAAGTTACGAAAACCTAGACTAACGTAAAAATACAGTGTCTAATATTTTACCGTTCTTATGCCACACATCAACTTTGTGTAACCACGTGTTCAGCGATCGACGAGTGGGGCGGAGTGACGACACCAGTGGCTGTGCTTTTGAACCACCCCTCTCCAGCACACGTATAAATTTTCGATTGGTGTTACCTGCGGTGGAACTTTAAGACAATGCAAAAATATTCGACGAATCAGTCTTTATTGTAGGATGTGTGGGATACGTTGCCGGCTGAAACGCTGCAGCTATATGTCGGGTTTCCGAATTTGAGGAATGCCGTGCGGCTTAAAGACTTCGTAGACGAATGAAAACCGCTGTTAGAGTGAGGCATGCATGTAAGCTGCACGAACTAGGTATGCGCGAACTTCCAGCAGTGCACAATCGCGATACAGGGTGTGAGGCGCAGTGCATACAGGAAGACCAGCAGCTGCAGGTTGCGCACACTCTTAAACTCCTGCTTCAGCAGAAATTCGCGCATCGCAAACTTGACTTTCGACTCCATATTCTTGATCTGCGACGCTCTGTCACATTGTAACCGCACCTTACCACTCGAACACGCCCTCCGCCGAAGTAACAATGGATGTCATCTCCGGGGCCGCCAGCATCGCTGGCTTGATTTCTCTCGCAGACTTGATTGTCAAGTACTCGAAGCTTATCAGCGTTTGGAAGGATGCACCAGAATCTGTGCGCCGCATCCAAGCCTTGCTTGTTTCTCTACAACCGATCATTCTACGTTTGGAAGAGCTCCAGGCACTTTCGAAAGAGACTTTACTTCAGCAAGGCCTAAACATAGCCGGATTTCGGACCGACATGCAGGAACTCCACGATTTGGCAGAAGACATGTTGGGTGGGAAAGACAGAGTTGGGGCGTGGAAAAGGACAAAGTGGACCCTGAAGTCGGAGGGGCAGGCAATAGAGCTTGGGAAAAGCCTGAATTCACATATCACGGTATTTGGGCTTGTGATGGACTTGGTAAGTCAGTGAGTATAGCCGACCCATCTTACCGATAATCTCCATATTGAAATGAACTCCAGGAAGTCGGCAACAGATATGAAACAGCACATCATCAGTCTTCTTAATACTCAGCCCATCCTTCAGGCTAGTATGTTGGAGGTCTTGTCTATTTCTCGCAACACGCAACAACAGGTAGAGCGTGCGCTGGAGCGCAGGTGTGGTCGTTTAGAGCAACGGTTTGCTACTGAACAACAACCCCATACATACAAACCGGAATATCGTTCTTCGTCTCTCGTGTCAAGATCACCCAAGACGGTTTTCGAGGCGCACGCAGGAAAAGCTGTATGCCTGAAGGGCCATGTCCCCTCTTGCCCTTTTGCAAATAGGCCGTGGATCGATAATACGAACTGTGATTGTTCCTGGGGCCTTGGCCAGTCTCGTTTCAGGAACATCAAGACCACAACTCCTCACACTGGCCGTCAGAAAGAGAGCACATACCTTTTCGAAACGGAATTCACTACTTGGCAGACAATGTTTGGGAAATTCCGACTACATCTTTCAGTCAAGGCTCAGAAACAGGCATGGTCGCTATCATTTCCCACTATCACCCTTTCAAAGCAGAATATTGTACCGGACGACGCACTAGTATTCGAGCTCGCAGAAAAAGGAGATATTGAGGGAATGTTGGAGCTTTTCAGGAAAGGGCTGGCATCCCCAAATGATCGAGCACTTATTGGGGCAACCCCTCTCCATGTAAGTTCCAAGCCTGCAGAAATCCACTATGATATGACCTAGCTGACTAACATGATTCCAGGTTGCGTTGAGTGAAAATCATTTACAACTGGCTACGATATTAATTGACGAAGGATCTGATATTTTCGCCGAAGTACTGGTAGATTATAAAGAGGGGGAAGATGATTTTTCTCGTCCTGGGCGACGAGCTTTAACCCCAATTGCTATGTCTCTATCTAACCCGGATGTATGCTCTGCGTTCTCTCACTTGTTGGAAAACGGCGCCGATCTGTATAATGACCCGATATATCCCGAGATACTTTTCCATGGTGCACTTAAGAATCGGGCTTTGGTACATATTCTTGCACATATTGCTGGCACCTTAATTAGTACTTACAATTTCTCCTCCAAAAACTGGCCGCGTCGTTTTAATCCATATTATGCATCACTCCACTATGGCAGTCTCGACGGTTTTCAGGTTCTCATCAGCTTTGGATACCAAATAGGCACTCTGTTGGAAGTTGAACCATATTTGAGTATGTTTGAAACTCCTTCGAGTACGAGGACAGAGGGAATTTCGTATAAGACGTCAAGCAACTCCCAGCAGACTGAATGGCCCCATTGTATATTTCAAATACCACGAACGGGCTGGGTGGCGCTGCATATCATTCTCTCAGGAGACTGGGATGAAGATACAACGAATTCAGACGCGTCTCGTTTCTGTGAGCTGATAGTATATCTTATAAACTCTGGAGCCGATCCAAAAGCTCCCGAAAACGAAGTAACGCCAACAGAACTGGTTTGGAAGGGTGCAGAGGAAGACTGTGCAACCGTGCAAAGGAGGGTTGTATTGTGGTATCGGGCATTGAGAAGCTGTGGTCTGGACCCAAAAGATTACGATTCAGATTATGATTCCCGCTTCGACAGGATGTCAGAAGGTTGCCACTTTTGTTTGGGAATCAGTGAAACCAACGACACGTCCGAGTTTGTGGCTTGCCCGTGGTGTTTTGGCGATCTCTATAACCTCCGATCCGATGCCGGTGAATGGTACACCAAACACAACCTATCCGAACGCTACCCACCTGCCAGGCACCATATTGGAAGCACAAGCTCTGGAACGCGCACCGGCCGCTCTATGCATCCATGCTGTTCGGTTGTTTGCCCAAGACACCTTGTCAAGGCCACAAAGAGTGGATTACTTCTTCCTGTGAATAGCGGGGCGCAGATGAGGCGGTATCGAGAACTTCGGGAGGAGGTAGTGCTCCGGAGGAAGAGGGGATGGTATTATAGTCTGGAATGGATCGAGGACGAGACCCAAGAGAACGAAGACGGTAAAGGAATAGATGGAAGCGAAAGCGGCGATGATGGTGAAGAAGGTTTTCATGATGCATTAGAATTGGTCTAGGCTGTAATGTCGGAATGTAGGGATTTTATAACAGCATGTCATGACATACGGTAGAGTTCAAATGCACGGGATATAACTAGCCATGTAGTGATCATATCGATCCAAAATGTAAATTGATGTTACAATTTAAGCGATGTTTATTTAACACATAAAAGATGCAGAAGTTCGTGAAGTAGGGGATGCCTGTTACGGATGGCAAATAACAATGCAAGCATGTGCTGGATGGCAGCGCATCCAAGCAATCAGTGTCTCTCCAGAGTCGGCTCACATTGGTCCGTGCCCACCTCTGACTACTGATGGTCGCAACACTAACCACCAACGCCGCAGCTATTAGACGATAGGGAGATTGCACTAACGGATTGATGAAGTAATGTTTCGCATGTGATAATCCCGTTCGGCACCCACCCTAAGCACTACCCCCATTTACCGACTGTGGCGAATCCCGGGAACGAAATTTGTCGAGGTTGGTGTCATGCAGGAACTGATCTGTCCAATATATTCATGCCTCTTCAGCTAGCATAACTCGGAAAGTAGAGTTCGGAAATCATCACTTAGTACCTAAGGAATCTGATTGCTTTAGTACCACATCTCAGGTTGCTCTCCTGATTGTCTTTCACTGGCCTAGCTGTAGGGTTGACAAACTTCTTCGGATCCTGCGATGGTGCAAAAATTGTTGGCTGCGAGGTACAATCTAAGAAAATGAACGGTTGTTGTGTATTAAATTTGCTACGTAGTGTAATGACCGCCGCTGGTGCTACCAAAATTCGAGCAGGTTCTCGTTCGGTACAGCGATATGCAAAATTTCCCAAGAAGGATCTTCCCAGAGACCCCCGGTATCAGTTAGATTTTATTCCTAGGTGAAGTTTTTACACATTCCTCAATCGTATAAACGCTCGGAATGCCATATATATGGGGAAATATCGGAGTATCAGAAGATTCCAGCACGCTGAAATTTTGAAGTGAGATGTGCCATCATCGCTGCAGTGTTTTCTGTCACTTGCTCGGCGTTGAATGAGTCTTACTCGTATGTGAAGATGGAGTGGCTAGCTACAATTCTGCTGCAGAAGTTTGTTACCCGCAATGCTGTTGATAATCTGTAACGTGGCGGTGACAGCGACAAGGACGTCATAAGATGGTTGCAACACCTGTGATATAATATAGGTATGAGAGAAGCTACAGTTCATATGTTAACGATATTCCATTCTAGGCTCGGTCGTAAAAGTTGTAGAAATTGGGTATCCGTCCACAGTGGAAGGGCCTTAACTGTAACTTTCCGAACTGAGAAGTATATGCCAGTGTTAACGATCTCAATACTAAAATTTTAGTAGCATGCAGTCTATGCTTCGTTGATTCTTAAATGCAAATATGAATTATTATTGCTATAATATCATGTTCAGGCACTCGGAACTTGCTCCATGTACTCTGTTGAAATATGGAAGGGGAGAACCGTGTGAATAGACTTAAGATACAAAGACTGGAGAGCAGGAGAAAGACTCAAGATATATACAAGGTAGTTGGGTGCCGTATGCCCTACCGGCTGTGTGCCCTGACATCAGCTCAGCTGAAGCTCAGCTCGGTCAGGTTCATGCAACATACTCTGTTGCATCAATAAATCTCAACCTTTGTACTGGGCTGGTATTCATACGTGCTGATGGCATTCAGCCGTGTCTATACCTAGATAAGTGTGTACACATTCGTACATGGACTACCCCGTATATATATAAGCTCTCTGTAGCCTCTTTAGGTAGTGCAATGTTAATTTCAACATACCCTACTCTAGATCTAAGTATTATAACGTGAAGCTAGAGTTATTTGGTTTTCAATTTAGTCTCCGAGCACTAAAACCGAATTACCACTCAGTCACCACGAGACGTCGGTCAACTGTAGCCTCGAAGTTATGACACTAAGACTGGCCGACATGGTAAATTACCAGCCAAAACCAGTGCTAAAGTCTTGTCACTGAACAATTCAAAGTCTTCTGTCTCATCTATCTCGGAGATGTCGGTGATGGCGCCGGTGGTCGGGTTTGAAACTATCGGTGGTGAGCCTGAAAATCTGATTAATATGAAATTGCACCATTGGTACGGCTAGAAGTTTCCTTGGACTTTGTGCCTACAGGGCACAAAGTCTCAAGACTTGCAAACCTCAATGGAAAAAAACGGAGAGAATACCGATATTTTATGCGGTACCCAGGCCTATCACCAGCAACACTCCAAACAAATGTAGCAGATATCTACTCTCACTCTTTGTAGCTGCCGGTTCCCTATAGGTACTGGCACTAGGCCGTTGGGGAGAAGAAAATTATCAGACAGACCAAGCTACAGCATGATGCCCGGGACGGGACGGCGATGTCGGACCCGAAAGAATGTAGTCGTCTCGGACCGTTGAGACTTCTAAACCGCATCAATCCGGTATCAGACCTTGTTAGAAACTGACGTGTTATTCATCTCCTGTTGAATCCAGACTGTCCGGGGAAATCACGATTGAAGGGCTATATCCACACGATAAACATCTTTCTGAGTATTTACCAAGTCAGACCTTAATGTGACCGGAATTAAGCGCCACTAATTGTAGTTTTAGTTCGAATGACCCTGCTCACGCTAATGAAGCGTAATCTGCTGTGCAGGATATGAGAGAAAATTAAGAGAAGATACGGTATTTATTGAGGGTAGTCAAATAGGAGTGGCGGCATAGGGGTTTCATTTACATTTCACTGGTTCACAAAGAAACTGGGCAAGGATGGCTCTTAGAAACTTATTTGTATAATATAGAGCAAACGTTGCAGAACCCCGTAACCACCTCCTCCCTTTGTGCATTTGTAGAAGGTTGAAACACAATCAATATGTTACTCGGATACTGATTATCTAGTAGTCCTCTGCTCAGACTAGTTTATTGTACTTTCAAGCAGTCAGACAGATTTCGGAACGAGTATTTTCTACCTTCGAATCCGGCCCTGAACATTTCTTGCTAGGGTTAAAAAGCCCTGCAGGTACCCAGTAGTGTGGGTTCCCATCCTCACACGCATGGTACTGTATATTATGGCCGGAGAAAAATTTTTGATTAACCGTAACCGGATATGCTAGTTGCCGTTGTTGTCACTACTTGTCTCTTGTGAATTACCTATTGGCGGGTACCAAGAATACGAATTGTAATACCGACTAATAATAGTAGCAGGGTTAGTGTTAGCCTTCACATGCATGGCCGCATTTGTCACTCTTTACCAAAACGTCCACCCTAAACCTCTGAACTTTGGCATATTATACAGCTATGCTAAGCGGCAAGGGCTTCTGTGACCGGGGTACAAACATACGTCCAACTTTTCAACGTGCCATTTTCCCTGTCGTCTTTCGGCACAATAACTATCTATGAGTGGCGGTAACCACTTGTAGTGAGTATTGAGGCATTGCCTACCTCACTACGTTCAGGGTACTGCATCTTAACCCATCTTGTTTGGCGTGCTGTGTGGTACACCCCTGTGCAATCTTAGTAACTACCGGGAGCTCCGGATTCCAGGTTTCACCATGTTCCAAGTTCTCTTTTCCGCTTGGATTCATTGAGTCTTCCATACAAGCAAGCATTTGAAAGTTGCCTCTTCCGGATCGAAGTTTATGCGCTTCCACCTCAGCAAACAACAGTACGCTTGTATCTGTAACAAAATAACAGCATTGGGCTTCTCCAGCAAGACCTCCAGAATCGCATGCCAGGATCATTACCAAAAGCAACCTACGGATATTGATATTACACGCGAAAGAGTGTATACAAAACAGGCCGGCTCATGATTTAGCCCCCGGGAGATAAAACAGCAGTTTCTTCTATTGTGACGAGATATCCATGGCCCTATTCCCCAGTCTCCGGTGAATTGCGAATGATGTTGGATGATGCGGGAAAGGGCTTTTGATGTAAGAATCATGATGTGCAGCAGTTATCTTATAGGCTCGTCTTTGCCGACTGTTCTTTTCCTCTACTGAAAAATTACAGTTGTTACCTGTCCGAGGTGAAGCATGCTATCTGAGACAGCTAACACCCAAACCTCGGACGACAAACAGTTTTGAGATAAACCCGAGAGCGGAGACTATGAAGTCAGAAAATGCAGTCGTTGATGGGTATATACTGCCGTTTTTCTTAACCGAGGAAGAAAGGCCGGATGTCAGGCTTAAAATTCGCGGGGTGGGGGCAGGAGTTCTCAACCGTTGTCCGGCACGGCTCGGGCCGTGTGTGATAGCGGATTCAGCCGAGCTTCAACTCTATTTCGGTTCCGACACATCAGAGCAAGGATCTTGCGCTATTAACTCTCCTGAACGAAGTCCCGTGAAAGCTGCTTCGGCTGATTTATGGAACTTCCTTGTTGGCGTCGAGTTGCATCCTCGCCACATGAATGACACAAATCACATGTATGCGATAAAGTTGGAACATACCAAGAAGGTGACTTTAAACTTTTGTGAAACTTTAAATTCTTGATTTTGTTACCACACACGGCAATTTTTTAGCTGCCAACCTCTTTGAAGGCTATGTTCTAAGCAAGTAAATACAATATTTCTTAGTAACATAGATAACTAGCGATCAGAGTAAAACTCCAGGATTTGATTCTAAGGCAATATCTAGTGAGGCAAGAGGCCATAAACCGAAAGCAACCGCCGCATTTCCGCCGCACTTCCATCCAAAGAAGATATAACAACGCCGGTTTTCACCCGACACTCTCATACTGGACCCACCACTATTTCACAGCAAGATCGAGTATGATGTCGTGATATTAAGTATAACCTAAACTCCGGATCATCTCCAGGCTCCACATTCTTGGCGCAACGCCTCTTTCCCCCGATGCACGCCTTCTATTGCAATGGTGTTCTGCTTTGCTATATCTGCAATATTCTTTGAGCGAGGACAGTACGGGTTTAGTACCACCCTTGGATAAAGGTAGTGATTTTATGGAGCGCGTCGCTTAGCGCAAATGCTCATCCTGCCATATCTGAAGAGCTCCCCAGTACTACACAACCCAACATTGAGTATTGAGAACGAAACCTTGGGACAGTTATCTAGTCACTGACTGAGAGTTCTTATTAAATTTGACTGTTATTTAATGCGTTGGCAGGCACATCCACCGATGCAAAGTGTTGCGACGTTACCGACGAAGAACAGAAATACGATGTACCCACTACTCTCCTATACTGCGGAGGTCACATAGCATGTATGACAACGTTTCGAAAAACATGGTATCTCGTTTTGTTGTTTGATTTGTCGAGCGTTGGGAGTTATTTTGAGCGTCAGCATGACAAAAATCAATTTGTTGACTATATATAACACTTCATGTCCACCTTTCTATAACGAAAAGTGTGGTATGATAAAAGCAAACAAAAACGGCCAGCGTGGCGGTGCATCGGCTTAGCAAGACGCCACACGACATATCATCTGTATATCTTCACAACGGTTTCACATCACCCCACCTCCGCCGCCATCGCTATCATGTCGGAAAACCCAACTCACTCACTTTCTAGTATTGATGTCGACACTTTCACGATATTAGAGCCAGCCGCAGACGTCGATGCTTTGATGCAATCCCACAATGATAATATTCCATTGCTCCCGATCACCGTCGCCGATAGGTCCACCCCACCATACCCCGCAGATATGAAGGATGCTTTAATTCAACCTAATGAGAACGATTCTCCGTCACAACCGCCGCGTACAAAGCACTGGCGCAAGGGCTGGTGGGCCGGAGTCAGAATTTTTGCAATCTTAACGACTTGCATCTTCGCCCTTAACTTGATTATCACAATATACATGCTTGCAAAGTATGGCACAGGCAATGCCGGCTCGGTGGTAGTCTACAAAGGCCAGTGCAAGAAAACGCAGACGTACTCGCTGTGGCTCCATTTCGCCATTAACGCCATCTCCACGGGTTTGCTCGCCGCCGGAAACTACACCATGCAGGCCCTGATCTCGCCGACGAGGGGCGAGATCAATAAGAGTCATAAGAATAATCACTGGGTGGAAATCGGCGTGATAAGCTTCCGGAATCTACGACGGATCAGTGTGGATCGCGTAGTGCTGTGGTGGTTGCTTGCGCTCAGCTCTGTTCCGTTGCACTTGCTGTGAGTGTGCAGCTTCCTTGCAATGATTACTATTAACGTGGCGTATAGATTCAATTCGGTGGTGTTTACGACAGTCGCGACGAATGCCTATACCGGTGTGGTCGCTCCAGAATCGTTTCTTGTCCAGCCATCGTATACTATGCCGGATGATTGCACCTACGGCTGTAACAGCGTCTTCGGGTCCACAATGTTCAATGACCGTGTCAAGTACATCCACACACACGCAAATTCGTTCAAGCGGTTGGAGAAGGTCGACTGCATAAGGGCATACGGCCAGAGCTTCATAACAACACACCACGACCTGGTCCTGGTCACCTCCAACAACAGTCTGACGGTCTCTGGGGATAGCAGTGGAGAGCCGGTGGTGATACCGTTCGAAATTTATTTCCACACCAACGTCAACAACGCCCGCTTCTACTCGTGGATATGCGGCCCGGACGTTGAGTGGTGCGACATCCGAAATGTGATAGACAAGGTGAAGTCGTCGGAATGGAGAGTCGAAGACCAGCCCATTGAGTACTGTCTCGCCGAATCTGTGCCAGAGCAGTGTACATTGAATTTCAACACCTCCATCATGATCGCCACGCTGATGTGCAACATCATTAAGGCCGTGTGTATGTACTGCGCCTTGTTCCGGTACAAGCGGACGGGGCCTTCAGTACTACTGACCACTCTCGGTGATGCAGCAGAATCTTTCTTGAGATCTCCGGATGAAACTACAACAGGACTTTGCATCGCGTCAAAGAAGACCTTCTGTGATAACACGGCTTGGGCGAACCTACCACGACCCCAGCAGTGGACTGATGAACAATACCGCTGGTTTCATGCTGCGCCGAGAAAGCTCTGGGTGTCAGCCACAGTTGTGTAACATCTCTTTCCCATCCTGCTTCTACATCCACTCATAACTGACTCCTATCCTCACAGTACTCTCCTCGGCATCCTTGTCACCGGTACTCTGCTCGCTCTTGCGCTGGTCCAGCTCTCCGAAGCACTCCACTCCATCCCCGGTTTCGCATACTTAATTCACCTTGGTGTTGGCTCCCCCAGCGCCTTCACCCTCGTCGACTCGCGGCTCATACCTAACACCACCATCTCCATAATCATCCTCGCCAACCTACCGCAGACGATCTATTCCCTTCTCTACCTCAGCTACAACGCTATCCTCACGCGTATGTTCGCCTCGCTCGAATGGAGCAAATACTCGACCAAGTACGCAGGGCTCCGTACTTCCTGGGCACAAGGTCAGCAGCGCAGTACCCTCTTGTTGCAGCTCCCATATCATTATGCAATCCCGTTCATGGTGCTGTCGTTGCTTCTGCACTGGATGATCTCTTCAAGTCTGTTTTTTGTCAAAGCTCGCGTGTTTGTGCACGGAGTCGAGCAGGTGTATACAGGGGGTGATAACAGAGGAAACAAGACGTTTGAGACGCTGGGGTACTCGCCAATCGCGATTATTGTAAGTATGTTCTTGGCGGTGGTGATGATGGCGGCGGTGCTGGGACATGCACGCAGGAGGTATAGACCGGGGATGCCGTTTGCCGCAGCGTGCAGTGCGGCAATCAGTGCGGCGTGTCATGCAGATCACGGGGATGCGATTTTCGATAAGATGGTGAAGTGGGGGGACGTAAACGAAACGGGGGATGTTGGGCATTGCACGTTTGGAGTGGCTGATGTCCATGGGTTGGAGAAGGGTAAATTGTATGCCTGAGACGATTGAGTCATAGTAGTATGTACAAGTGGATAAACTGCAGCGGCTTATACATTGCAACCGAAAGTGACTGAAAGCGGCTATTCATTCTTTTTGCACTTAGGATTTCTTAGGTTGGACAGAGTATAGGTATCAATTTGTGGGATTCGTATTGCAGGGTGACACACGCGGCCTGCTGCCTCGCGGTAAAACGCTGCTGTGGCGTTTCGTACTTGACAGTTACACCTCCACAGAATACCCAAGACGAACGCTAATACCTCACTTTAACTCAACCTCCTAGCATTTTGTACTTACTCACCAAAATGTCTTACCCACGGTTATAATGCACTGTGCCACGTTGTACAACTTTAATATTTCCTGCAAGCCAGGGCGCTAGGCGCCTAATAATTGAACTTCATCGCCAGTGCCAGTAAAAATTTGCCAAAGTTTGACACTACACAGCACTATCTTCTTTTTTAGTTGTACGGAGAAGGGACTATGACGACATCTCTCTTTGGTAGTGGCGCTGTAGCCTTTTGAAGCCTATCCGCAGCACTATGATGTGGCTATTGAGTGGGATTTTAAAAGAATATTCCGTGGCATTCTCGGGCTGATTATTGGAGACAGAGTATCCGCAAAATTAGTACGCACTTGAAGCTTGGTCTGGTATGCCTTTCTAAATCTTGCGCACGGTTGCTTAGCCGACTTACAGGCCATGTGGGGTCGCTGAGGTATGGCGTGGCTTACACTATGCAGGTTTGAGCCATTTTAAATAGTATTGCAATCCCAGTGCCATATGCCACTCTGTTATCACCATTGGCATCCGCAATCTATTCCATTAGGATTTGGTAAGTGCCTATGTAAGTTGTATCTTCTTGGTCTCCGCCACCCAGCATCTCATCAAACCGTTGTAAGTATTATACTACGTGTCAACAACGTATATCTACAGGGTGCACTCGGATAAAAGGTACGCCCCCGGTTGAGCTAGCGGCTGAATATATGGAAAGATTTCGGGTATTAAAAGTCTCACAAACCATATGCATTAAATTACCTGTTTCAGCAGGTAGCTTACCGAATACAGTGCCTATTACCAGGTATTAACGTACTAGCCCAATCAAGGGCGTTCCTTTTATCCGAGTGCCAACGGTAGTTCTTTCCTTGTTCACCCACTTTAAAGCTCGCGGGCAGGTTTCTTCCTCAGGCTGGGAGCGGGATAACCTACGTAGTTGCCGCGAATGACTCCGTAGGAATATTTTCCGACCTGAAATTTTGAAAAAGAAACTAAAAACTCAGCACACCTATCTCTATTAAGTTTGACAGACTATTTAACTATCTTTATACAGCGCGATGGTAATATAACGACATCTCTTTGAGTCAGACAGTATCTTACTCACTTTATTGACCATTGGGAAGCACATCATATTCTGTGAAACTGCTACGTCTGACACACTAAATTTACCGCGCTTATAAGCGATTAATAATCAGTAAGATTCCCCAGACGACCTCCTTAGACCTAACGTCGACTGCTGACGGTTGCAACTTCACTTTGCTTCACCCCACACTCCATCGCTCCCATGTCTGAGGATCCAACTCCCTCGAACTCAGACCCCCATGCCGACACCTCGACGCCGTCAAAGGGACCAGACGCGGAGGATCCTCTGATGCAACGGAAGGGGTCCGTATCCCCGCAGAGAGATCGCACGTCGCACTGGCGCAAGGGCTGGCGAGCGGGTATCCGGCTCTGCGCAATTTTCACGACATGCATCTTTGCTTTCAACATGATCATCTCGATATACGTGCTGGCAAAGCATGGAAGCGGTAGCGCGGGGAACGGAACAGTGGTTATGTACACCGGCAAGTGTAAGACGACGAAGCGTTTCTCGCTATGGCTGCATTTTGGCATCAACGCTGTATCTACGTGCTTGCTTGGAGCGGGGAACTACACCATGCAAGTCCTAAACTCACCGACTAGGGAGGAAATTAATAAGCGCCACGCGTGCAGCCGTTGGGTGGAAATTGGCGTGCCCAGCTTTCGGAATCTACGGTGGATTAGTAAGAGACGGGTAGTACTGTGGTGGCTTCTTGCGCTTAGCTCCGTTCCGCTGCATCTGTTGTGAGTTCCTGAGTGTCTTGCACACCGTTGTAGTAGCTACTGACGGACTTTCCAGATTCAACTCGGTGGTGTTTACGTCCGTTGGGACAAATCTCTACTCCGGTATTGTGGCACCGAAAGCGTTTCTTGAAAGATCGTCGTACTATATCACATCGTGCATGTACGGTTGCAACTACAGCCAGTCTGACCCCATTCAGAATACCGATTGGAAAGACCGCGTCGAATATATCCGCACCCACGCGAGTTCCTTTGAGCGGTTGGAGAATGCTGCCTGCATACGGAAATACGGCCAGAGCTTCATCTCCGACTACCATGACCTGATCTTGGTCACCTCCAACAACAGCCTCACAGTATCTGGACGTAGCGGTGCGAATCCGGTGGTAATACCTTTCGACATCTACCTGAATACCAACAACGCCCGCTTATACGAGTGGATCTGTGGTTTCGTGGGGAAGTGGTGCGACACCCGACAAGTTGCCGAAAACGTAAAGTCCTCGGGGTGGGAAGTCAATGGTCAGCCCATCGAATACTGCCTGGCGGAACCCTGGCCGGAAGAGTGCACCTTATCATTCAACGCCTCCATCATGCTCATCACTCTAATCTGCAACATCATCAAGGTAGTGTGTATGTACTGCACCTTGCTACAGTTCAAGGAATCGAAGCGTACGCAACTACTGGTTACCCTCGGCGATGCAGCGGAATCATTTTTGAAGTACCCTGATTCAACCACGGCAGGACTCTGCATTGCACCCGGCAAAGCCTTTAAGGACAGCAAAAACTGGGAGAACATACAACGACCTCAAAAGTGGGCTGGACGTGAAACCCGGTGGTTTCAGGCTGCCCCGATATGGCTCTGGGTATGCGTCACTTGTGTGTAAGATCGCCCCTCCTCCGACAGATTCCCGTGGCTAATATGCACGCACACAGAACCCTCCTTGGCATCATTGTCACTGGCCTCCTGCTCATTTTTGTGCGAGCCCAACTTTACGGAGCATTTGACAGTTCTGCACCAACATTGTCTCAATACTGGCGTTTCGGCATTGGCTCCACCGATGTACTCACCCTGGTTGACGTGGGCCATATCCCACGTGGTACGCTTCCTTTAATTATCCTCGCCAATCTTCCGCAAGCAATATATTCTCTCCTATACCTCAGCTACAATGCCGCCCTGACACGCATGTTCGCCTCACGAGAATGGAGCCTCTACGCCTCCAAGCCTAAGGCTGGACTCCGCACCTCCTGGGCAGTTGGCCAGCAGCGCAGTACCTATTTTCTGCAGCTCCCGTTGCGATATGCGATTCCGTTCATGACACTATCACTAGTCCTCCACTGGATGATCTCCCAAAGTCTCTTTTATGTCGCGGTTCGTGTGCTTGTGCATAGTGTCGAGCGGCCATATACTGGTGGTAAGGACAGGGGAAACCAATCGTTTGAAACACTGGGGTATTCGCCGATAGCTATCATTATGAGCATGATCACGGCGGCTGTGATGATGGTGGCGGTGGTAGGACATGCGGGGAGGAAGTACGCGCCGGGAATGCTATTTGCGGCGGCGTCTAGTGCTGCAATCAGCGCGGCTTGTCATTCTGAGGACGGTGCTGAAATTTATGACAAGGCGGTGAAGTGGGGAGTTGTCGGTGTAAGGGAGGGGGTTGGGCATTGTACTTTTGGTAAAGGCGAGGTGGGTGAGCTGGAGAAAGAAGAACAATATGCTTAATGTGATTTAAGTCTCAGTGAAACAAGTTGATAAACCGCACAATTGGTTGGTACGTTGTAACCGAAAGCGGACGAGAGCGACTGGAAACAAATAACTGCTATGCGGGGTGACCCCTGGGGTGGGCTGTATTATGCGGCATAACATTCCGTTCCAAAGTTTATGTGGGATGATCGTTACTCAGAAGCCAAAAAAAACGTGACAAATAGTCGCGAATAAGGCTATCGAATTCCCAGGTGGGGCTCAAGTGGTTGAAACATAATTTGTGGTCGTAGGTGTGTAGTGAGAATAGAATGGGTGGAGTTGCAGCATACCAAAAAAACATGGGTAGTAATCACCTTGAGTTGTTGCGTATTCAATGACAACTCATTAGTTTTATTACTGGAACCAACCACGATCGCTAAAAATCACCACCACATCGAGAATATGGCTAAAAAACCTGCCATCACACTTCAGATACTTAAATATCTAAACTTAGACAGATCAAATTTAGATTTTTAGTGGGGTTACTTTGCTTAATAGAATATCGTTAGTCATACCACATAAATACCAAGAATTCATAGGGTTATGCTACATAAAGCTTTGTGTTAAGGGTTACACTTGTCTCGAGCCCAGACTACAAATATTGATGTGGTGCTACCACTCCGTACCCCATCATTCTTCGTCTGGTAGTAAACAAGGCTAGTAGAACATCAAAATATCAACCTCTTTTAATAGAATAGTGCATAGTATAATTAGGAAGAGTGTAAGCATTACAGATAGTGCCATTTTATTGGAACAGAAAATGGTTTACAGTTGACCTAGAGTGTCAAAATTCAAGGTAGGAGCTCACTCAATCCAGAGATCTGAGGACGCTTCGGTAACAGCAGAGATCAAAAACAGACACAAGGTCTATATGGTGTAGTGCTTAAGTACCATCGGCAAAAGTGCAAATCGACTATCCCTTTGCCGGTAACCGGGTTTGGGCCCATAGATGGACCCACTTTTAAAATACACATTACACAATGATAATCCAACCAAATGCCCCCAGAATAAATAAAAATCCTCCTCAAATGGTGAAATTCATAAAAACAATTTTGTTTGGGTGTGAAACACAAAGCCTCATTGCAGTCCTCACACTTTATGCTGGTTTTCATGCCTTCTCCACTACCACCCTGACTTCTTCTCCACCTGTAAAGGAAACAATCTGCTCTACTCTCCATTCAAAGTGGGGAATGCATTCATAGTACCTTTCAGCAGAGGGGAAGGGTCGTGTGCTTGGTATCAAGCGTGGTTGGCAGTGAGGACAAGGCCGATTGTGTGGTGGGAGCCAACCGAGTGATGTTTTGTAAAGCCAGAATGTGGAGGGAACTTTTCATTGTTGATGGACTTCCACCATACAGAAGATCGCGCACAATGCAGAGATGGAAGTCAATGTGCGCCATACTGCACTCTTGATTTGCTAGAAGATCTTGATAAAATTATAAGGCTAGCAATAAGAGCCAGCAAGGCAAGCCTTCAGGAGTTTCAGCTGGTGAATTGTAGGGAGACACATGGAAGAAGCAGTGGATCTCCTGAAAGTAAGTCTTGCTAAGGTATACTGCTGGTGATGATCAATCCTTGGAAAGGTAAACTCCATCCTTCATCAGGCAATGCTCAGGAGAAACTCCAATAACATTCATATGACTTTGAATTGCCTGTGAGAGATAAAGCTCCTAAACAGTAACTGGCTGTCAGGAATGCTGCCACTCCTTCTCTGGCCCAAGACGCTGCTGCTGGGCATAGGAATTGGTGTTGGCTACAAGCTGTTCTTAATGGAGTTGGTAAAACGGACAATGCAGAGTGAAATCAGAGTAATGCCATGCAGCTGAGAGAGCGAGATGGGTGATCAGTTCTATGCTTTCTACGTGGGGACATTTAGGTGTACAGAGTCGAATTAGGAAAGCTCAGGAAGATTTGTCAAATTTTGAATCGGTTTTTTGGACAGTTTCTGATGCTGCATGGCCAGTTGATCAGCTGTGATTGATTGGCTGGTTCAGTATATGCTTCATCTAAGGAGCTATAATTATCGTCAAGGGTTGAGAATTGGAGGTGAAGCTTCAGTAGTGGGTGATGACGCGTCAGCGATAATCACAGGTCGGTGCAATACCACTGTAGGTGTTGGTTGTGGTTGGGAGGAGGTGTGCATTGAACCAGAGTGATTGTCCATGATGCGATGCTTGGCACTTTGTTTTGTAACATTTGTTGGTGAGGATGGTGGACATGAGAGAATAAGTGGTGGGGGTACATAGTTGACATTAGGATTCCGAAGTCTGATGGCTTCTCTGTTCATGGTTGTTGTGGTGTGGTACCTCGAAAGTGGAAAGGTGGTTGCTGCTAGGCTAGAGGATGGTACTCTTATAATCTCCAAAGTACTGATATTTATATGCAACTCAGCACCACAGAACATGTCACACTGCTACAAGAATTCATAAATCAAAGCTTCTACTAGATATCTTTCAATTCATAATATTCGAGGGGGGGGTGTAAGTGGGTGGCTGTGTTGTTATAAGCGACTAGGCGCAGCACACGAAAGTGGGCCCTTTCGTGGGCCCGCTACCAGCAAAGGGATAGGCTGTGCTACGTTCACCCGTGCACACGCTCAGCTCATAGCAAGCTTCCCATAGAACCCTGCGCAACGCGCAGTCTATAGTCATCTATAGTCGATGCATAGAGATGTGCGCGTGGGCCTATGGAACTATATACGTCTGGCGGCTGGAGATGGACCTATACCTGTCTTTACTGCCTGCAGTCTTCGCTGTTATACCGGTACTGTACACACAATCGCTGAGAGTCCGCTTGAGAGCCCGCTTAAAAGCCTGATTGATAGCCCGCTTGATAGCCTGCTTGAGAGCCGCACTTGAGAGCCGCACTTGAGAGCCGCGCTTGAGAGAGCCGCGCTTCGGGAAGAGTAGAGTTTTCCACGGGAAGCTGTTGGCCGATGGAAAACTCTGAGTTTGTGGAAGCTTTGGCTAATAGAAAGCTCTAAGTCTGTGGAAGCTGTGACGCTGACGTTGACGTAGCCAACCTACTTGCCTAAGTACTTCTGGTACTATGATCACCATCACCAACACCATCATCATTGCCATCGCCATGGCCATCATCACCATCAGCCTCCGACTGAATACGCACACCTACGCCCACAATCGATGGGAAGCAAGCAGCAGATTCCGCTAGAAAATCTGAGTCAGAGATCTACTCTTCCCAAGATCCAATTGTCCACCTTTCCTGCCGAATCTAAGGTTGCAATTGTCAACACCATGATTGTGAGGCATTGTGAGATCTTGTCGCGATGGCCGCGCTAAAGATAAGGCTCAGACTATGATATCAACCGATGTCATGATTTTGGCCACCATACACCGCCCGCCACCCGCCACCTGCCACCTGGCACATGCTACATGCCACACGCCGCCCGCCAAACACTGCCTGCTACATGCCACCTGCCTCACACCTCCCGGTGCCTGGCGCCTGCAACTTAGCAAGTCTCTGGGTCGAGCATGCAGGAGCATACAAGGGAGCATACTCGGAGGTACTTGGGAGCGTACTCGGAGGTGCACTTGGGAGCGTCTTGAGAGCTTACTTGGGAGCGTACAGTCAAGCAGGCTGGAAGTGTGCAATCCAGTGCAATCAGGATTATACTTCGGAATGTACTTGGGAGCGTGCAATGAAGTGCATTTGGCAGCTTGGTTTCAAGTTTGTTATATGCAGCGTGATGTATAGTATCAAGCGCGCATAATCGCATGTGTATTATAGTAATCTAGTTAACGTGCAGGTCCATAGGACCTCATAGTGCCACACGTCAAATATGCTACGGATTACCATCCCAGAAACAGCTTCTCTATGATCTGTGCGTCACGCATAGCCATTTTTCCCGGTGACATCTCTATGCCCTGCTTTGCATGTTCTATTTGAAGCTAAAGAGCCTAACAGCACCTGTTACATATCCTGTGGCAAGTGACTCAGAATGGCGAGTGGCGAAGCATCAAAGTTTTCTCTCATAATTCTCTGTATATAAATCGAGTCTTTTTCTCCTCTCCTTCTCTTCACCATATCATAGAATCAACACACGGTTCTCCCCTAAGTACTTTAGCAACAGCACCATATTCTCCACTCATGAGTGATACTGTATGAACGGCCAAGACTTTATCAAAAGGTCAGCTCTCTGCTGACTACGCAGAACCGCTCTTGCTTCCAGGTACAGGCACCTCGAGAGAGGGAAAAGCAATCCTTAAGTATGATATCCAAGAGCTTGCGTATTATCATAATGATAGTTGTTACTCTGAGTGCTGACTTTATGTGAGGATATATTGTACTGAACAGTGAAATGCAGAGAAGCCAACCATCACCATGGCGCTCTCAACAACCACCTTACTTAATGAGTTGGATCATGTGCACATATAATATTGTACCACAGCTCTATCACATATAGGGTTACGCTGAGAGAATGGAGGAGGATTCCACGCCTCTAGCTCAGGTGGGTATACTTCTAGATGGTAGCTGACGAGAAGATGATGCTTGGCGCTACCGGATGGGCACGAGACAAGGGTTACGCTACATAATGTCATTCTGCATAATAGCTGAACCAAACAAATATATTCTGTTTTCACCCACATGCGTTTCTTCGGATAAAGCATTCATATTAGTTGTACTTGTACTGCTAATTGCTAGGCTGCTCTTCGCTTGTCATCGTGCTGGATCATACTTGACAACTGCAAACTAACTATATTTCTCTTACTGTACCGTCTCATGGTGTGAGATTGATTCACATTCTATCTCCCTTGTATAGAGTGAAGTATTTTATTATACATAAATCCCCGCGTGCGAAACCGATTCTCACTAGACATCCCAAGTGAATATCGCTGACTGTCTAGGTACTCTTCGCTAGGGGATATGACTTGATGTTGCCTAGCTAAACGTTGGTTTGTGCTTTCCTATCAGAAGATACAAACTGTAGGAATGCCAGAGAATTGTAACCTGTTACGAGTCTCAGTTTGTAGCGCAGGCACAGACCACTGGTTGAACCGCACCTAATTGGCACGCCACTCATCCTTCTTATACATATTCCTACACATCACTATTTGGATAGCAGACACTAACTCCAGAGTTGCTTAGCAGTATTAGTCGAGAAGGGGAAAGCCATTTAATTGGGCGGTATTGGGGCGGGGGCGAGATCATAAGCGGCCGTCAACACCCCCTGCAGGCAAGCACCGTACCCCACACAACTGAGCAGTTTCTGGAGGTGCCCGCCAGCAGCCTGCACCACGGCATTCGTAATATTTTAATTGTAATTAAGTCCATGTGTTTAACTCAGATCGTGACATATTCTATACATGAATTGTTCCTCATTATGCGAACTGTCATCTCTCACTTAGCTTAGTGTCTGAGGGCGAGAACTGGATTTTGAGCAATTTTTGTCGTATTTCTACAACCACTCCATGGATAATCAAGCTATCATAAGTCAGAGTCTTGGAAGTGAAAGTACGGATACTTATGCGCATTTCATGCATAGAACATGGAACATCTTGCGATTGGTGTAAATCTCATGGACTTTAGCTCCGACCAAAATATCGCAAATGTTTGGCTGCGATGTGTATTGCAGGCACGCATCACCGCCTACCCCGCCGCTTCTTGTGTTTTGTATCCTCCCATCTCCCTTCGAATGAAAAGCAGTGGCAATTAAAGTGAGTTGGGTGTTCAAGACCGAAAGTCACTAGGAGCAATGGATCCAAAGACCAAATATTCGCAGATACATCTTGCTATGGGCTTCAATGAATGAATGAAATCCGCCAACTATTTTCAGGGTCGCTTCTCAGACCTGGATGGTGTAGAATGTCTATTGCGAACCACTACTAAACTGCGCAACCTGGAGTTAGTACTTTAGAGGGCGATAGCTAAAAGCACAAGGATCACGCTTTAGTTTCGAAGAATGAATTCCTAATCATAGAAGTAAGCATGGAACAATTGTGCGGTATGTGACTGAGCTTTTTAGCAAGGTTAGGAACAGTGACCATGTCATAGCAAAATTGCTCTAATTGAGCTGCATGACTAGGTAGTTCGATTCAACTCTGTGAAATAGCCGTGCAATTGTTGACTAGGAGTTTGGCCCGATGGCTTCCTTAGTCTTCGGTACTAGTGGACTCGGGGATGAGGCCGGCGCCCCGTTGGCCTCGCCTGCCCCCACCAGTCTCGCCTGCCCCCATGCCGAGGATGGGGGCTCGGCACTGGTACTTGGCTTCGGGCTCCGGCTTTGGCAGTCGGCATGGAGTTTCCTTCCCTCTCTTTCGTATATATGTCTACTGTTTTCCTTCTCTTGTATCGATAGACAATTGAGCTTCTTCGTATTTTCTCTTTTGCTCTCAACAGCAATTGTGAAGTGCGTATTAACGGTTGGGAGATGTTGCAGCAGCGAACGTCAGTGGTTGTTCCCCAAACGCTAAGCACTATGTGCATTCTCCCTGAAACCACTAACCGAGGCAACGGATATCGTACGAGATGGATTTCAGAACTACAAAAGAAATCCTGCGCCTGCATGTTGGTGCCGTCTACTTATAATTCGACTGCCTTAGTTTATGCAGTGTGACGTGTTACCAACTACTCGAAATCTCATGCATGTTAAGGCGAATCCTAGGCATCAGATAGTATCTTATCGCTGCCGGCAGTTGAAAACCGGCGGTTAAAAACGAACGGTTGGAACAAAGGCTGGGCAGGGGGCAAAGGAGATCGAAGTTAATTGAGAACTGGGGCGGTTTTCCCTAGCGCACTATGAATATGAAAAATATTAACATTCCACTGGGCTCGTACCCCGGCCCTTGATCTCACGTGATTTCACACTAACCGAAATGATAAGTCTGATCCAAATTAAGATTGTGAAAAAGTGAGGTGAAAGGGCCTGGAGACATCACTCCATCAAAATTCAAATTACCTCCAGAGAGCTGCGCTTTTGGGGGGTATTAGTTTACACCTACCTGAATCAATGCCGAGCTTTTTTTAAAGAATTCCACTCACTGCTGCCTTGACCAGAAGCTGATCCGGATCATTGCCAGCTTGACCCGGTCACTCTCGCTCACTTTACACCAAATTTTTTGCCTGACTGGCTCAGTGCCCCATATAAACTGTATTTCCTTTACTCTAAACTCTATTTTCCATTCAAACTCAGCTCAAACCCATGGTGTTGGAATTTTCACTGGGTTGACTTATGAACTTTGTGAGGAGCAATGTCTCCAAGCTCTCTCACAATTTCATTCCCTTGTAACACTATTCCCTTTTGTCACTTTCATTTTCACCTTAGTTCTATTGAGAGCCTGATTGGAGGCCAACATTCTACTATGATGGCGAAATAGAGCTCGCGGAAACGATCATTTTGGTTATTATAAACTCTCGATATGAGTTAAATTGCGGGGTTGGCCGGGTGGTATAATGACTTCACACAGGGATTGGCAGTTGGTCCATGGATATTAGACATATCAAGACCGTGCTACTATGGCTAGATAGAGTTCAAGAAGAGATAATTTTCTTCTAAATTACCTCGGTGGTTTTAATATAGTTGGGTGGGAAGCCTGGTACTATACATTGCGGGGATAGGTGGGGCAGGTCCATTAATATTAGAGATAACAGAATAACATAGACGAAAAAGATGCTCTCTAGCTTCGTATTGAGGTCTTGATTTCTCTCCATTAACTTCGCAAAATATCAGACCCACTAGCCAACTCTTGCATTGGTACACGAATCTGAGAACTTGTAGGGACAAAATGACGCTCTCTGAAAGCTCTATTTGAGTGTTATGCTCCGGTCTCGATATCTCTAATATCCACTGACTGGCCGACGTGGCCCCACTCTCCCATCCCATACCCCTCAGCGAATTTCCCAGTTTTACCCGAATCTAACTAGCTTTACAAATTATGGACAAAAATGATACTCTCAATGACCTCTATTTAGCTGCGGCGCTCCGGTGTCCGTATCTAATATCTGTGGGCCGACTGGCCAAGAGTTCCGCCGCCAAATAGTAAATTTTGTGCCCAACCATACATTTAGCATCCCACCGTATAGCTAGTAGTGGTGCTGACGTTTTGCGGAGATAACCGAACTATGTAAGAATCTAAAACTTTATAAAGAAAATCAAACGGGGACAAATGAGTAAATGAAGAAAGGAGCAGTATTCCCAAGCGGCCCGGCCTCTATTTGATACGCCTACACCGCAAAAAGCCTGACGGCAGGCTGCGATTCTTGCCGGAGGCCGGGCCTGGCTGCTTAGGAACACTCGAAAAGAGTGCAGTGACACTGAGATGTTAGAGTAAAAAGCGCTGCCAAGGCAATGTGCATGGGTACTTTGTAGGGAGTAGGTTCAGCTCGACCCTAGCGCGAAATTAGGGCTAGTTCACGAGCTTAGGCGCAGGTGCTATATATCCACTATCGCCTTCCAGGGTTTGAATGGCTAGCTCCTTAGCCGAGTCGAATAGTCTGCATTAGCGCTGTACAGTCGCCACGCCCTGTCCGAAGAAGTTCTGTCTCCGAATGAGGCCTGGAGAGAGCTCAGTGGCACTTAACATCGCAACAAGCTTTGGCCTCATTCAAAATCCATTCAGACGAATTCTAGTCCGGTCAGAGTGGTATCATTACGATATAGCCATAACTACCGATCTATCCTATCGGTTACTCTTGTAGGGGAAAGATACTTTAAAAAATGCATTGTACGTTGGTCTACTTTCCCCGGTATGAAGTATACCCGTCTTGCTCTAGAATAATTGATGTTACACATTGATATGTTCTGTCCCAACAAGTCTGCTCACTGTTCGGGTTGTAAGGAATCAATAATAATTGTTTCACCATTTCGTATGTGGCTGTTCGGATGCACATGTCCGGTTTGGATAGCCAATGGTGTCGAACATTCACAGTCGAAAAAGCAAAGACAGGTTGAATTCGATAACAGCTGCCGTGAAGGCAGGGCTAACGAAAAGTATACTCGACACAGGGGAAAACTATTGCAATGCAGCCACGTATCTTTTCCCTGTACATGTACTTAGTGTTGATAGATAAGGTTCGTGACTACTCTTTTAGACTTCACACTTTGCTCTTCTCTTTCCCTACGCATCTTGGGCCTTTAGAACCGTACCTAGTCATCGCACGATAGCCAATACACACTTTTCTCCCCTTCATTGTCGCAACACTTAGTGGATATAAGTAGAGCTTTCAGCTTGTTCTTTTGTCATCGTTAGCTATACTTGACATTGACAAAGATGATAGAAATCAGCGTTGGACAAGTTGCAGGTGCGATTAGCTTTGGGATACTAATTAGTAAGTGTATTGGTGGTATTTCGGACTCACTTTCTAACGAGCTATTAGTTCAGCTGTCAATACCACTCCTACTGGTGGTTGTTTTGATTGGTTTTCTACAAGACGAACACAACGCAGTTACTTGGTATGTAGCAATGTCTCTGAGCATCAAGGTTTGTTTATTTACTAACAGTTTAATTATAGGTCAGTCATTGGCGGGATAGTTCACAGTACATTGTGGCCTACCATCGTCAGGGGCGATGCAGCAACAAGTCTACGTCATGGAGTCAGTACTGGCGTGATACTGGTCGCATACCTTGGAACTATAGGGGCAACCTTGACAGCCATTGCAAGTGTTGTAACCCCGCTAGGCCTCAGTGAAGAGATCCGTCCTGGTGCAGTAATCAAGGTCACAACCTTCGACTACGCGCGAGATGAATCGCTATTCGGTCGCAAAACGCAGTCACGGGATGACTATGTATTTTCTAGAACGTGTGGGGTTTATTCGAACAAAACTTGCCCCGGTGGAACGAACGCATTCATCTGGAACAACCATCAGGAGTATAATTGGGCTACAAACAATACGGCTTACTATTCTTTATTTGAGATAGCCTGCAACGAAACTTTTCATTCACGCAACGCTACGGCAATTATTGAATGTCTAAACGATCCGATAATATTTGAGAATGTGACGGCAATAGACACCTCTTCACTCGATACAATCCAGAGTCGCCGCAAGCTATATGACCCCGTAGTTTCTAAAGATGTTCAACGCCAGTTCTCAAGTAGCGCTGATACGGACTGGGATCTACGTGCTCGAGCGTTCGACATAGAGTTCCGCACATACAGAACCGTTCCTGCACGCAATGATAGTTATTTGAACACCACCGGAGACTTTGTTACACTTGAGTCCTTATTATTCGAACAGGGTCCCCAACTACGTGAAGGGCTTATCATCGACCCAATCAACGGGGGGATTGGGTTTCGGAATCACACTGTACCAACCGAACCATCCTTGAGAGCTTATGGCGCCCAATGGAAGGAAGATATTCTTTGGATTGAGCCTGAGACCTTTTGTTCGGACACGCTTCTTACATATCAACAAACATCTGAGAACACCCCAGCCACCACACCATCATATTATTTCCCCGAGTCTAGAATGCTAATTGATCGGGGGGCCTTTTTTCGAACCTTGAATCTCACACAGCCGGTAATCAATCAATCAGATCCATACAGTAGTCCTCAGCTCGAGGCGAGATCTCTATCAGCAGCAATAAGGTTTGCCGCAATGATTATGCAGGACCTCAAAGTAAACATCAACAATTCGACAGTCGGCCAGGGGCACAATCTTGATCAGTCGAAGTTTGGCAACATGCTGCCGAGTCAAGGTCTAGACTATATGTACTATGGACGGTTTCCATTACCCAGCTGGTGCGGCGATTACGAACATAATGAGACTTCAGTATGCACTGAATTCGAGAGTAACATTGTCTGTATGTAGCTTGTATCGTGTAACGGTTTGAATTGTGATATTAACTTACACATAGTGAATGACTGCGGAGAATTGCAACCGGATGACAAGCCAAGCATAAATCGTCCTGCTGTTTTATGTGGTTTTTTGATGCCGCCACCGAAGCTCAAAAAACAACTTGCTGGCGGCCTCTCTATGTCAGAGGCAACGATATATACATGTGCGTCCACATTACGAGCAACAGTTAAAGAAGTCAGTCTTTCGTATATTTCAAGAGCATCGACTGGAACCCCTCCGAGCCTGGCAGACCTATCTGTTATTGACATAAAACCAAAGAGATATTCATCGGAAAAGAGCAAACCGCTGTGGGGAGTCGAAAATCCAGGTACATTGTGGAAAGCGTCCGAAATCCAGTTACTTTGGGGTATTATCTCTGAAGAATTTGAGAATTCGTCAAACCTGCAGACTATACGCAGCGAGCATCTTTACCTCCCAGGATTCTTCCCCGAGAACGATAAGCCTGGCGATTCTGTGGTACGTGGGTCTATTCAAGCACCTTTTCAGTCATATATATAACGGTGTGAAAAGGGTACTAGAGGTCCGATATATGCGTGGCACTTAGCGTTGCCTCAATATTCCGATGCTGGTGTGGTCCCCACGGATTTCATTGGTATAGGCGACGTCCGCTACGATTCCTTGTGGCGAAGACTGTCCTTATCTAGAGAAGGTGCGGCACGCATTCCCGGCTTGGTGTGGACTGATGTGGCCGCGGCTATGTTGGTTGGTACGCGATCAGCAAGCAATTCGTTACCAGCCGGTGGTGTTGAGGTTCAAAGGTTGGAGCGAAAAATACTGTACGACGTACGCTTTGCAATTCCCGCCATTATAGTCCTTATATTTTGGACATGTGCACTAGCGGTCTCGATTTACAGGATAGTGGTATCCGGTGTTTCTCTGACGAAGATAAAGAATGTAATCAACCAGGTGTCTACCGGCAGAGCACTATCTTCGACAACGTCATTAAATGAGACTGAACTGGTATCGTCAACGAGCACATGGGTCGGTACGGTTGGCCAGATTCGTTTCCGGTTGCCACTCAACGGCGAGGAAAAGAACGACGGCGGTAACTCTGTAATAGCGTAACTATCACAAGGAACGTCTGAGTTGGCCAGTTGTTTGGTTCTTAGTCCTTGAAATCGTTAGTATGGTTATGGTAGTAGAGTAGAGGTTAGGCTGCAGTTTCCTGAGGGTTGGACGTAGAATAAAGCGTTATTGTAGAGTACATCAAATTGATCGCCGGACAGTCTCTGCAAGAGATCATTTACTTTCCGAACAAAATGTAAAGAAAGAACTAATCTCGGTATGGCTGACCAAAAATTACAGCGGAAGGTCTCAATGGATGCAAAGATCCAAACCCACAACCCTCGTTTAGTCCAAATTGTCGGTCATTGAATTCAGGCGTCTCAATAGTCCGTGCCGTCTGGGCAAGCATCTGCCCGAGACGGGACTGTAAATTTCAGGGCACAGAATTCTAGACTATTTTTGATCAAGGCAAGATTTCCTTGGACTAGACTCCTGTAGAGCCCGTAGTCTCTGTGACATTTAGATTGAACTATGAGAAGCGGTGCAAATCATGTTATTGATACTATTTTTCGTATTCAGGTTTTTTCCCAGCATCACAAAACATCCACAGCTGCTTGTTTTAAGGCCAACCACTTATAGTTGCAGGACTTGATAGAGGAATTTCAAGGCTCACCACCGGCACTGGACCCGGAAGCACACGGTTAGTAGCCTCCGGCCCCATATAGGTACCCGTAGGGAGACCTATGGCCGAAGAATTTAGCCCCGGACAAACCAGGACACAGAATTAATCCCCCAGACTAGACCGTGATGTCGGGCCCCGAGTGTGTTGACGGAATACTGGGCTTTCGCCCGAGATCATCGACGGGCATAATGTGACTGATTGGCGGTTACGTGGGTTGCCATTTCTAGTATAGTATTGTAGACATTATGTACTTAAACTTTTCCTTTTCTCTTCTCACTCTTTAGAATCCAAACGATTGACAAGTTCTCCGCACACATTGCAACATCTGCGTGTCAACAGAATGACTAGTCCCCTAAGACAGTTGAGATGCTGATTGAATTACATACAGTATTTCAAGGTTCAGGCCGGGATAGCCAGGCAGAGTTGGAAGTTTTTCGTCCACCCCGATGTTCTATTCCCTATGCGTTCGTTCTCCCCTGATTTGTTACCATTTGATATGTCGACTTTGATTGGTTAATTCTTAGCTTATTGCGGCGAGAGTGGAGGAAGTTGCGCGCCCGGTTGATTGTCTCCCCAAAACAGACATGGGAACAAATTTGAGGTAAGTGAGCGTGTAGGGGATAAAGCCTACTGGTATCGTCCAGAATCCTCCACACCAGGAATCGTATTACGGAGTAGTGAGAGTCTTTGGACCGATGAGACGGAGTATTCCATCCTTGGAGCCAAGGTCTTATTGGCGGAACATAATAGAAACAAAAGAACGAAGTAAAATTGCAAACTAAGATTGAAAGCAACGCCCCCAAGTTTAAACTCAACACTGACAAATAAGGCATATCTCAGCAAGCAACAGACATAAGGTCATCGCCAGTACAGAAACAAAAACCCTTAGTAACCATCCATTCAGACACCAAACCAGAGGTTGTTCAAATGCGTTGTCAGGGGAAGCGCCAAAATTACCCTACACTACGAATTGTTTTTGAGACTGTATGACTGCAGGTGTTGAAATATGGAAGGGAAATGGTGCATATATTAACTTAAATACAGAGAAGAGAGAAGGAAAAAGCCTCGAGTTATATGAGAGAAACGTGTGCCTACCATCAACCCCGCTAGTGATCAGCTCGTCCTAGCCCTATATATACATGCAACAGCAGGTATTGCATAGAGGGTCTTAGCCTTCGTAGGCCGGAGATGAGTCTCGTATGACCAGTGATTGCTGTCAGCCTGAAGGCATTCAGCCGGATCTATACAAAGACGCATGCATTCACACGTGTACTCTCATATATATATATGGCCTTGTAGCCTCTTAGATAATACACAATCAAGCTTCTCTATATCTCTACTTTGAACAGGTACTAGTCTATTCCGAGTGATAATGAGTGATCCAAATAACGAGTGATGGCTGGGTGATGGTAGTTGAGTTTGGCTGGGAATTGAGCATGAGCAACTTCCATAATGCTACACCCCATAATGCATTAACTGGTCTTGAAGCCAATCTCTCGGAAGCTTTCGGAAGTCGCCTGTCTAATCTTAGCAATCGCCACGGCACGGGTCGGGCCGGGCCGGAACAATACTTAACATTCTACCGATCTGGGATAGCCAGCCCGCAGACTACGCCGAAACCACTGCTTTTGGATCTTCAACGGATAATATGGACATAGCCACCTTTTGGTTCTCCTGATTGTAGGATTGTCTGGTTTGAACAGTAGAATCTAGACTGATCACCCCGTGAAATTCCATGTATATCCGACTACCACTTACAAATTTTTTTGAAATGAACAACGTATCATTAACGATAGTACGCAGACACTAGTCAAAGGCATAAAACACAGCGACAAACAAGAAAAGCAACTCCCAAAACCCAGCCTTTAAAGTTACCAACTTCCATCCCTTCAACCTATAGCACCGGTTAAGCTACAGTTCATCAAGCTTTCAGGGGGGTGAAATAAGGGTGAAATACCTGATAAGTATCACGAGCTTTTATTCGGCAAGCGAGCTCAGAACTAGTCGACGTTAGTTTCTGACGATACCCGATGCTGAGAAGCGAGTCAGTAGAAGTCAAGTTCGGAAGCGTTTCGAATAGGTACAGACCTCCGAATGAGTGTTTGAGATTCTACTACCCCGAGCAGTTGATCTAAATACAGATCCTTCCTGCTCCAGAAGTGATTGCAAGGGAATATACTCCTCATTCAGCGTAGTGCTATTGGTGGAATCAGATGTGTCTGTTCTTTCGATACTGCTCGACGGATCCAGCACTGGTCGGGCCCCCTCCAATGACTGACTCCCGAGAAACCTCCAAATGATTGAAGCCAACAGGAGAGAGTGAATGCTGAGAATTCCAACCACGATGGAAAATCCAGTATATTGTCTCGGAATGGAATGTGACTTGAAAAATCGCATCTCAGCGTCGCTGGTGTGAGTGAAGAAAAGTTTGGTATTTTCGAATGCTATAGAATATGCAATAGCAAAAAGAGCTTGCATTGCAATGGCAAGGTTATCTGTCAATAGGAGTGTATCCTGGAATACCGTTGCGAGTGCGTTGTCAATGCCTCCCTTGATATCGCAGCTGCCACCGATCGGGATACATAATTCTGCCCAAGGACTGATGTATGTTCTGAATTGTTCTACATTCTGATTCCATTCAGAAAGCTCGAAAATTCCCCTCTCACGATAGGAAGTATGTTTTGTTCCAATTCCCAATTGGTTTTGGATCGCAGTTGTGTTATAGGTTGTATTATCAACGTTCAATCTCAGAACCGGCTCGGAAAGGATTGGTGCAACGGTTTCAACTGTAATGTTGCTGGCTACTTCGCTAAGTGAAGCAAAGCATATGCTACTCGTGATTGTGATTGTGTTGTTTTTATCTCCCGGAAGTGTCAGCTTTGTCCATTCTGATCCATCTAATTCAGATTCAATTGTGTAGCCATTGATGATAGGATCAAACAATAAATGGTCGAGAGTCCGCTCCCAAGATGTGTTTAAAACCAAATACCACTGGGTGTTGATATTATTATAACCTTCGATTGGGAACTCGTAGAAGTGCTCTGTGTCATTGGTGGGTCCAATATCTACCCAGCAGACACTGAGTGCATCGTAACTCAACGTGCAGCTATCCGAATTGACAGTACCATTGACGCGCGGGATGGTGAAGTTATACCAATCTCGATCCTTCAGCTTTTCGTACTGTTGATTGGGGTATGGTGCGCTGACATTTGCACTAATCGAGAAACCGGCGGCTGGGTTGATTAATGAATCAGAATAAGCCACTGGGCCTGGATTGTGGAAGCGCAACGCTTTGCCTCGGATATTTGTTAGTACTGCAGCAGAACACAAAAAATGTGAGCCCATCAGAACAGCAGGACCATGGTACTGTGCGAGTGATGCGCGCTCGGATTGAAGCAAAGGAAGGTGAGCTCGAATAACTCTGCCCGAATCCTTTACCCCGCTTATAGTTTTGTTGCCGGTGATTTGGAAGCTCTCTGTGCTATCCTCAGCGAACAGCGGATACTCTATTGCTCTCGAGAAGAACATGTTTGACTTGACGGTACCAGGACTTTTAGAATAAGGAGGAGCAGACAAACGGCGGTACGGAAGTGGTCTCATTTCAATGCTTCCAAAAACGGTAGCTGCTTTAAGGTCTGAAAGCAGGAAAGTTGAGATGAACTGTGACATCGTGCTGGTGAAGACCAAGAGAGTGACCGTAAGTAGCTTTGTAGGTATTTTGAATAGTCCTGTCTTTCTCAGGGCGTGTAGCAATGGCAGCGTAATTTCAAGGGGTCCGGAATTGGCATACTGGTAGACTGACATTATAGGGATATCTTTTGCCGGGATCTCTGGGTGCTCAAGAATCAATGATGCTAGCATCATGGAGCATGTAATCGCTTGTGCACTAATACATGTCCGAATGACCGCCGAGCAGAGTGTGATTAGTCGTGCCGTCCAGTCCCTGGATACAATATAATACCAAGCACCTTCCGGGATATCTCTATTGCTCCACTCCCAAAATACTGCCAGAATCACGATTGCTAAGATATTAACCAGTGTACCTCCCAGAAGGACGAGACTCTCGTAATAGCTAAAACGTAGAATAAACTTTTGCCATCTCGACTTTGGTGTTTGTTTAAGAGTAGGATTAATATCTATAGACTGCTGAGCAAGAGTTGACCTCGGCTACAATAAGGAGAGTGAATAAATTCAGATCTACCTTGATTGGTTCGAAAGTACTTGGGACGGTCCCAATGAGGTAGAAGGGCTTTAATGGACTCCATTTGCAGAAGTGAGGGATATCGAATTCCTAGTTAGAGCTAATGGCTTCTATCAGTAACGATACTCCACACGGTAACGAGGTCATGCGAATTGGTTGGTAGAGTGTACTTCGTATTTTCGAAATTCGGTAAGGCACCTGCGACAGAAGCAGGAAGTTAACATAAAACTTAAGCAATCTGTATATTTAGGAATGAGACGAATAGAACACTTAAAAATGGAATTGTCCCTGCTTTTATAGGGCCCTCTCTATGCGCGCATACGCAGCGCACTTATCTTATCGTGCATGGCCGACCAGTCGGGGCAACGCTTCACTGTTCTATGCAGAAACCATTTCCCAATCACGAGCTTCATATTCATGTCAGGGTGTGTAATCAAGCTTTTGGTATGCAACCGAATCGTGAACCATGATCAAGCCAATCGTACGTCTGCGCTAAGCCAATCACGACTGAGCAATCTTTGTGATATCATACGGCGTGCATCCAGTAACATCGAGGATGACGTTACCAATCGTCATCGGGAGAATCGCCAGCGAGCTGAAAATAAAGCTCCCACAGGCAATTCAGATAATGCAAGCATAGGGAGCGGGCCTTCTACCATACAGGCAGATGGATCAGCGCCATTTGGTATCGGTTGCGTTCTCTCACGGGCGGCATTTGGAATTCCTCTGTTGTCAGAAATTTCGACCGGCGCGAGGCTCGTGTATATCCCTTCGACAGTAGAGATAGTAATTCCCATAGGAGTAGAAATTGTTGCTTTTTACAAAGATATCAAATCACTAGCGGTATGCATCGAGCTCTGCGGGTGACACTTAGTTCCAAAGAATATGAATGACTAGGCGATATCTATGGTGCTTAAGAAGGATAGAGCATTGGTTATGATATGGAGGGGAGCGCAAGATGCGTGCATTATATAGTACAGAGAGAAGAGAGAAGGAGAAAGACTCGGGTTAAATATACAGAATCTTCGGGTATATCTTCGGGTATGCCTGTGACACACTTTGCCACTGTTGCCACTCGCGCTTGCCACCTGTCGCATAAATAGATATTAGCCATCGTACCTAGTATTCACACGGGCTGACGGTGTTCAGCCGTCTCTATACAGAGAGGGATGAGTACGTACGCATTCGTGCTTGGACTACCGTATATATGGCCTCTATGGCCCTCTTGGATAGTACAATGAAGCTTCTCTATTATCTCTACTTTAACACTACCAGATATTTAAGCTCTGAGTGACAAACAATGATGGACCCCCGGATTCTAACAAGTTCTAAGGTTACGGGCTGAAAGTTCGTTGCTAAGATGGGATATCTCGCGTCTATGGGAAATACGTTTGGGTCAGGTTTGTCTCTACTCTACTGCTTACAAAACCCACAACCGCTCCCGTTGCGGGAATAACGAAGAAGCACTAGAGATATTTCATGACTATAGCAGTGGAGATTAATGTAATCGAGTGGTAGTTAAGGGTCTGACACTACATAGTCTGCGCATAGAACCATTCAGGCCTGGGTTATTCATATCACAGGGTCGCGACAGATATTAGTAAGTCCGATTTCTTGTCGGGGTCTGACACATAACTTCATTTTCTTGTTTGTTGTTCCCTATCATACAAGTAATGTGTGAATCACTTGTTAAAATAGTGTGAATGACAGGTTGCAAAATTTGGCATATTTTATACAAATCAATGACAGATTTTCATTTTATCGTTTGTATTAGAAACATAGGGGTTACTGGGTGATCTAGATTCTTCGGGAATTACATATTTGAATAATATGTTAATGACATGTTTTATAAACCTTATGATACCAGAGTGGGGAGTGTTGCTGGAAGCCCTAAGGTTCACAGTTCTGACTGTCCTATTAGACTTTACACTCTCCTCTCCCTTCTTTACACTCTACTCTCCCTTCTTCTTCATGCTTTTCTGACCTTTACTTGTATCTATAATTAACGCAACTGCACAGAAGAAATTTAAGGAGAGTTACACTGCTGGAGATGAGGCTGCACATCTTATCATTGCTAATCTCATAGTTGCGCCGCACATCGCGCTTCCAGTACGGGTTCTCGGCGATGTCGGCTGCGGGTACCGTCACCGGGTCGGTGTAGGTAAGCCCCGGAACGGAACCGGGTGCGGGGTACCGGTATGTTGAGTTCAAGGGTTTGCGACTTTATTGATCGTAATTGATATTCAAATAATCTTAACACTGCTATCCAGCATGTTCCATCTCACACATGTACTAGTCAGTATTCCCTTTTGTTTGTTTCAACTTCATTCTGAATTGCAGTTGGCGCCGGCATTCTTCTCTGGAGGTTTCGATCACTGGTACGGCGCATTTAGATACTGGCTCAGGACATATACAATGGGGCACAAGGCTTGGGATATATCGGGAGTTTGGGATTTGTATATTAATGATAGTGATACCAATCAAAAGCCGCAGCCAATAATACTGCATTCTACTACTATTTACATGAATTGAAACCGGTGATTTACATGTTTCCGTCTGATAAAATTGCACCTATTTTACGTGGCGATTCACATGTTTTTTACATAGCGCTTCAAACATTTATTCACATGTTTATTCACGCATTTATGACGTTTTTTACATGTTTCTCCATTACCAATATTTTACATGTTTATTCCCATGTTTATTCCCATGTTTATTCCCATGTTTCTAAAACACGTGATTAACATTATACATATATGACCGGGGTTAGGGTTAGTGTTGACAATCTGACACTTGTGTTCGAATTAACTTGCCCGGGTTCAGGAACGTGTTACCACCCGTGAGGTTCAGATAGTAAGTTTTTGAAGTTTTGCAATGTTATCTTGCAGACTAATTAAAGGCCCTGTGGACACAATGTAATGTAGCCCCTACTATGAGGTGGTATCGAGACACGGCAGTGATGGATCAATCAATCACTAAAGAATCAAACACGATGACAACCCTTATTCGCAGCGGCATAGGTCTATACTGTACAATGTCTGATATAAAGTCATCAGAATAAGGGTCCAGATTATTCACTAATCTGATATTTATTATTTAGATCTAGTTACTACAAAGTGGTGGGAGTCCTCAAGCAGGATTGCCCTAGACTCTCCGTCACCGCGGAAACATATCAAGATACCCAAATCCGGTCACCATCGTATTTAATGTGAGGGTCTCTATCTAGTTGAATATTCGTTCAGGTCCACATGTTGGAAATAGGCTATCCGGATGATTGTACCGGCGGATTACACGGTCTGACTGCAAAGGCTGATCATATTGGTATTGAGACTGAAGGACATAGCCAGAAGCAATCCCGGTGTTTTTCAGAAGCAGCTCAAGAGTGCGGAGGTGTATAGAGTTATAAAGATGCTCCCCGGCTGCGACAGTTTTAAATACAAGTTAATAACGTAATTTATGATGTAACCGCCCACGACCTAGCAACCGATCACGCAAAAAGCACACAAGCGCCCGGAGCAGGGATGCTGAATTACCCCGCACACAAACTCAATTTTCACTCTCTCTCCGCTACAACGCAACCATGGGAAGAGTGAAGTGCAGCAATGCAACTGACCGAGAGAATGACATTCGCGAAGCCAAACTTGCATACCGTTCAGGTCTTGAACCATCTATCAGCGCTGCTGCTTCAACATATGGTATACCATACGGAACCTTGCGTGACCGACTTAGAGGCGCAAAGCCAAGGAGTGCAGCAAATGAGAAGGAGCAGCTGCTTACTCTAGAAGAGGAGAAATCAATTGTTAGGTTTTGTGAGACTCTAGATGACTTGGGACATCCGTTGCAAGTGAAGATGGTTAAGGCATTTGTGATGTCCCTTCTACCTCCACATCGGCGACGACAACTTGGTAAGCACTGGATGTCACGCATTCTCAACCGCCATCCTGCAGTCACTGCAAAGTTCAGCCAAAGTCTAGATCGACAAAGGGCTAATGCAAATGATCCTGCAATTTTAAAGGACTTTTTTCGCAAGGTATATCATTTTAGTTTATACATTTATTTTCAGCTAATACTGGTCACTGTAGCTTGGAAAACTTGTCAGAAAGCTCAATGCACAACCAGAAAACATTTACAACATGGATGAAAAGGGCTTTCTACTTGGTCAGGCTCTCAAAGTAAAGGTTATATGCC
>Ga0307512_10000664_pt1 | contig 50795 bp, 63 predicted proteins | sample 14_EM_MG_FD_200267 | JGI IMG/M metagenome (GOLD analysis project Ga0307512, IMG submission 200267) | Populus trichocarpa ectomycorrhiza microbial communities from riparian zone in the Pacific Northwest, United States - 14_EM | ecosystem: Host-associated > Plants > Roots > Unclassified | place...
ACAAGAGAACAGTCTGAGGACTGTTTGCTCAATTTCACAGGTCTTATATACTAATACAGGGTGGTCTGTGTGTACATGTTTAGGGCAGGCATACATACTCAAACGGGCGGCCCATACTTTAGGGCAGATACAAATACAGGTAACAGGTGAGTGACCTTACTGTGCTCTAAGGTCTTGTGACTTGTTTGTTGATTTGTTGATTTGTTGATCATTCCCATGGTCTTCCACATGCCGATCAACAGGCTAGGCACATGTCTGAAGCATGCTCGATCAGGTGATTGTGTAGCGACTTGTGATCGTGTTGATGACCAATCCCTTGGTAGGTCATATGATACTTTCCTAGGATCACGTGCTTGTATATCACGTGATCCCAAAGTTGTTGAGATGTCACGTGATCGAACATGTGACAGGTCAGGTGATAGTTTCCCAGGGTCACGTGGTTGAAGAGTGGATTCTACCACATGACTATACTTTAACTTAGGGGTGGCTTTGGGGGAACTTGGTCTTGGGATTCTTTGAATACATGATGTTGTGGACTCCGTCCTCAATACTAACAAGACTGTCACTCATCCCACCAAAGCACAATCCAATGAAGCAAGACCCACCTGACGGAATGTCCCTGACCAGAACACAGAAACTCAGAAATGCAAGAGCCAAACAAGAAAACAGTGAGATAACCTTCAACCCATCAATCACCTGTAAAGAAAATCTGGCAGAGTGCTTTAGAATCTTCACAGACCTGGGAAGAAATCCCACCCACATAACAAGACAATACAGACACTGGGGCCTGATACCATGGTGCAGTGAGATCACTGTATACACAGATGGTGCCTGTATGAACAATGGCAAGAAAAATGCATGATGTGGAAGCAGGGTCTGGTTCAGCAATGTAAACCCCAGAAACAGGGCACTATGGATCCCTAGTGACACCCAGTCAAACCAAGTAGGCGAAATTGCCGTGATCATAGCAGCACTGGAAGTTGTCCCCCACTACCAACCAGCCAAAATACTCTCAGACTCCAAGTATGTCATTGAGGGACTGACCACCCACCTAGAACCCTGGGAAAACAATGGATGGATTGGGATAAGAAATGCTAACCTATTCAAGAAAGCAGTGCACCTACTGAGATGTAGATCAGCGAAGACCACCATAAAATGGGTCAAAGGACACAATGGAAACCAGGGTAACAAAGGTAGCGACACCCTGGCGAAACAGGGGGCCAACAAGCGAAACCCAGATCCCCTAAACCTAGAGATCCCCATGGACTTCGAAGTCCTTGGAGCGAAACTCCCCACCCTAATGCAAGCGACTGCATATAGAGGAATCCTAGAAAGGAGGAAACCAGAACCACATAATACCACCAAGAAAAACCTGAACTTACCCACGCAGCCATAAAAAGGATCACAGGCGACTCGGAAACAAGTGCCATGATATGGCAAGGCATGCGAAAAAAAAACAATCAGACCTATAGTCCAACAATTCCTCTACAAGACAATACACAGGACCCACCTGATCGTGAAATACTGGACAAACATAAACAGTTACAAGGAATGAGAAACATGTGTGACATGCAACAAGATGGAGTTGATAAGCCCACATAATGATGCAATGCAAAGAAAAGAGCACGCAACTGATCTGGGAGCTAGCAAGAAACTTCTGGCCACATAGAAACATCCCTTGGCCCAAAATCAACCTAGGAACAATCCTTGGATGTGGTTGTATCAACCTATGCCCAACTAGACCTACTAGACCAAATCAGAGATGAAGGAAAAAGACAACAAACCAGGGCCCAACCCGCCTCTTCCAAATCCTTCTATTGGAATCAGCATACCTGATCTGGGTACTCAGATGCAAAAGGGTCATACAAGAAAAAACACTTACCGAAGCCAAGATCAATGCAAGGTGGCACTGCGTGATCAACAAGAGACTTGTAATTGATGAAGTGACCACAACAAAACTCATACATGATCACAAATATACAGAACTAATAAAAGAAACCTGGGAACTAGCTGTGAAGAAACAAGGGTAAAACCAGGCATACCAGCCATATCAGGTGAGGTTTTAGTGGGTAGGATTGCATGATGGGTCCCTCCCTTGGCAGGACCACATCATGTTTTGAGTCCCACACTACCCCTAATCTAGGGGTGTGCATAACAGCATTTTTTCCTTACACCCAGACTCTGGTCTGGCTATAGCGTGATAGACAGGGCTGGTCTATCCTCCCACCACCTATCATTTATTATGGAAAGATCTCTACTGAGTACAGACAAAGTAGCCCTATCCACAATACAGCGCTTTCAAAAAAAAAAAATAATAATAATAATAATAATAAGAGCTATAGACTCAGAACCCAGGGCATTGTGTTGGGCCTGAGGTATTGTCACTAGGGTTCGTCACGGTTACAGGTCACACTGTGGTATTTTGGTCATGGTTGTGATGGTTATGGTTATGGTATCCAACTCTGCTACACCTTGACAGACCATCAAACCGTAACTATAGTATATGGTTATTCATGGTTTCACTTACAAGCCACCCTTCTTTTTTTGGTTTAGATATTTTTCTGTTGACAATGTTGACAACCTGTAGGTGATTCTTCCCAAATCTCCAAAATCTTCAAATCTGACCCAGAGCTTGTTCATAGTTCACCCACTATCTCATTGCTGCAGTGACACTGCCTTCAGCTTGATAACCCTGGTCTGCTGCCACCCCTTCTCCTCATTCATCTTCTGGGACCTATGGTATGTTTTGTTTTTGGCAGTGGCCCCTTCCTCTTTGCTCAATGCTCACACATCGTGTTGATTGATCCCCCAGGATATCTGTGTCTGCATCTGCACATTCAGCGCAGTCAAGTCGATCATCATGTTCTCAACATTTTCTGCATTGATTGTTCACACACACACCCCAATCAAGTCAGACAATGATCCGATATTGTCATTGAGCAATAGGATTCCCACTGAGTTTTCTGAACTTTTCTACATTGCTTTGACCTTACCCTTACCATGTGTTTGCCATGAGGCACCCCAGACCACCACATTTCTCCCTCTGGTTTGATCATCCTGCCGCTTATCCTTCTTTTATGTGCAGAACCTTCCCACAATTGTGACGCTGCTCCTGCATGCAGGCTTGGCCCTTGCGCTCCTCCTCTTGTTCTTCAGTCCAGAGCATCTCCCTGGTGGGTTATCGCTCTCAGACATTGATCAGAGCATTGCGTGTTGTGATGGAACATTCTTTGACAAGAGCACTGGTGCACTTACTTGCTACGCCAAGGGGGTTTTGATTGCCAATGCTGCCTGGGCAGTGTGGAGGGTACTTGTCCTCCTGCTTAGCTGGTATGTACACCTCACTTGTTCTGAAAAATATATGCTGAATGAATATCATCGCAGGGTTGGTCTCTGGATTTTCAGTGGGTATGGCTGCGCAGGGCTCTGTGGGCCCTGCTCATGCAAGGAGGAGGAAGAGATCAGTCATATAGTTTCCATCTACAGCGAAAAGTCAGAGTCTGGTTTGGGCTATGGGTACCAGTGGTGTCGACGCGCTCCCCTGGAGCTGGAAAGAGTGCACTCTCCTGTGCATGTACAAGGCGTATGAGTTTTGCCTCACACTTCGCGCACCACACACTGAGAAGTTGGCAGAGAATCCCCCTGGTAGTGGTTTCGAAGGTATCAAGAAGGTCTTTGCTGTGGTTGGCCTTGGAGGTGCAGTAGTGCAACCCCAGCAGGGTTGCAGGGGCAAACTCTTGCAGGATCTCTTCGAGAGCCTGGGAAGGTGCGTTCTGGGCTTGGCAAGAAGTCTCCAAATGTCCCATGTGCTGATGAACTCCCCCAAGACCATTCAAACTGTTTCATTCCTGTCCTACCTCTTCCACAAAATGCACCAGTACAGGCCCTTCCTCAAATTGGCCCTCATAGTCTTCATGATCTCGTTCAGTGTTGCTCTTGCATTGCATAGCAAGTTGCGTTTCAACCTCGTTGGTTTCCTCACTCAAACTGCCACTGTCGCTGTACATACACCCTTCCTTCCTTACTCCACCCTCTCTCATGCGTTTCAGTCGTCTCTTCTAACCTGCTGCTGCAATCACCCATATGACAAAATATCTGTTCGAAGTGTCCCGTCTCATAATGATCCAAATTCTCTTACATGGCCTCAAGATGGACCCCCTCATCTTGCTCCTCTGGTGGTGAGTAACAGTGGAAACTGCCATGTGAGTGTGGTTTTCAGCCCATTGTCAGGTTTACAGACATGGTTTCTCAACACTTGGGACCTGGTGATCATTCTGCTCTCAACCATCACTGCATGGCGGTGGCAATTTCAGACTTGGGCACCCGATCTCAACGTGATCACTTACATCAGCACTGCCTCAGCACGCAAAGTCATCTCAATATCGCACAGTTCCTTGTTGAGTGCAGCACCAATGCGGCAGGCCAGGACCAGTGTGGAACTCCCCCCCCTCCTTGTTCTGTGTACCATGTGCCCTTTCAAACACAACATTTATCATGACCACTACAACAACAGGGGAAAAGAAGAGGAGATGAGTGGAAGCTAGTTACTAGAAGTATTTATACTGTAGTCATCAATTTTGATTGTGGCATATAAAATTCATGGAATCGGCTTTGAAGCTTGTTGTCACTGCAGGTACAGACAGTACCACGGTCAGAATGCAACACCGTACTATAGTATGGTTAAGATGTGATACTGTGTATGTCTTACATGGTTTTATACCTGTTGAGGAAATGGGTATGGTGTCCACAGTTACAGGCACGGTTGTGGACTTGGGTACCCGTAGTGTACCCGTGAAGAACCCTAATTGTCGCTATATTCATACACTGTAGTATGTGACCTTGATACTATGAGAGATAATTCCAGTAAAACCAGGATTCTAATCTTAGAAACATCATTTCAACTGGCATCGGACGTGTGTCCTCAACCCACCACCCGGAGCGAGCAATCGCTGGACAAACAATGTCCTATACTATCCGTTGGGACTGATTCGGAAAACATTTATTTCCACCTCCTACTACACAGAAGCTGCCCTCCCTTAAATACCTTATATTAAAACTGGCCGCCCAATGTCAATCACTCTTTGCATGCTCAGACTGTCACACAGACATTTATCCGTGAATAGAAGCCGGTCACCGCATCGTCAGTTCCTATATTCACGGATGATAAGAGTAAATGAACTCACATGTCGAACTACTTCTCGACGTCGTCCGGCGTCACGAGTTTATGCACTAAAATATCTGGTGGTCCCGTCTTGTCAATTAATGACTTGCGCAAGCTGAGGTTCAGTGCTGGGCCTGGCATGAAATATACCTTGCTGGGAATGCCCTATAAAACTATAAGAAATGACACCACCATTAGTCCTGTTCCCCTATTGTAACGCCACAGAGAAAGAATAAAGACGCACGATATCATCGTCTTCTGCAGCATCATTTGCCTTGCCCGTCTTTGGGGTCTTGTCTGACATCGCACCTGCGTGGTCTCTCAATGAGCTGATCGCGAGGTTCGCAAGGAGCGCAATGGGGACGGCACCATCCGGATATGGGTCGATCTCTGAGTCAACGATGGTGTTTGGTGAGACTGGTGTATCTCCCAAGCCCAAGGACGCACAGTGTGGTTGCGCGTGGTCCTGGGATCCTTGCTTGTCAGACTCGTCCGACTGTCCCGCACTTTTACCAGCACACGTATCAAGCTGGAACGGATTTGAGGCAGAGCCTGTTGGGCGCGGTGAGCACACGGAAGATTGGAGTCGAGCCGGGCAATCACGTTTGGTCGGTGTTGGCTGACAGTAGACGTTGGGTTGCGGTATGCCCCAATGGAGAGGGGTGGCGAGGTACCGATTATGAAGCTGGGGGTGAGAGACAGGATGTCATGGTCAACAAATGCGCACATATTTTGTTAGTAGGATGTGGGAAGGACGGACCTGCTCGAGGAGAGAACCGATAGGCCCATCCTTCTAGCTCATCTGGGCGAGGAGGTACTCGCGTTCTCTAAAGGGGGAAAATGAGCATTTAAAGTCATCAAGAGGGGTACAAGGTGAAGGCAGGCATGAAACAGCACGATCGAGCACTTCGGGGGAAGGTGGGAAAGTGAGAGGAGGGGCCAAGACGGAACAGAGTTTCTCACAGAACAAGGTCTCCCAAATAAAATTGGACACCAGGGAAGGGGAGGAGGGGAGATGGCTTACTTTGGGGCACTTCTGAGTTTCGGCCTTCGACTATACAGTCATGCTTGTCCTATCTGCTATCTGCAGGGCTTGTACATGTTCTCTCCAGGAGGGAAGTTTCATTTCATCTGATGGCGCACACGAGATTGGGGGGGGGGGTAAAGAGGGTATCTGGGGTTTTGAGTTGGCAACCGGAATCGGACAGGACGTCAGGGCGGCATGATTGAACTTGCCAGCTGGGAGAAGGCACCTTATGACGCTTGCATTATGTGCACGCTCCGCGACCGTGTGGGTAACGGGAAGGTGCCAACCATCCGAGGCAAGTGCGGTGGAGCACGGGTCGGAGCGTGGCGGTACAAACCCGGGATTACAAGCGGCCCAAGATGACATGTATGAATGGGGGGGTCGTGTCATGGCGAGGGTGTGGATGGATTACGTCGTAAAATTTCTTCAATGGGAACGCAAAAAAAAGAGAGAAAAGAAAAAGAGTATGTCCAAACAACAGTAGCTGAGGAGACGTGAAGAATAAAGCGAAGGATGAGCTAAATGCGCTTGGAATTTTACAATATAAAACAGGGAGGACACTCACAGTCGATTGGGAGGCCAAGATTGGCTCAGATCAATGCTCGAGCACACTGGGTCCTCGTCGTCATCATCACCGGTTTCAGTATCTTGATTCTTGCGCTTTGATTTCGCCTCAGTGTCTTTCGTCAGGGATGTACGATGAAGGTACTGGTGGGGATGTTTTGACGTGCTAGTGCCGGGCGACGGCAGCGGATGGTCGCCAAACCAGATGAGATATGGGGCGAGTTGTGTCGACACCCAATCCAGGTGTAAGGTAATCAGTTGATTCGGATTTGCGTTTGGCATGTGCCTCTGTGCTGGGATACTAGTTGATCAGGTCATGGATAAAAGCTGAGGCGGAGGTGGTGGGGTGTATGCAACCAGTGTCCGACGGCGAGGGCCGGTCCTGGGTATGCGGTTGGGCGGGCTGTGTCATGCGCTGAGATGGCAGAGTCTGTGGAAGTAGACCATCGAATTGATTCTGACGGGTCGGGTGGTTGTATCATGAGGCATTGGGGGTGGTGCCACATGGTGGAGAGCGGATGTTGGGGAACAAATTAGTATTGATTGCGATCCCGTGTTACCGATGGTTGCACTTGGCGCTCAAGGCGCTGGTCCGTTCTTGAAGTCTGATGAGCATGAGATGATGACACGGAAAGCGGAAGCTGATTTTGCTGTTCGTACGAAGCAGTCTACTCATGTTAGTTCTGAGTCGGGGACTGGACCTCAGGCCTCATGACCCGGATCGTGAAGGTGGGAGGAGCGCCGATCAGGCAGGGCTAGGAGCGAGCCGAACCAGATGGACTGGGACGGCTTGAATGACCTAGGAGATGGTAGCGAGCAGGGGGATGAGGTGACGGCTCGGGCCGGGATGGGAAGGACTAAGAAGTGCTTCGAGAGTGACCGGATAGTGTGGAAGTGTTTCAACGAGGCGATGCCTGAGTGGCACGCTGAGGGATGTCCGGAGGAGAGAATTGTGTCTAATGAAGGTAAGAAGAGAAGGTGAAATTGGGGGAAAGAACTGACGGAGAGCGGCGTCTCTATCTGAGGAGAAAGAGGAAGGTGATGACAGAGTGCGCTTGAGTTAGCCTGGGTCAGAGCGAGGATCAAGATCAAAAAGGATCTCCTAGTGGGATCAGAAAAGTATCCAGATTCCTCCTTTGTCTAGGATCGCGACAGAGGAATCACCAAAGTTAAGTGGCTTCCGTTTCCAGGCTTGAAGCTTGAAGCTTGAAGAACCGCGCACACGACGCCCAAATGCACAGGAGCCATATGGATGAACCTTCAAAAATTTGACTTTGGCACCTTCACATGCTCTTGCCAACCAAGACCACGATGAGGTGATCGCGACTCAACACAGCTGCGATCCACGATGAACAGTGCTTCGGTAACTCCCGATGAACGGGTTTCAAGACGCCTGGTGACACGGGCCGAGAGACCGGCCGACATGCGCCGAGCCAACACCCAACACCGATTGCGAAGACATTGACGCGTAGGATATTGGCAGAGAGACCGCGACTTGTAGGAGGCTGACCTCGGTATGTTGACAACTTAGCTGCTTGTAGCTAACCCCATTCGAAAAAAGTGAACCTGCGCCCAGAGACCCTTCATCATGATGGTGTTTCGGACATTCCGGGTCCTTTTTCTTTTTTTTCCCTTCACACCATCGGGATATATCTCTTTACGCGGGGTTCCTTACTAACCGGGCTGTCCCTTTCAAAGTTCTACCGTCGCGTCTTGCACGGGCTCCATATCTCCATGCTCCTTACCGCCGACCAACGAACGCGCTGTCCTCCTCATCATCGATTCTCTCCGCTTTGACTTTATCTCCCTGCATCCACTACAACTGCATTCTCCCTATCACCACAGCGTCCTGAGCGTTCCGCGAGAGCTCGCCACCAAGCAGCTGCACCAACTCCTTCCTTTTCAACGCTCATGCCGATCCTCTGACAGCCACACTACAGCGCATCGAGGCTCTCGTCACCGACTCTCTACCAACATTCATTGATATCGGTTATAACTTTGGGGGGGCATCGATTGAAGAGGATTCCTTCATACAGCAGTTGCATCAGGCTAACAAAGCAACAGAGCTGTGCGTCTCTCCTGAACTTGCTTCATACAAGACCCTCGTTGCAGATCGCCTTCATGGGATATGACACTTGGCTTACCGTCCTTCCGACAGCTTTCCTCCCAAAAATGTCGCACAACTTTGATTCCTTCAATGTCGAGGATTCACATACCGTTGGTAAAGGCACCATTGACAAGTTCTCCACCCTCTTGACAAATTCAAGCCACGCCCACGCAGGGTTTCCTTATTGGCCACTTCCTTGGCGTCAACCACCATGGACCACCGCGTACTAGGTTCTGACCACCCAACAATGTATCCGGCATATGGCTCGCGCTATCTCGGAGCTACCACAGAGTAATACACTAGCGACCTGACGACTTCCTTGCAAGTACCAAGCCCACGGGGAACGCCAATAGTTCGCACACGAAGACGAAGCGTGCACCCTCCGGCGGCCACTCAGGGTCGATGCTAAAATGCGTCGCAGCGAGCTTCTCCGCCATCGTCGGCGCGCGATGCGTGCCCGTTAAAGTCCAGCACCTCGGCTCGGCTTTCCCCGTACGGCTGCAGGACGGGACACACAACACGCGTTCCATGTTCATACCCGCCAGGATGCCGCGGAAACGAAAAGTTTGTTTGTGTCATCAGCATGCGCATACAATGGCCATATGATGACTACTACTTACCGGGGCCACTGGAATCCCATCGCGAGCATGAAGGACCGTGTCCCTGCGGGCCCCAATTCTCCCAAGGCACGTACGCAGCACCCACTTCCTCTCGATGCCAATCGACGTACTGAATCAGCGTTCAGTTGTGCACCGCGAAACACGCCGGCTACCATCGTCCCCGGTGCGCCGCGGAGTCATGATGAAACGTTAACACGTGCGCCTGGGCGTTGCGAGCAGCAGAAAATGGCACGTCCGTGGGCTGACAGGCGAGGAATTGGCCCGTCGTCGTGGTCAACTCGAGGAGCACGCGGTGGTCGTGGGGTTGAGGAGGTGCAGCGTCGCGACGTAGGTCGGTCGCTTTGGAGACGAGGTGTCCCCGAAGGTGTGGATCCGCGTTCCTCCCCAGTCGTCCAATTACAGATGACCACAGCATGAGAAGGCATCCAAAAGTACATCCCCACGAGTCCACGACGTCCTCGATGATCTGTACCATGCACCGCGCTCGCTCCCTTCTGACATAAAACCGGATTTCTCGCCGCTGGATGAGCCGCAACCGTGCCCATGCTGAGTCTCCTCAAATGCCCGCGGATGTCCACGCACGGGACTGCTGGGGTGGGACACCTTTCGAAGTAGCATCGGCCAATCGACGTCGTGACACAACTGTTGGAACACGGGGAATAGGACCACAGGACGTACTAACTACGGACTTGGAGTCGAGGGGCATCACATTGGTGGCCAAGTATCGTCACGATATTGAGGTACAGTGTGGGATACAAGGAAAGGACCGATCACAATTGTTGAATATTGAATCGCCTTCAGTAGTAATTTCGTCTTCGTCGTGGGTTGGGAGAGGAATCGCGTGACACACAGAAGGAAGCAGAGATAACAATGCGATAGAAGTGGGTGCACACGTGATGGCAAACCTGTGGCACCTGATGAAGAGAAGTTGAGCAGATCGCGGGTAAACGCGGATCATACAGAGATTCGGACAAACTTTAGGGGATCGGGCTGTGCCGTGACCTTCGATGTTCGGTGGTTTCCGAACGACTTGGAACTGCATCATCACATCGCATCGCTCTCCCTCCCGTACAGCCCATGCCCCCGTCCCAGGATTTCATATCGGCCTCTCGAGAAATTTCATACATCCAACCCATTTCAGTACTGGACGAGAATGACCTAGTCCTGCACGAAGCCGCCTTCTGGGGTACAATGCTCTGTTAACATGTCGTCATGTTTGGTGTGTCCTCATTGCATATACACCCCTCCACGGATGGTTTATGTTAGTACGCAATTAGGTGTTCTTGGCTTCATACATGACTTTGATACGTCCATCTGTGCCCCCCCAGAGCATTTACCTTTGTACTTGCCTAGTTCGCGGATAGTCACACTAGTCACGAGGCACGTAGGCTGATTATTGTCGTCGCACTTGTTAGCTACACAGTGCTTCACTTCATAATGCATGGGGACAGCAAGGTTATATGTAAAATTCATTGGTGTTTCTTTCATGAGTGCATATGCTGTGCTTGGAGAGTTTCGGAGAGTTTATTCTCATCAAACTTCCAGTCCATATTTTGGACCTTGTACTACTGAGGCATAGCACCAATGGTGCAGTGGACATGAAACTTGCCTTGAAATCAAGTGGAATAGGGTCTATCCCGCTCGTCTGAAAAGCGAGGAAGCACACTTGCCTCAAAAGCAAGTAGCATGGGATCGATTCCTGTTTTGGGTAATTGTTTTTGGTCATTCATTGCCGCACTTGTGTGACGACCGATTGGTTCAAACTCATCTTTCTCGTTCTACTCTACATCCTCATAGCATCCAGAAGTGTCGCTGTCACTTTCTCATAGCAGTCTGTTGGTCAGATGGCACTGACAGGGCTATAGGAGCATGTCTGATGGTAATCTATCGTTGAACTCGGGAGAATCCTCTCGCGCGGAATACCCCACCCACTTTTCCACACTGGCAAGTAGCAGTATGGTTACCGCTATTATCATGCAGATTGTGAAGGTGAAAATGTCGGCACTGAGGGAAAGACATATTGTCCAAAGCAGAGCAGTGACACAATCGCTTGTCCCATGACTGAAAAATGCAGCATGAATGACTAAAAACATCACCCAAAATGGGAGTCGATCCCATGCCACTCGCTTTCGAGGCAAGTGTGCTTGCTTGCTTTCGAGGCAAACATGACTGAACCCATGGCTACTTGCTTTCAAGGCAAGTAGGACGTCCACTGCACCATTGGTGCTATGCTGAACACTTGCTGAACTTGTAGAAGATCTTGAATTTGACAGGGGGTTCGACGAGAATGAATCATTTGGATCTCTCCAACCAAAACACATCTTCTCATTTTTAAAAAAATCTTGATTCAGATATATGTCTACTTTGCGTCTGCCAGGTATGAAGTCAAACGAACAAAAAGTACGACCAGGGATGAAATACTAATGATATTTTCCTAGACATCCCACATTGATCACATCACTGGAGTTTTTGGCCTTCAATAATACAGTTGTGCTTCCCTATCTGCAGCGCTCGCACATGGTCTCGCCAGGAAGAAAGTAAGATTTTGTCTGGCGGAGCGCAGGAGATTGGTGGTGCAATAGGGTATTTGGGTTTTTTTGACTTGGCAACACGAATCGGACGGAACATCAGGGCTACATAACTGAACTGGTCAATGGGGACAATGCACCTTGAGATACAATGTCATGCATAACGACTTGGGCAACAAACTTGATGTGTGTACGACGAAAGTGCGCAGGTCTGGGCACAACGTGAATACTCATGTGTACGGAATACATATTGGGTAAGGAACAACAGTATTTATCCTGTTGAGAGCAGCACAGGTATGACACGGCCATACTGACTCGCTTTCCTGCTTTCCTAGGCCCCAGACCACTGCACCGGCTATCACCCAAACAACCACGGGATCACCCCAACCACCGTCAGTACCTACTGGAGTCGCACCCGATCCGATTACTACCAACACTCCCTGGCAATCTACGTGCACATCGACGAGAGGCCTTGCCATCGCGGGGACAATGCATGAACACTGTCAGCCTCCCCCATCATTTCGAAGGTGGGTCTTCGTAATAACGAATGGGTGCAAGTGCTGTCTCAAGTTCCTGTTTGTATGACGCGACGGCGGCCGAGTATACATAGATGGCACTCAAAACACCATTCGACGCTCAGGCTCAGCTCGCTTGATTCGACTGACTCACCTTGGAATGCGGTAAGGGGAAACAATTCAATTGCTTCATCTAGCCACCTTCATGATGGATAGATATGGGATGCGATTACAACAGAAACACAACTACTACGGAGGCAAGAGAGCCACGAAACCACAGAGAAGGCTCTCAGGCTGTAGATTAAGCAAATAAATGGTCGCCCAGACGTACACCACATCGTTGATTGCATTACATGCACAACGCGACGAGCCAGCGAGCATGATCTGCCGGGGCTGGGGGGAGACTGAGGGACCGAGATGAGGACTGCACAAAGCAAACCGGAAAGTGTTGAGGGGATCGAAATTCAATGGTAGCAGCCACTGCGGGCGCAGTGGACATAATGTGATAATCGGAGAAAAAAAAAAAAAGGGTGGACACAAGGAGAGTGTCATGGTGGTCGTGTCTTTGAGGTTTGTCAGCTGACAGCTGGTTGCGGCTGGGCAGTTTGAAAGGAATTAACTGCACAGAACTGGGGATGAGCCCTGATGAGAGCGATGTGCAAGAGAAGAGGACTACTAGCCCTGACGTCGTCGTGTTCCGGCACCATGTTGGGTTCTGTATCGCTTGCACCATGGCGAGCGCATCATCGTTCCCAGGAGATATGATCGGGTCAAAGGTGAAGTCTGCCGTTTGATCTAGGACGTAGTTTCCGGTCCCGTTTCCATTGATATTCGCAGGAACAGCATCACTCAACTCGCTCTGAGCCGTCGCACCGGCGTTCGGTGGGACTGATTGAGCCGGAGTTGGAGTGCTTGGGACGCTGACACCTGTCGCGAACGAATTCGAGGTTGTATTACGGATGATGGTTGCAGCTGCTGCTGCTGCTATGGTTTCTGATGTACTCGCCCCGTCACGCTTATGCTTGGCCAACGAGCTTTCAGGGAAGCAGGAGTACAACTTTGATGTGCGACGCTCATCGGTGACACCCTGTGGAGACCCAGTCGTGTTAACGGGGCGTTAGATTACTTGCTACATTCTTGTGTCCAGTCCATGGGTGGTGAATCTCGAGTAGTCTGGGCGTAGGGACAAAGGTGGGGCAATGTCGGAGGCTAACCGAATTCGGAGTACAATGGAAAGTGTGACTCACCTTGAGCATGAACACTGCATGAACGCCGAGGTGAACCCGTCAGATACGAAATGGCACCTACTGCGGGAGCGGTAATGGAGTTGACGATTGAAATGTAGCCTGGTTACCCACCATCTAAGCACAAAACGTATGCAATCCTTCAGAACCAATGAGTCAACAAAATCCACGACGACAACCTTGGCACTTTCCAGGCTCCTCTAAAATTCCAGGATGACGTTATCCTCGGTCAATACGGCACGAGCGTGTGAGATTCTTACCCTCAAGGAAGTCCTCATCGTAGGGCTTGTAGCTGCACTAAATGCCTCGTCAAACTCGAAACGGAACATGACCAACTTAACGTAATTCGAGTGGCTAAGAGCGAAGGAAGCGCACATGAACCCGATAAATCAGGAGGAGCAAATGCCGTGACACCTTGGGGTCGCAGCCTTTGGGCTGGTCAATCGTCGAACTGATTCTGAAGAGAAAGGTGATTGTGTTGCGTAACATCGGATGTCGTGGAGACGGGATGTTGATGGAAGATTGATATTGTCCGTCGTGTCATGTTGTTGGTTTCGCTTGATGCTCAGGGTACGGGTGGAGGGCTAATGAACGTACGAGGATGTGGAATGCGGGAGTTAGTCTTTCTGTTCGCAGAGAGTTGTCAACGCGCGCGATGGTCCTGCCTCTAGGGCTATACTTGATGACCCGGATGGTAGACAGTGGAGGAACACAGATCATGCCGGACAGAGACTGAGAGGAACCAGATGGAGTGGGATGGTACGAATTGTTTGGGAGAATATAGGGAGGATAGGGACGAGAGGACGGTGAGGGTTGGGATAGGAAGAATGAGCACTGTTTTGAGATTGAGTAGATGATGGGCAAGTATTCGACGAGATGGTGCTTGGGCGGTTCGAGGAGATAGTCGTGACTCATAATAAAAGGGTTGATAAAGGAAGGAAGAGAAAATGGGCTGAGGGGAAGAACCGACGGAGAGTCGTCCCTGCCTCTGAGGTGGGAAAAGGACCGTGTTGGTATATCTCTGCATCAAGCCTTGGATTATTGAATCTCGAGAACTCTGGACTCAGAGGCAACAGTGGGGCAAGTGAGAAAGGTTAACCGGATTCGCTGTCAAATTAAAGGATGAGCTAACCTTGAGTACGAGGACCGAGGTGAATGATGCGAATACAACAATGGGTATATGGGCAGAATAATGGGTTGTCATAGAGATGGTGAGGGTGAACCGTGAAGGAGTCAAAAGTTGACGCGTTGACGCGCCATTTGGCGTGAGTCGTATGTCACAAGGAGTCGACGAGGGCTGTAGCGACAGGCTTGACACTTTCCATGTTATGAGAAATGCCGGGTTGACATTAGCTTCGGGAGACGCGGTCACATGGCACGACGGAGTAAAATTGTCACTCTCATGAGGAAGACATTGTCCGCTACCTCGAAGCTGCGGCAAAAACTGAGGAAGGACACGACTCGAAAGACGCACAGGTGACCACGGCAGATCAGGACGATCGTAATCAAGTAGCACAGAAGTCGATAGAAAACCGTACAATTGATGTCAGAAGCTTGACGCAAATCTCGCATGACCTGTCTTACAAACACCGGAAATGAATTGTGACATATGGATAACGGCAGGCACTGCGAACATGAGCACCACAAACAGGAGGTCGTTGACTTCCCATGCAATCCAAAGCGCTGAGCGTTCAGCGCTCAGCCTTGAACGATACAGCCATTCCTGACTCATCTAGAGCGCTTGAGCATGCTCTCGTAGGCCAGCAAAAAATGATGAGGTGATGGTCGCAGATCACGGAACTGGCGAAAATTCTTGGGGGTTTCGGCGTTCGGCCCGTGTCGCCGGTAACTCCCGACGAAAAATTTCGCTATCATATTCTCAGTTCTTTGCATAGCACAACGCTGGCTGTATCCAAATCCAACAATTCCTCGCGCATCGTATCCTTCCCTCCCGCCCACCACATGATGTATGCTCTATATGTCTGCTATTCCAATAATCCGCTGCCCTCCAGTACTGTGTCTGACAGGGCCAATGACGTCGTGCACGCGACCTCTTTGGCACTATGCTTTGTGGCATGTCATTTTTGTGTTGGGTATGTCATTGGAGCAGGTCATACCTCCGCCGATGCTTAGCACAAGACGGGATTGCGCCTGTTCGGCTTCTCGACACCTATCATATGATGCGTCCTTTTCTTTCTTCTTGCCTTCCTTGTACAGGCTTCGCTTTTGTTACAACAGATAACGCATGCATTTCTCGCACACTGCGGGCACCTGGAGGACTCCCAATACGAATCGCAAAATCATCGATACTGTGCGTAGCATGCATATTCTCTAGACGACCTTCGCAGGCGGCCCCGCAGGTGCACTGGCACAGTTACAGCAGGGTGTCCTGGAGGGGCCGTGTAAAAGCAGCATGTCGTTAAGGTGACATCGGACAAGGTGACTCCACTCGTCCCCTGATTCGGCTCTCATTTGTTGTAGCACAATGTTGAACCAGTTGACACTTGCGCGCGCACAATGTACGGCGGCGTTCGCAGTCACACCAAGGGCGCCCACTCGCTCTCATGCCGTCTGCGTTTCTCAACACATTATCCCTCACGGTGTCACACCTTCCGTCTCCGTACTGCCCCGTAGCGTATGAGCACCTCTTCATTCGTGCTAGTATCTAACACCTCCGCGCCATGGTCAGGGTGATGACAAATACCCGTATCAGAGGTTACATGCTACCACCGATGAGTCAGGCACGTGGCATGGTGCTCACACGGACTTGGTGTACTGCTGCTTTCCAGCACGCCCAGTGTTGCGATGATCAACTTACTGTTTTTCCGAAGCACTTCAGCCAGTCTTTCTCGTCAGGGAGATAAGGGAACTATCCTGCTGATGTTTGGGGAGGAGTGGTGAGGAGGATGTCTGAGTCGAGCGGGTTAAGGTGCGGTCGTTCCATCGGCCACCCACCTACTATCCTTGTAATGGCTTGTGCGGCCTGAGGCTGTTTCTCGGGTGTACCAACCGTACTACTCATGCATGTTCCGGTCGCGACACCCGCTCGGTTTGACGTTGTTCAAGCCATCCGTTGCTGCTTTGCCCCCACCCACCTACTACTTCGGACCGTTCCCTTTCAAACCATGTCTGAGGTGGGGTTTGTATGTGTGAATCGCATGGCTCGTCTTTGTTTGTCTAAGTGCTCTGTACCTCTGCTCAAGCTTCATCGTCTTTGGGTCAGGTTGCATGTGGGCGCAGTCCCATGCAAGTGCACGACAATGAGGTGCGTGCACGGGGCCGCTGGGGTCTGACACCTTTTGAGGTTGCATCGGCCAATCGATGTCATGACACAATCGATTTACTGTTGGAACATGGGGCAGAGGACCATAGGATGTACTAACTATGGACTTGGAGTCGAGGGGCGTTGCGTTGGTGGCCATGAATCGTCATGACATTGGGGTACTGTGTGGGATACAAGGCAAGGTCCGTTCACAATTGTTAGATTGCCTTCAGTAGCAATTTCGTCTTCATCGTGGGTTGGGAGAGGAATCGCGTGACATACAGAAGGAAGCAGAGAGCTTACCAGCTACTTCTTAGAAGCTTACAATGGAATACAGGCGGGGACTCGGAAGTGGTCACAGATACGACGACGGTCGACACGTGATGTCAAATCTGTTGTGCCTTGAGCAGATCGCGGGTAAACGCGGATCGTACAGAGATACTACAGAGATTCGGACAGACTTTGGGGATCGGGCTGTTCCTCGATCTTCGATATTCGGTAGTTTCCAAATGACGTGGAACCACATTATCGCATCACATTGCTTCCCCTCACATACAGCTCATGCGCTCATCCCAGGATTTCATATTGGCTTCTCGAGAAATTCCATACATCCAACCCATTTCAGTACTGGATGAGAATGACCTAGTCCTGCACGAAGCCGCCTTTTGGGGTGCGGCGCTCTGTTAACCTGTCGTCATCATGTTGGGGGTGCCCTCGTTGCATATACATACCTCGACGGATGCTTTTATATCAGGACGCAATTGGATGTTTTTGGCTTCACCAATGACTTTGATATGTCCATTTCTCTCCCCCCCCAGAGCATTTGCTTTGTGTTTGCCTAGTTCGTGGACAGTCACGAGGCAAGTAGGCTGCTTATTGTCCTCTCGCAGTCTCACTCGTTAGCTACGCAGCGCTTCACTTCATAACACATAGGGATAGCACAAGGATATGTAAAATTCATTGGTGTTTCTTTCATGAGTACATATGCTGTGCTTGGAGAGATTCGGAGAGTTTATTCTCATCAAACTTTCAGTCTATATTCGGGACCCCGTACTATTGAAGCATAGCACCAATGGTGCAGTGGACATGAAACTTGCCTTGAAAGCAAGTAGAATGGGGTCTATCCCACTCGTCTGGAAAGCGAGGAAGCATACTTGTCTCAAAAGCAAGTGGTTTTTGGCCATTCATTGCTGCACTTGTGCGACCACCTATTGCCTCACACTCGTCTTTCTCGTTCTATTCAACATCCGCATGGCATCCAGAAGTCTTGCTGTCGTTTTCTCACAGCAGTCTGTCAATCAGATGGCACTGACAGCGCCATAGGAGCATGTCTGATGCAATCTATCATTGCACTGGGGGGAACTCTCTTGCGTGGAATACCCCCACCCACTTCCCACACTGGCAAGTAGCAGTATGGTTACCGCTGTCATCACGCAGATCATGAAGATGAAAATGTCAGCACCAAGGGAAAGACACATTACTCAAAGCCGAGCAGTAACACAATTGCGTGGTGGTCCCACAACAGAAAAGTGCAGCATGAATGACAAAAAGTATTACCCAAAACGGGAGTCGATCCCATGCCACTCACTTTCAAGGTGAGTTTGCTTGCTTGCTTTCGAGGCAAGCATGACCGAACCCGTGGCCACTTGCTTTCAAGGCAAGGAGGATGTCCACTGCACCATTGGTGCTATGCTGTACTTGTAGACGATCTTGAATATGACAGGGAGTTGGACAAGAATGAATTATTTGGATCTCTCCAAGCAAAACATACCTTCTCATTAAAAAAAAACCATTGATTCAGATATATGTCTGCTTTGTGTCTGCCAGGTAGGAAGTCAAATGAACAAAAGTGCGACTAGGAATGAAATATTAATGATATTTGCCTAGACATCCCACATTGATCCCACAAGGGACGATCGTGTTTGGCACTTAAACATTATTGGAGAAATCTATTAGTTTATGAGTTAATAGCCCACTCATCACTCCAATGAATGCAGGCCCATCGAGGGTTTGGGACTGTGTACATCTGACACATTTTTTGCTTTAATCTAATAACATGCACGCCTTTTGACCCAAGTCAGCTGACACAGCTCTGTTCGACAGCACCTAATCCGGGGTTACTCCTGGCATAACCGGCATAAGTACCAGGGCCATTGTTTTAAGACGCCCGGTGACACGGGCCGAGAGACCGACCGACATGCGCCGAGCCAACACCCAACACCGATTGCGAAGACATTGACGCGTAGGATATTGGCAGGGAGACCATGTCTTGAGAGGCTGACCTTGGTGTGTTGACAACCTACCAGTTGCTTATAGCTAACCCCATTCGAAAAAAGTGAACCTGCGCCCAGAGACCCTTCATCATGATGGTGTTTCGGACATCCTGGGTCCTTTTTCTTTTCTTCCCTTGACATCGTCGGGATATATCACTTTACGCGGGGTTTCTTACCGAGCGGGCTGTCCTTTTCAAAGTTATACCGTCGCGTCTTGCACAGGCTCCACATCTCCATGCATGTTACCGCCAACCAACAAACGCGCTGTCCTCATTATCCATGCTCCGCTTCGATTTTCTTTCCCTGCATCCACCACAACCCCATTCCCCCTACCATCACAACGTCCTGAGCCTTCCGCAAGAGCTCACCACCAAGCAGCCGCGCAATTTTTTCCCTTTCAACGCCCACGCCGATCCTCCGACAGCACCACTACAGCGCATCAAGGCTCTCGGCCCGTCACTGGCCCTCTACTAACATTCGTCGATATCAGTTATAACTTTGGGGGCGCATCGATTGAGGAGGATTCCGTCATACAGCAGCTACATCAGGCTAACAAAACAGTGAGTCTCTCCTGAACTTGTTCCCTCACAGACCCTTACAAGACCCTCGTTGTAGATCGCCTTCACGGGAGGTGACGCTCGGCTTGCCGTCTTTCCGACGGCTTTCCACCCAAAGATGTCGCACAACTTTGATTCTTTCAATGTCGAGGACTCACATACCGTTGGTAAAGGCGCCATTGACAAGTTCTCCACCCTCTTGACAAATTCAAGCCATGCCCATCCGCGGGGTTTCCTTATTGGCCACTCCCTTGGCGTCTTCCACCATGGACCACTGCGTAGGTCCTGGCCACCCAACAATGTATCCGACATACGGCTCGCGCTGTCTCGGATCTGACACAGAGTAATACGCCAGCGACTTGATGACTTCCTTAGCGAGTACCAAGCCCACGGAGAACGCCGATGGTTCGCACACGAAGCGTGCACCCTCTGGTGGCTACTCAGGGTCGATGCTAAAATGCGTCGCAGCGAGCTTCTCTGCCATCGTCGGCGCGCGATGCGTGCCCGTTAAAGTCCAGCACCTCGGCTCGGCTTTCCCCGTACGGCTGCAGGACGGGACACACGACACGCGTTCCATGTTCATACCCGCCAGGATGCCGCAGAAACGAAAAGTGTGTTTGTGTCATCAGCATGCGCATACAAGGGGCATACGATGACTACTACTTACCGGAGCCACTGGAATCCCATCGCGAGTATGAAGAGCCGTGTCCCTGCGGGCCCCACTCCCCCAAGGCACGTCCGCAGCACCCACTTCCTCTCTATCTATCGACGTACCGAATCATCGTTCGGTTGTGCATCACGAAACACGCCGGCTGCCATCGTCCCCGGTGCGCCGCGGGGTCATGATGCAACGTAAACACATGCGCCCGGGCTTTGCGAGCAGCAGCAAATGGCACGTCCGTGGGCGGACAGGTGAGGAACGGGCCCGTCGTCGTGTTCAACTCGAGGAGCACGCGGTGGTCGTGGGGCTGAGGGAGGTGCAGCGTCGCGACGTGCGTCGGCCGCTTCGGAGACGAGGCGTTCCCGAAGCTGTAGATCCGGACTTCTCCGCCATCTTTGAGCGTCGTGACCATGTAGGCCCGCGACGAATGGAAAGAAAAGTCCCAAATCCGGTCCAGCGCCTGGTTATCTGGAATCTACATATAAGACGTGACGCATGAGGGTGTGAACACAGTGAAGATAAATAAAATAAAGGACAATGAGACGCACGACGAGTTTCTCCCCAGTCACCCAATTCCAGATGAGCACACCATGAGAAAGCATCCAAAAGTACATCCCCACATCCTCAACGATCTGTACCATGCACCCATGCACCGCGCTCGCTGCCTTCCGACATAAAACCGGATTTCTCGCCGCCGGATGAGCCGCGCCCGCGCCCGCGCTGAGTCTCAAATGCACGCGGATGTCCACGCACGGGACTGCCGGGGTGTGACACCTTTCGAAGTAGCATCGGCCAATCGACGTCGTGACACAATGTATTTACTGTTGGAGCATGGGGCAGAGGACCACAGGACGTAATAACTACGGACTTGGAGTTGAGGGGCGTCGCGTTGGTGGCCAAGTATCGCCACGATATTCAGGTACAGTGTGAGATACAGGGAGAGGACCGATCACAATTAAATTGCCTTCAGTAGTAATTTCATCTTCGTCGTGGGTTGGGAGAGGAATCGCGTGACACACAGAAGGAAGCAGAGAGCCTACCCGGCCCGCCACTTCTCAGAAGCTTACAATGGAATACAGAACGGGAAGTGGTCACGGATACGGTAACGGTACACACATGATGGCAAACCTGTGACGCGAAGTCGCGCGGGTAAACCCGGATCGTGCAGAGATTCTGACAAACTTTGGGGATCGGGCTGTGTCGCGACCTTTGGATCTTCGGTGGTTTCCAAACGACTTGGAAACCGCATCATCGCTTCACATCGCTTCCCCTCCCATACAGTTCGTGCGCTCGTCCCAGGATTTGATATGGGCCCCTCGAATAATTCCATACATCCAACACATTTCAGTACCTGACAAGAAAGACCTAGTATTTACATGAAGCCACCTTCTGGGGCACAGTGCTCTGTTAACATGTCGTCATCATGTTGTCGTCGCATATACATCCCTCCACGGATGCTTTATATCAGGACGCATTTGGATGATCCCGGCTATGACCCTACGTCCATTTTACCCTTGAAAATTTGCCCTGCGCTTGCCTAGTTCACGGATAGTCACGACGCGAGTAGGCTGCTTATTGTTCTCGCGCTCGCTGGCGCGGCACTTCCCATAAATGTCAATTTGTAGACGTTGTTCACTTTACCATCATGGTCTTGCTTACGGTGGCCTCTGCGCAATCCTCAGAGTATGGGTGCCTCCCAGATCTCGTTGGTGTTAGTAGCGCATCCGCACCGAGGCCAAGGTGACGATAACACCCCGCATCAGAGGCACAAGGAGAGTCAGCCGTGCCTCGTGGTGCTTGCCTCTCTCGACCTTGCAGGACTTTGGTGAGCTCAGGCTGTCGCCTGGCAGTACGCTAAATGAGACATATCTGTGGCATCCCCTTTGGATCTGGAATCAGCTGACTGGGACCGACAAGACACCTAGATAAAGTGAAATGTATTAGATATGGTGCATGCTCCTCCGCTATCGATGAGCCGAGGTTCCGTCGGGGAAATGAGGTGTTTCTTTCCATAAATACGGACAGACGATATTCGCCGAGATATTTCGTTGCCAATAACATTGGCTACTCATTGATCATTGTTCTACAATCACATTTTTTGATACGTTGGACTTCATATTGCATAGGTACAGTGCAACTTGAAGTATACGTAGAATTCACAGGATTTTCTTTAATGAGTGAATATGCTGTACTTGGAGAGATACGAAGAATGGTAAAGCATCCACAACGCGTCAGTGCATGGTGCTTAAGAGGGAACTGGACACACAGCAGACTTCTTATGGCCACGCAGGACGACCCACTCCTTCATAGAACGAATATCGAATACCCGCACAGTTTGGTCACGTGACGCACTCGTGAGCAGGTTCCCATGTGGAGTTCATGCGAGGGCTTGTATGATGTATCGTATTCTTGTGCCGATGGCCAGAGGATATCGCGTCAATATGTTTATTATATGTCACTAGGCAGAGTACGAGGTACATACAGCATTGTGAGCGCGGTTTCAGGGCGGAGGATCCCAGAACTTGAGGAGATTGTCCCTGCTATCGAACACGAGCAGGCAAATGGTCGGATGCCACTCGATTCATTTGACGTCCCATCTGTGACCCGTAAGGGCGCGTTCCTCTGACTGTCGGCAAACCAGACGCGTACGGTAGAGTCGTCGATGGCTGTGGCGAAACGCACGTCGTCTGGCGAGAAACCGAGAATACACACAACTTCTCGATGTGCGGGCCATGCCGTGAGGTTGTTCATGTTGGGCTGGAAATACTTGACGATTCCAGATTGGTCTGCGGACGCAATGTGGGTGCCGCTGAAGGTCAGCGCGTGGATGGCGGTTTCGTGCGCTTGTAAGATGGATTCAAAGTTGAACGTCAACCTGTTCCGAGCCGTGAATTGCCCACTCATGGAACTTGTCAAAATGCCGAGATCCTCTGGCGTCCACTATGTAGTGACATCAGGCTGGGAAAAACACCGACACATCGGCGAAAATGACGAACTGTGACCACATTCACGGGATCTCAGCGCGCGATGTGCGTCTGGCAGTCGGGGTTGTTTACCACCATAATTTTTTCGTTCTCGGACACTGGCTGTTTAAAGTGTGTACGGATTTGCCTAAACATCAAAGTTTTGAGAATCATACAAGCTATCCGTGGCGCATCGGGGGGGGGGGGGCAAAGGAATAAGGGGGACGATGTGGCGTACCTATACATCAATGGCATTTTGTATAGTGGTCAAGCATTGCTCCCTGTCTATGCATAGTCTCGTCTCATTGCATTCTATTGGAGCTTTTGAGATGGCAAAGACAACAGGTGAGGCATAATAGTTGTGAAAGAGCGAATTGAGGACCTAAGGCCACCCGAGTTGTAGTGGTGAAGTCCTTTGGAACTTAGGATGTGACGTGGAAGTGCCCAGCGAGGTGATGCTTGAGGGGTCCGTCGAGGGGTCCTCAGAAGGGGACATGGTTGTATCTGATGATGGAATAATGGAAGGTAAGAAGAGAAGGAGAAAAGGGGGGAAAGAACTGACAGAGAGGTGCCTGTCTCTGATGGGAAAAGTGGGCGGCGATTTAGCGTCCCAACGTCGGCCGGACGCATGGAAACTAAACAGGTGAGATTGAGTGGCAAGACGAGCATCAGAACCAATTGCCTCGTGGGTCAGAAAGCGAGACATTGGATCGAGATTTTCCCCTTGTCAGAGGTCGGGCGAGAGGAATCGCTGGAGTATGAAGTGTGAAATTTGTTAAAAGACGACACATGAGGCGACGGAATTATGTCAGCCTCAGGTCCGGATCGATGTTCGGTTTTTCGGCAACACCCGATGAACCACACTACGCCAGGGACTGTGAAACATTTTATCTGATTCACGACGAGACCAGCACCCGGAATTGCTGACATGGCCATGTTGACCCTCATACTGGCTGGTGTATTCAAGCTCATGACTTTCCAGGTGTCCGCACTTTGGCTCCATCTTCGGCTGTATCCCGCAGATTCAGGCCTAATATTCAGGGGTCATGTCACACAGTGGCCTCGTTGCAAGGATTAGCGCCAAGTCCATGATAACCGATTCCTATTCCAGGATAATCACAGCGCTTCTGTGCTTGGAAGACAACATGTGTCCCTATGGGAACAGGTTATCAATGGCGACGACATGAGGCAGTTTCTCCTGCCCAGCCGATAACGCTCTACCACAAAGTCCCGCCATCTATCCGCCATCATCTCGCCAAAGACTACATCCTGTTTCATTTCCTACATTCCTTCCATTCCAGATATGAGTCTTACACCTTCTGAATCCTTCCTGTTGTTGTACCACTCTGCCTTGCGAGATTACACAACCCAGACAGACACAAACATAATCAATCATCCATTTTCCAAACAGCTGGAGCAGTGCGAATCTGCGGAGTCTATCTCCAAGTCTATCTCTTCTCTTCTTCAAGAAAATGTACCAAGATTCCGAAGAGAAGATGGAAAGATCACCAAGTCACTCAACTGTGCCGTCCGTGTCCTCCACAAACTCTCTACCAGCACTGTCCTTGGTGAGAGTATCGGCCTAGTGCGTCTCAAGGCAGTTATTCCCATTTCATGTTCCTGATGTACATTCCATAGCCATTCCCGCCTGCAAAGGCGGTATTTACTGCATTCGCAATCTTACTCGAGGTGAGTGTCATTCTGCATCTTTTATTCGTTTATCTTTGTGACGTTCAAGTGGAATAGGCAGCGAGGGATGTTAGCGGGAGCTATGATGCTCTCGTCGAGTTGTTTGAGTCCATAGAGAGATTCCTTACCAGACTTGATATTTACACAAGGATCCCTCTTACGCCAGCCATCGCTGACGTTGTCATAAAAATATTAGTGGAAGTTCTCTCCACGCTTGCTATGGCAACGAAGCAAGTCAAACAAGGTCGATTAAGTGGGCTTCATCCTTGATGATGTGGTGCTTTTGCTGAACGCAGCACAGAGAAATTCGTAAAGAAAATCCTTGGAGAGAACGACATCGAGGCTGTCCTGCAGCGACTGGACAGACTCACCCTTTACGAGGCTCAGGCCGCTGGAGTACAGACACTCGAAGTTGTGTACGGCCTCGTCCAACACAGACGGGTTGTATTGGATGGTGAGAAACCTGTACCCATCATGTTTGTCGCACGTCGATGGATGATCATGCCTCCAGACCTAGACCTAGACGATGAGGTGGCAGCAGACGGTATCCGGGTGGCCCTTGGTCAGTTTTTAGTTTTTGATGAGAATCGAACATTTAACTAATTTGCTATCAGAACTGTTGCAGAAAATTTCGAGCGACCTCAACAAATCAAGGCGTAGGTTACTCCTCAATAGCACCGCTACTGGCTATGGATGCTGACAGTTTGAGACGATGGTCTCGCAGGTGAAAAACTGCAGAAAAGCATTCGAAAGTGGCTCTGCGCTCCAGATCCTTGGAAGAACCACAACATCGCATGCGAATCTCAGCACAGCGGAACTGCAAGATGGTGGATTCACGGTGAAATTTACTCAGAGTGGAAACATTCTCGCCCAAGTTCACTCTTGTGGCTACATGGAAACCGTCCGTGCTTCCGCTATCATTATTTCCCCTCAACTCATGATCTTCACTTTTGCAGCGGGAGCAGGGAAGAGTATCCTCTGGTAGAATAATCTTTTCGTGTTTTCCCTCCAGAGACTAATAAGATGCCATCACCCAGTTCCTCAATCATCCAGGATATCCGCAGCATGTGCAAATTGGGACTTGCATCACTTGCCATCTTTTATTGCGACTTCAGAGAAGACCAAAAGAGGCACCGCCGTGGGCTACTTTCCTCTCCTGGTTCAGCTTTGTCAACAATCGGATGCCTATTACGACGTCCTCTCTGATTTCTATTCGGCACACGATCACGGCTCACAACATGCGAGCGATACTGAACTTGCCCAATGTCTGAAGCATTTGCTTGCGCTCCCAGGACAAGCCACAGCATATATTGTCGTCGATGCCATTGATGAATGTCCAATAACGACCGGATTGTCATCTCCCCGTGAAGAAGTCTTGGGTTTCATGGAGGAACTCGTCAGATTGCAGCTTCCGAAGATGAGAATTTGTGTCACGAGCAGACCCGAGGCCGACATCGACCTTGTCCTCAACCCTTTGGCATTCCATTCTGTTTCGTTGCATAGCGAGAATGGACAAGTCGAGGACATCGCAGAATACATCAAATTTGTCGTTAGCACGGATCGTAATATGCAAAAATGGAGAAAGGAAGACAAGGACCTTGTCATTGAAGTACTCACAAGAAAAGCCGGCGGGATGTGAGGAATTAAACCCTATCGTCCATCATGGCTTCTTACCTACACCTGTAAAATAGGTTCAGATGGGTGTCTTGCCAGCTTCAATACCTCAGACACTGTCTCCGACAATGCATCCGGCGGGTTCTCGATGAATTTCCAGACACACTCGACGAGACATACGATCGCACGTTGGAAGAAATTGGCAAGCAAAACTGGCAATACGCACACAGACTCTTCCAATGTGTCGCAGCAGCTTCTCGCCCACTTCGCGTTGAGGAGCTCGCCGAGTTCCTCGCATTCGATTTCGACACAGATTCGACTCCCACACTCCGGGAGGATTGGCGCGAGGAGGACCCAGCACATGCTGTGCGATCGACGTGTTCTAGTCTGCTTGCCATTGTCGATGTGAATGGATCCTCCATTATCCAATTTGCGCATTTTTCGGTGAAAGAGTACTTGACATCGAAGCGGCTCGCCGAATCAAAAGGGACGATTTCCCGATTCCATGTTTCCATGACACTTGCCCATACGATGATTGCCCAAGTCTGCCTGGGTGTTCTACTTCACATCGATGAAGGGATTACCAAGGATGACCTGAAGCGGTTTCCCCTCGCCAAGTATGCTGCAGAGCACTGGGTGGGCCATGCCCAGTTCCAGGATGAATTGCCAAACGTCTAAGAGGGGATGAAACGTCTCTTTGACCCTAACAATCACCATCTTTCTGTCTGGGTCTGGATTTACGATCCAGAACTCCGAACTGGAGCCTCCAGCTCCGAATGCCCGTCACAGGCCAGGGCGACTCCTTTGCATTATGCGGCATCGTGTGGCCTGCTCGACATCGTGAATTTTCTGATCGACGAGCGCTCTCAGGACGTAAACGCTCTGGACTTTATGTTTAACGAGACTCCGCTGAGTGTAGCATCTCGAAGGGGCCATCCTGAAGTTGCTCGAGTCCTCCTTAAACATGGCGCAGATACGAATACCAGGAACAATACCAACTGCAGCCCGTTGGATCTGGCGTCGGAAAACGGACATGCGGACGTGGTTCGGGTGCTTCTGGATTACAAGGCGGATGTGAACTTCTCAGATGATGATAACTGGACGGCCCTTCATTTGGCATCGATATCGGGAGAGGTGGCGGTGGCTCGGGTGCTCCTCGCAAATGGCGCGGATGCAAACGCCAAACAAAGGGATAACCAGACTCCGCTATATTGGGCGATAAATGATGGGGTTGCTCAGGTCCTTCTCGAGTACCACGCAGATCCGAGCGCACGGGACAGCGGCGAACAGACCCCGTTGCATGGTGTAATGAAGTATGGACGTGCTGGAGCCGCTCGGGTGCTTCTGGAGAATGGCGTAGATGTGAATGCACGAGATGCCAAGAAGCGAACTCCATTACATGTGGCGTCCGAAGAGGGACTTCTTCACGGCGTACGGTTGCTGCTCCAGCACAGCGCCGATATCCATGCACGGGACAACGAGGGTCAGACACCATTCCAGGTAGCATCACTATCATCATCAGCACCTGCATTTCCCGGGAAACATGAGGACGTAATGCAGTTATTACTGGAGCATGGAGCAGAGGATCACAGGACGCAATAGCTACGCACGAGGAGCCCAGAGCGCTGTGTTAGTGTTGGACCCGAGATATCGTTGCAGTGTTCATATGCTGCATGTGACCTAGGTACTGTGAAACATAATTCTTCCCGTAAAACTAGTATCTTATCCCCATAGAAACGTCATTACAACGACGCACCGCCCGGAGCGATCGATCGATCGAGGAGAATGTCATGTACTATACGTGGGACTGATTCGGACCACATTACTTCTGCTCTCTACTACACAGAAGCTTCCCTTCCGTCAAGCTCAGTCCCAGTGTCGAATTGTCCGATTACGTAACACTCCCATGCACCAGGCACGAGTGGGGGGACATGATTGTCGGCCATGATGGGACCCACCTGCCGTATGTCACTGGCACATATATGGCCTTTTTTTCCACTCCGGAAGTATCTGGGAAACCTCGTGAAGCATTGTGGTTTGAGTGGACACACTCCACAATCTAGGTGCAGGTCGACAAGAGCCGTTGTCATCCCGAGGACAAGACATGGACACTGGAACCAATTCCCATCACCTCGAAGGCGGGCCTTCATAATAACGAATAGGTAGAAGTGTTGTATCAAGGTGCTGTATGTATGTCGGAAACGGTGGCCAAGCATGTGTAGATGATTGATACTATCTCAGTATTGGCACGCGGATGCCGGAAGCGATTACATCAGGAACACAACTACTACGGGTATAAGAGAGCTGCGAAGCGACGGACAAAAGGATTCTGTCGAGTAACACAAGTCAACGACCCGGGGGCCCAACGTACGAAACGTTGTTGATTATATTCCACGCACAATGCGACAAGCCAATGGGCATGATCTGTCAGGGCTGGGTGAGACCGAGAGAGATGAGCACTGCACAAAACAAACCGGAAATTGTTGTTGAGGGGATTTAAATTCGATGTTGCCAGCCACCGCGGGCTCGGTGGGTAATGCGAAAATTGGAGAAAAATAATAAAAAGGGAGGATGCGAGGAGAGTGTCATGGCGGTCCGAGTCGTGTCTAGAAGGGTGAGATGTTGTCAACAGACAGCCGGCTGCGGCTGAACGTTTTGAAAGGAATTAAACGCACGAATGGTTCCGTGCGTGCCGTCGGGATCTGTGGTCTTGAACTTGTTCTTCTATAGGCCAAAAGAAACTACACAGAACTGTGGATGAGCCCTGACGAGAGCGATGTGCAAGAGAGCAGGACTACTAACCCCGGCGTCGTCGTGTTCCGCCACCATGTTGGGTTCTGTATCGCTTGCATTGCGGCGAGCATATCACCATTCCAAGGAAAGGCAATCGGGTCAAATGTGAAGTCCATCAAATCGCCTGGTTGGGCTTGGACACCAAAGGTGAAGTCCGCCATTTGATCTAGAAAGTAGTTTCCGGCCCCGCTAACATTGGTATTCGCGGGAACGGGATCAGTCAACTCGCTCTGAGCTGTCGCACCGCCGTTCAGTGGGACTGATTGAGCTAGAGTTGGGACGCTTGCAGCGCCAACACCTTTCGCGAACGAATTCGGGGTTGTATACACGATGGTGGTTGCTGCTGCTGCTATGGTTTCCGGCATACTTGCTCTGTCGCGCTTATGCTTCGCCAACAAGCTTGCCAGGAAGTGGGAGTACAACTTTGGGGTGTGACGCCCACCGATGACACGCTGTGGAGACCCGAACGTGTTAATGAGGCGTTCGATTACTTGGGAGATTCCTGTGTCCAGTCCGTGGGTAGAGAATCTCGGGTAGTCTGGGTGTAGGGGCTGAGCGCTGAGGTGGGGCAACGTCTGAGGCTAACCGTATTCGGAGCGCAATAGAATGGATGACCCACCTTGAGCGTGAATGCCGAGGCCAACGCGTCAGATACGAAATAGCCTCTATTATGGGAGCAGTATTAGAGCTAATGAGAGAAACGCTAGCCGGGTTACGCACCACCTGGCGCAAAACGCATGTAACCCGTCAGGACCAATGAGTCAACAAGAACCGTGACAGCCTCGGTGCTTTCCAGGCACTTCTGAAAAATGCCAGGGTGACGTTCGTCTCAGTCAATACAGAAGGAGCGAGTGGGATTCTTACTCTTGAGGAGAAGACTTCATCGTAGGTTTGGATCTGCGCTGGGACGCCTTTTCAAACTCGAAAGAGAATATTACCGACCTCGCGTAATTCGAGTAGCTAAAAGGGAAAGAAGCGCACATGAGTCCGACAAATCAGGAGGAGAAAACGCTGTAACATCTTGGGGTCGCAGCGATTGGGCTGGCTGATCATCGAACTGACAATGAAGAGCAATAAAATTGTATCGTGTGGCGTAGGATGTGGTAGAGACGAAATTCTGAGGCATGGATTGATATTGATTGTCGCGTCATGTCGTTGGTCGTTTTTCTCGATACTCAGGGTACGGGTGGAAGGTTGATGTATGTACAAGGACGCGGAAAGCGGGAGGTGGTGTTGGTGTTGGTGTTCGCAGCGAGTTGTCAACCCGCGGTAGTCCTCCCTCTAGGGCTAGACTTAATGATCCGGATGGTAAATGGAACACCGATCACGCTGGACAGGGACTGAGGAAGCAGATGGAGTGGGATGGTTAGAATAACCTGGGGAAGGATAGTGAGTATAGGGACGAGGGGGCGGTAAGAGTTGGGATAGGAAGAGGACTGTTTGGAATTGAGCGGACGATGCGTAAGTATTCAACGAGGAGGTGCCTGGGCGGTCAGCTGAGGGAGATAATTGTGTCTAACAATGGACAGGAGGGTGAAGGAAAGAAGGGGAAAGAACTGGTGGAGAGTTGTGCCCGCCTCTGAGGGGGGAGGAGGAGGAGGAGGGTGGATCTCTGCATCGAGTCTAGGGTGAATGAATCTCGAGACTTCTGAGCCCACGAACTACAGCGGGGCATGTAGGAAAGGCTAACTGGATTCAGCCGTACGATGGAAAGATTAGCTAACCTTGATTACGAGGACCCAAGCGCATGTGGCGAATACAACAATATTAATGCGTATATGGGCAGAATAATGGGCTATCATAGAGTTGATGAGGGTGAAGCAGTCAAAAGTTGATGCACCATTTGGCGTGAGTCGTATGTCACCAGTCGGCGCCGAGGAGTCGACGAGGGCTGTAACGACAGGCTTGACACTATCCATGTTATGAGAAATGCCGGGTTGTCACTAGCTTCGGGAGACGTGGTCACACAGCAGGACGGAGTAAAATTCTCACCCTCATGGAGAAGACTTTGTGCGTTACCTCGAAGCCGTGCCAGAAACTGAAGAAGGACACGACTCGAAAGACGCACAGGTGAACACGGCAGATCAGGATGATCGTAATCAAGTAGCGCAGAAGTCGATGAAAAAAACGTACAATCGATGGCAGAAGCCTGACGCAGATCTCACATGCCCTAACTTACAAATACCGGAAATGAATTGCGACATATGGATAACGGCAGGCACTGCGAACATGAGCACCACAACACATTGGCAATTCCTGAAGGGAGGTCGTTGGCTTCCCATGCAATCCAAAGCGCTGAGCGTTCAGCCTTGAATGATACAGCCATCCTTGATTCATCTATAGTGCCTGCACTTGCTCCCGTAGGCCAATAAAAAATGAGGAGGTGGGGTCGCAGTCTCGCAGATCACGGAAACCAGCGAAAATTCTTCGGGGTTTCGGGTTTCGGCCGTGTCGCTAACTCCCGACGAAAATTTTCACTTATTCCAGTCGTTTCGACGTCGTGCTGCACAGCACTGGAATTCAATCCAACGCTGGCTATATCCAAATCCAACAATTCCTCGCATCGTATCCCCTTCCCTCCCGTCCACCACACGATGCGTGCTCTATATGTCTGCTATTCCAACGATCCGCTTCCCTCCAATATTGTGTCTAACAGGGCCACGACGTCGTGCCCCCCTCCTCTTTGGAACTATGCCTTGTGGCAGGTCATTTCCGTGTTGGGTATGTCATTGGATCGGGTCATACCTCCGCGGATGCTTAGCACAAGACGGGAGTGCGCCTGTTTGGCTTCTCGACACCTAGCGTATGATGTGTCCTTTTCTTCCTTCTCACCTTCCTTGTACATGCTTCGCTTATCACAACAGACAACGCATACATTTCTCGCACACTGCGGGCACCTGGAGCCTGGAGGACTCCCAATACAAATCGCAAATTCATCGGTATGTGCGTAGCGTGCATATTCTCTAGACAACCTTCGCAGGCGGCCCAGCAGGTGCACTGGCACGGTTACGGCAGGGTGTCCTGGCGACTGGGGGCTGTGAAAAAAGCAGGAGGTCGTTGAGGTGACATCGGATAAGGTGACTCTACCTGTCCCCTGACTCTGGCTCTCATTCGTTGTAGATGTTGATCCAGGTGATACTTGCGCGCGCATAATGTACGGTGGCGTTCGCAGTCACACCAGGGGCGTCTACTCGCTCTTATGCCGTCCGCGTTCCTCAACACATTATCCCTCACGGTGTCACACCTTCCATCTCCATACTGCCCAGTAGCATATGAGCACCTCTTCATTCGTGCTAGTACCTAACACCTCCGCACCGTGGTCAGGATGATGACGAATACCCGTATCAGAGGTTACATGCTACCACCGATGAGTCAGGCACGTGGCGTGGTGCTGACACGGACTTGGTGTACTGCTGCTTGCCAGCACGCCCAGTGTTTCTATGATCAACTCACTGTTTTTCCGAAGCACTTGAACCAGTCCTTCTTGTCGGGGAGATAAGGGAACTATCCTGCTGATGTTTGGGGAGAAGTGGTAAGGAGGATGTCTGAGACGAGCGGGTTAAGTTGCGGTCGTTCCATGGACCACTCACCTACTATCCTTGTTGTAATGGCTTGTGCGGCCTGAGGCCGTTTCTCGTGTGTACCAACCGTACCACGCATGCATGTTCCGGTCGCGACACCCGCTCGGTTTGACATTCTTCAAGCCATCCGTTGCTACTTTACCTTCACCGACGTACTGCTTTGGAGCGTTCCCTTTCAAATCAAGTCTGAGGTGGGGTTTTGTACGTGTGAATCGCATGGCTTGTCAATCTTCGTTTGTCTAAGTGCTCTGTACCTCATGCTCAAAATTTCATCGTCTTTGGGCCGGGTAGCACGTGGGCGCAGTCCCATGGGTGGCAATGTGCTGAGCAAGCGTACGATAATGAGGCGCGTCGAAACTGGTGAGATTGTCGAAGAGAAACCCTGAGATTGATTGGCTGGGGCCTTGACCCGATATCCGAGGTTGGCCCAGTTAGATGGAATTGGAAGCGTCAGTCAATCATCGCGAAACAGATTCACGATTACTATTTCCCGTTTATAACCGTGCCTCTCTGCCAGTGACACCATGACACTGATCACTTTTTTGCGTGTCAGGTATCCCAGTCGTGTGCGTGATCAGAGACCGGGTGTCAGTGATACATGCGGTTCTATTCAAGTTCATCGTTCAACATCCAACTAATCATAACTGTGACGACACTTGGACGCTGACAGCCAATCCAGTCCGAAACTGGGTACACATGGGTCAGTGATGTAAGACCACACTTGCGTACCCACGATGGGATACTCATATCTTGTCACAATCATACACACTGACTCAAGCTTCCGCTATGTCCTACTGTAATATCCCTGATATCCCACACAAAGCTTATATACACGTGGAGCATGCATGAGCGCCTAGCGGACGAAAAAACTTTCGGGCGCTACTGGAATTGAAATGCTTTCCAATTGTGTGTCCCTGTGGGAAACTTCGAGTCTCCTTGGGCGTTATCGATGACAACGTGCGAGGCAGACCACATCCTTTCAATCAACACCCTACCACTGCAATCCAGGGTCTATCTCGCGTAGGCTCACCCCAGACTACTTCCTCTTTCATTGCCCACATCTCTTCGGTTTGCAGTATGAGTCAACCCTCCTCATCCTCGTCCTTCGAGTCCATCTTCAACGCTGCCCTGGAAGACTATGCAAAGCGGTCCGGAACGAAGTTAGATCAGCACCATCCCCTCGTCAAACAACTCGAAAGCTACAATTCTGTCGGTTCAATTTCCAAGGCTATTCAAGAACATGCACGACGGTTCCGCGAATTCAGAGGAGAAGATGGAAGGATGATGAAATCACTGAAGGGTGCCGTGCAGGTCCTGTACACGCTTTCTACCAGCACCGTTCTTGGTGAAGGTATCAGTATAGTAAGCCGCGAGTCGCTCATTTCAATTCTTGTCCCTAAAGAACGTTCGATAGCTATTGCCACCTTCAAAGGCAGTACTTGCAGCTTTTGGGGTCTTGCTCGGCGTAAGTCTCCTTCACCATTTCATGAAGGTATCCTTGTGACATTAGTGTGTGGCAGGCGGTGAAGGACGTTAGCGCAAGTTACGATGCTCTCATCGAGCTGTTCGATTCTATCAAGCGTTTCCTCTGCCGGCTCGAAATTTATACAAATATCCCTCTCACGACAGCCATGACTGTCATCGTTGTGGAGAAGTTGGCAGAGGTTCTCTCAGTTCTTGCTCTGGCAACGAAGCAGGTCAAGCAGGGACGGATAAGTGAGTCCTTTCCTCGCGGTATGGTGCTATCACTAAGCGCGCAACAGAGAAATTCATGATGAAAATTATTGGAGAGGATGACATCGAGACTCTTCTCAAGAGGTTGGACAGACTCACTCAGGAGGAGGGCGTCGCTGCCGGTGCGCAGCTCCTCGGAGGTATGCACGATCTCGTCCAACATACGATAGTCGGTATCGATGGTATGAAACCGTTCAACATATTCCTCGACCGTTGCTAAGTGTTCCCAACTCTAGACCGAGGAAACAGGGGATTAACAGGACTAGTCAGGGGTGAACCAAGTCAGCTTATCTTTTGGGAATTTGGCGTTTATCTGACTCTCTATTAGAAAATGTGCAGAATGTTTCGGGCGACATCGAAAACTCAATGCGTGAGTCATTCCTCAAACCGTTGCTAACTACGAAGTTCGATAATTTGACGCCGCCTAACAGGTGTCGAATTGCAACAAAATATGCAAAGATGGCTCTCTCCCCCAGATCCGTGGAAGAATCACCACATCGCCCGTGAATCTCAACACAGCGGAACTGCGACATGGTGGATTCGTAGTGAAACTTTCTCAAAGTGGAAATGTTCTGGGCCAAGTTCGCTCTTATGGCTACATGGGAAACGTGCGTGTTTTGTGCTCTCATACTTTTGTTGGAACTCATGATTTTCACATCTGTAGCAGGAGCAGGAAAGAGCGTTCTTTGGTACATAAATCTTTCCGTATTTTATTTCAGAAACTCAATAGGCCCCATCACCCAGTTCCTCAATCATCCATGATATCCATGGCATGTGCGCGTCAGGACAGGCATCGCTCGCGTTCTTCTATTGTGACTTCAGGGAGGACCAAAAGAAGGACGGACGTGGATTACTTTCCTCTCTCCTGGTCCAGCTCTGTGATCAATCTGATGCCTACTACGATGCTCTCTTCAAATTCTATCTGGAACACAAGAATGGCTCGCGACATGCTGGCAATAGTGACTTAGCGCAATGTCTCAAACATGTGCTCGAAATCCCAGAACAAGTTACAGTCTATGTTATCATCGATGGCTTAGACGAATGTTTTAACTCTGGTCCGCTGTCTCCCCGTGAGCAAGTCTTGAAGCTTGTGAAGGAGCTCGTCGAGTCAGAAATTCCAAACCTGCGGATTTGTGTCACCAGTCGTCCTGAGGCTGATATTGAGTCTATTCTTCACCCTTTGGCCCTTAGTTCGGTTTCTCTACATGGAGAGAACGGTCAAGTTAAGGACATCGCCGAATACGTCAAATTCGTCGTCGATACCGACCCTAAGATGCAAAAATGGAGAGAGGAAGACAGGAAGCACGTTGTTGAGGTACTCACGAGGAAAGCCGACGGGATGTAAGGGAATAACCCAATCGCCCAACATGGCTTCTCACTTACACCTTAAAATAGGTTCCGGTGGGTGTCTTGCCAACTTCAATACCTCAGACACTGTCTCCGACAACGCATCCGGCGGGCTCTCGATGAATTGCCAGACACGCTCGACGAGACATATGATCGCACGTTGGAAGAAATCGGGAAGCAAAACTGGGAATACGCACACAGACTCTTTCAGTGTGTCGTAGCAGCTTCCCGCCCACTTCGCGTCGAGGAGCTCGCGGAGTTCCTCGCATTCGATTTTGACACAGTTTCGACTCCCACGCTCCGCGAGGATTGGCGCGAGGAGGACCCAGCGCACGCTGTGCGATCCACATGTTCCAGTCTACTTGCCGTTGTCAACGTGGATGGATCGTCTGTTATCCAATTTTCCCATTTTTCGGTGAAGGAGTACTTGACATCCAAGCGGCTTGCCGAATCAAAGGAGACTATTTCCCGGTTCCACGTTTCAATGACACTGGCCCATACGATTATTGCGCAAGCCTGCCTAGGTGTTCTACTACACATTGATGAAAACATCACCAGGGATGGCCTGGGGAAGTTTCCTCTCGCTGAATATGCCGCCGAGCATTGGGCGGGCCATGCCCGATTCGAGGGTGTATCACCGAACATCAAAGATGGGATGAAACGTCTCTTTGACCCTAACAATCACCATCTTTCCGTCTGGGCCTGGATTTACGATCCAGAATGGCCCGTGAGCAAATACGGTAGATCTGAACACCCGTCGCAGATCAGGGGGACTCCCTTGCATTATGCAGGATCTCATGGCCTGCACGAGGTTGTCGAATTTCTGATCGTCGAGCGATCCCAGAACGTAAACGCTCGGGGCTTTGTTCGCGAAGAGACTCCACTGAGTGTGGCGTCTCGGCGGGGCTATTCTGAAGTTGCTCGAGTCCTCCTAGAACATGGCGCAGATACGGAAACCAGGGACAACTCCACCTACAGCCCGTTGGACCGGTCTTCGGAAAACGGACATGTGGAAGTGCTTCGGGTGCTTCTGGAGAACCACGCGGATATGAACTCCTCAGGCAGGAATACCTGGACAGCCTTGCATTTGGCATCGAACTTCGGACAGGTGGCGGTGGCCCGGGTGCTCCTTGGAAACGGCGCGGATGAAAATGCCAAGACAACGTATCATGAGACTCCACTGCATTCGGCGGATAACGAGGGGGTTACTCGAATTCTCCTCGAGTATGGTGCAGATCCGAATGCACGGGACAGCAACAATCGGACTCCATTGCACTGGGCAATGGAAAGGAATCGCGCGGAAGTCGCTCGCGTGCTTCTCGAGAATGGCGTGGATGCGAATGCGAGAGATGCCAAGAACCGAACTCCGTTACATGTGGCATCCAAGGAGGGATATCTTGATGGTGTACGATTGCTGCTCCAGCACAGTGCCGATATCCATGCACGGGACTACAGGGTTCGGACACCATTCCAGCTAGCATCAGCATCGACATATTACAGGCGAAAACAGGAGGTAATGCAGTTATTACTGGAGCATGGAGCAGAGGATGACAGAACCTAATAATAGCTATGGACTCGGAGCCAAGGGCGTTGTGTTGGGCCCGAGATATTGTCGCTGTATTCATACGATGTATGTGACCTCGGTACTATGGAGATAATTCCAGTAAAACCAGCATTCTAATCCCATAGGGACATCATTTCAACCAGAACCGAACATGTATCTTCAACCCACCACCCGGAGCGAGCAATCGCTCAACGAACAATGTCCTATACTATCCATTGGGACTTGTTCGGAAAAAATGTATTCCACCTTCTACTACACAGAAGTTTCCCTTCTTAAATACCTAATGTTAAAACCGGGTGCCCAATGTCAATCACCCTTCGCATGCTCAGGCCGTCACGCATACATTTGTCCGCACATAGAAGCTGGTCATCGCAGGGTCAGTTCCCATATTCATGGGTGATAAGAGTAAAGGAACTCACATGTAGAAAAACTTCTCGACATCCCCTGGCGTCACGAGTTCATGCACTAAAATATGCGGTGGACCCGTCTTGTCAATTTATGACTTGCGCAAGCTGAGGTTCAGTGCCATGTCTGGCATGAAATACTCCTTGCCATCAATACCCTATCAAATTATAAAAAATGACACCATCATCAGTCCTGTTCTCTCATTGTAACGCCACAGAGAAAGAACATAGACACACGATATCATCGTCTTCTGCAGCAGCATTCGCCTCGCCCGTCTTTGGCGTCTTGTCCGACGACGCACCTACGTTATCTCTCGATGAGCTGATCGCAAGGCTCCAAGGAGCCCAATGGGGACGGCATGTCCGGATATGGGTCGATCACTGAGTCAACGAGGGTGTTTGGTGAGACTGGTGTACCTTCCAAGCCCGAGGACGCACGGATTGGTTGCGCGTGGTTCTGGGATCCCTGCTCCTTGTCCGACTCATCCGACTGTCCCACACGTTTACCAGCAGACGTATCGAGATGGAACGGATTTGAGGAGGAGCCTGTTGGGCGCGGTGAGCGCACGGAAGATTGGAGTCGATCGAGCCATGCGATCACGGTTTGTCGGTGTTGGTTGGCGGTAGACGTTGCGTTGCGGTATGCCCAGATCAAGAGGTGTGGCGAGGTACGGATTATGAAGCTGGGGGGCGAGAGACGGGATGGCATGATCAAGAGATGCGCACATATTTTGTTGGTAGGATGTGGGAAAGCAGGACCTGCTCAAAGAGAGAACGGATACGCCCATCCTTCTAGTTCATCTGGGCGAGGAGGTACTTGAGTTCTGAAGGGTGAAAATGAGCATTCACAGTGATCAAGAGAGGTACAAGATGAAGGCAGGCATGAAACAGCACGATCGAGCACTTCGGGGGAAGTGAGAGGAGGGACCAAGATGGAGGAGAGTTTCTCGCAGAACGAGGTCTCCCAAATAAAATTGGACACCAGGGAAGGGGAGGGGGGGAGATGGCTTACTTTGGGGCACTTCTGAGTTTCGGCCTTCGACAATACAGTCGTGCTTGTCCTATCTGCAGGGCTTCCACATGTTCTTTCCAGGAGGGAAATTTCATTTCATCTGATAGCGCACACGAGATTGGGGGTGTAAACGGGGTATCTGGGGTTTTGAGTTGGCAACCGGAATCGGACAGGACGTCAGGGCTGCATGATTGAACTTGCCAGCTGGGAGAACGCACCTTATGACGCTTGCATCATGTGAATGCTCCGCAACCGTGTGGGTAACGGGAAGGCACCAACTATCCGAGGCAAGTGGGGTGGAGCACGGGACGGAGCGAGGCAGTACAAACCTGGGATTACAAGCGGCCCGAGATGACATGTATGAATGGGAGAGTCGTGTCATGGCGAGGGTGTGGATGGATTACGTCGTAAAATTTCTTCAATGGGAACGCAAAAAAAGAGAAAAGAAAAAGAATAGGCCCAAACAACAGTAGCTGAGACGTGAAGAATGACGCGAGGGATGAGCTAAATGCGCTGGGAATTTTACAATATAAAACAGGGAGAACACTCACAGTCGATTGGGAGGCCAAGATTGGCTCAGATCAGCGCTCGGGCTCACTGGGTCCTTGTCGTCATGATCATCGGTTTCAGTATTTTGATGCTTGCGCTTTGATTTAGCCTCGGTGTCATTTCGTCGTGGAGGTACGACGAAGGTACTGGTGGGGATGTTTTGACATGCCAGTGCCGCGCGACGGCAGCGGATGGTCGCCGAACCAGATGAGATATGCGGCGAGTTGTGTCGACACCCAATCCGGGTGTAAGGTAATCAGTTGATTCGGATTTGCGTTTGGCATGCGCCTCTGTGCTGGGATACTGGTTGATCGGGTCATGGATATAAGCTTAGGTGGAGGCAGTGGTGTGTGTGCAACCAGTGTCCGACGGCGAGGTCCGGTCCTGGGTATGCGGTTGGGTGGGCTGTGTCATGCGCCGAGATGGCAGAGTTTGTGGAAGTAGATCATAGAACTGATTCTGATGGGTCGGGTAGTTGTATCACGTAGCATCAGGGGTGGTGGAGAGCGGATGTTGGGGAACAAATGGGTATTGATTGGGATCCCGCGTTGTCGTTGGTTGCGCTTGACGCTCAGGGCACTGGTCTTTTGTTGAAGTCTAATGAGCATAAGATGATGACATGGCAAGAGGAAGCAGATCTTGTTGTTCGTAGAAAGCGGTATACTCATGATAGTTCTGCATCGAGGACTGGATCCCATGATCCAGATCGTAAAGGCAGGAGGAGCACCGATTACGCCGGGCTGGGAGTGACGGAACGAGATGGACTAGGATGGCCTGAACGACCCGGGAGATTGTAGAGAGGAGAGGGATGAGACGATGGTGAGAGCTGGGATGGGAATGACTAAGAAGTGTTTCGAGAGTGACCGGACGGTGTGGAAGTGTTCAACAAGGAGATGCTCGGGCGGTCCGCTGAGGGATTTCTGGAGGAGACGGCTGTGTCTGATGAAGGAAAGAAGAGAGGGTGAAATTGGGAAAAAGAACTGACGGAGAGCGGTGCCTGCCTCTGAGGAGAGAAGAGGAAGCTGACAGAGTCTGGCCGGAAGCATGAGAACTCACAAGGCTGAGTGAGAGCGAGAATTAAAAGGGATTTCCTAGTGGGATCAGAAAAGTATGGTGATTCCTTCTTTGTCTAGGATTGCGACAGAGGAATCGCCAGAGTTAAGTGGCTTCCGTTTCCAGGCTTGAAGCCCAGTGAAAACTGGCACCGAGAAAATCTGAGTGAATATGAGTTCATCGGGATTATGCGGCGCCGGTCCGAGGACTTTCGGTGCGAATCTGAGAAACCGACGCGACTTCAGAGAACCTCAGATAATTCTGAGTCGTTTCCCGCTTGTCGTCTGATCTACTGTATCACTCGAAAATATGACTGATCGCCGGCCTTGTCCCTGTCCGAGGTGCAACGGTGCTCTCGTTGCGGTGCGTACTCTACAAAGGCATGCTGCAGCCTCCCGCAACCAGCCCATCCTCTCTTTCTCCGCTTGGTCACAGCACTTGGCTGGTGCTACAACAACACAATCCTCCAGGAGCTCCGATTCTGATGTCGACAGTGTGGGCCATAGCCCTGGTAGCTCTCAGGACGGTATTGGGTATTCTCGACCTTCAAAGAGGTTTCGATCGTCCACAGTACGTTTATCTTCATCGTGCTCGATTCTATGCTGCATCTGTATTATGTCTTCACCACCCATGTATGCACTTTGCACAAGAGTAATCCACACATATTTTTCCTATTAGGTTGTCTGTCTGCCTGAGCCTGAGCAGAATCGACTTCAGGACGATCCAAACAGCGGTGCTAATGTCGGCAATCACCACGAACGATCACCAACTCCATTTCATGACGACTTGGATCCCCTTCAACCTGACAGTGCGGATGGCTCTACAAGTGATTTCGACCCTGGTGATCACGACGAGCATGAGCAGCAGGATGCTGCATTACAGGCTGAACGACATGCTTGTGCTATGGCATTCCAAGCACTCAATCCGAGTCAGCTTGGATCCGACTCAGATACACCATCAGCAACTGGCAGCGATGAGGAACTGGGCGACACACCAGCCAATCTGTCCCGGATCGAAAACATCAAATTGACCCAAGAATTTATTGAAGGCATAGCTACTGCGACTTTTGAGAACGGATGCTTGGATGATGATCTCATACATCGTCTCCATAACCCTTGCGATGAACCGACAAGCATCTCTGATCCTGATATCCGCCTCTCTCTCGACCTATTCTTGGCTGTTACTAATGTGTCTGAGGAGACGTATCATGCTTGTCGCGGTGCAATTCTTCGTCGTTATCCAGACTCTGGGGTTCTCTCCTATCATGCTGTGAAGAGACTAGTTGCTGGAACAACGGGCGTTGTTGCTGTCTACGACGATATGTGCATAAATTCATGCCATGCATTCACAGGGCCATTTGCCCAGCTCCGATTCTGCAGCATCTGTGGAGAGGCCCGATATGATGTGACCCAGGCTGCGCTCACTGGCAAGAACATTGCTCGCCAGCAATTTTGTACGATCCTTCTTGGTCCGCAACTCCAGCATCAGGAAAAACCTCAGTTGTTAACCGAGGTTAAGCAAGGATAAGCGAAGATAATCTGAGTTCAGAATTATCCTAAATGAAAAAATGATGATAATTTGCTCTAAGTGTCACCTTGCACATGCCACTGTGCCACTGTATTTGCAAATATGAATTCAGGAACAATTTTTATGTGATAAGTCGGCCAACTTCGCTATGTAGACAAATGCAGAAACATGTCTCTATCACTGAAGGGGTTAATATAGAACAAGTGGCAGTGTTCTAAAACTGAGAAAGAATTTAACTCATCAGATGAAGAGTTTGATGTAAGCCTTGGAAATAAATGTACGCTAGAGATTATCTTGTCCACCAAGATAATGCTTGCCCACCTGTGCCGCTCACTAGTGAGTGACCTTGAAACCTTATACATGCCATGATTTCTATCTGGCATGGGAGGAATGGGATTGAAATATTCAACATATGCAAGATGTACTGGAGCTTGTGCAGTATCTAAGGGGAGTATTTCCGGGAGCACTGTGGCTGGGATCTGAAAAATGACCCAAACTTGTGCTATCCTATAATCTGGAGGGAACTGAAGTTAGCTATAGTTTGGTACCAATAATTAGACCAAAACCTACCTTGAATTCGATGCGCATTGCCTGGCTGTTGACCACTCTGGACCAGCACTGTGTCAAAGCGCTTCAGTATGATCCGCCCATGGGCGCCAACTTGTTCTGGCCAGATATGGATGCTGTCAACAACAGCACCATCCCTGTTTGTGAATTTGATTTTATGGAATACAGGGACATAGTTGAATCGAATCAACATGTTCTCTCCATGATCGTGCAGAGCCCAACCTGAGAGATGGGGTTGCTTGAGATGTGCAAGAAAATCACCAAGAAGGTCTTGGAAGTCAATAGCACCATAGTTGCATACAATGTCCTCAAATAACACCCTCCAGAGAGTTGGATTTTGAGTCATCTTGAGATAATGTGTAATGGGCTGTGGGGGCATGCTGATTGGTCTTTGATGCAGGGCACTTGCAGGGATGTACTGCTGCTGCTGCAACTTGATGCAAATCACATGTTGTTGTACCTTCTCATGGCGCTCCAACCAGGTGGTCATTTGGGGATATTCGCCTTTATGGTTTGTTGAACAATAAGTATTCTTTACAAAGTTGATATGAAGCTGCTCTGTCTGCTCAGTATTATAGTTATCAGCTGTGCCAAATAAGCAGATCGACAAGCTGTAGTGAAGAAGGCTGTGAATCTTTGGAACATTGAAGTGGTCCCACACTCCAAGATGTTAAGGTCCAATGGCCTTAAGGTGCGATGTGCATGGGGGATCTGGCGACGCAGATAATCACAAGGGGCTGACACTGTCACCGCCACAAAGTGAGGGCAACACTAAGACTCAGTGTTGGGATATGAAGTTGAATGACAAGTTGGTATAGCTGTTAACTTGGTGACTTGTTGTAGTCAATGTAATGGAAGAAGTGGTTCCCGCCTTAGAGTATGTTCTAAGGCCCACTTATGAGAGAGTGAAGAAGAAAGTAAGCCTGAATTGACAGGAGATTCAACTTGCTGTCTTTAGAGACAGCAGTGAGCCTCATTTATACTAAAGGTACAAGGAGACGACTAAGCTACTTAGTAAGTCAGATATGAGCTATGACTAAGGTACTAAGATGCTTGCTAAGCTATCAGTAAGCTACTTACTAACCAGTTAGTAAGCCTATCACAGATGCTGACTGATACCACTAATACAATTACAAACCCTGATGAAGCACTATGACTGATACGATCACCTGACTTGGGCCAGTTCCCATGACTTACACTGGCCAAACCAGAGGCTGGTCACATTACCTCCTGCCCTAGCTAAGCACAACCTTGTGCTTGACGCTTCCAACCCCCTCAGATGGCGACCTGAGGCCCCTCATTACTCCTTTCATGGCGCATGAAGACCGGTGCAAGGCACTCCATATGCGCCAACTGCTTGGGCGCTCTAGCCGCCTCGAGTTGCCCTTTGCAGAGCAACTTGGCAAGTCATACTGAGTCCACTTTGGCCTGAAGCTCTTCGATGCGCACATTATGTTGGCCAGTTTATCATTGTACTCTTGGTAGCGAGTGATGTCGGCAGCAATGCCCCAATCGTCCAGCTTCTTGGCAGCATTGACGAGCATGTGAAAGATGGACAACTGGCCGATGAGGAGCTGGTGGAGCCACTGGGGAATGGGGTCAATGGGCTCTGACGAAAAGATGGGGGCAGCATGGATAGGGACAAGATAGGGATCGGACTCAGGGCCTTGCTCTTCAGTGTAGGCCAACACCATGCCTTCATCAGCCATTTTGATCCACTTGGCAGGGCGGTAGAGCCCCTCCCCGATAGGGATCTTGAGGTCTGGGTAGTTAGTGTTCCTCTTGTAGCCTTCAGGGGCAGCGCAGTAGCCTTCTTCATACTGAGTGAGCTTGTCTTCCAGTCGCTAGTAACTGTTGTGGGCTGAGAGTAGTTGGTGGCTGTGTTGCTCTTCTTGCTCCTTGATGGTCTTGACCAATCCCTTGGCGATGCTGCAGAGGGTGATGGCGTCGATGGACAGCTGGGTGGCAAGTATAGTAGCCATGGTATTGGGTGACATGTGGGGGTTGTTGGGGGCAAGGACGCAAGGCATCTGGTAGGAGGCTGGAGAGTCAGGAGGGGAGCTACGGGGGGATTCATTGGACATATGGGCGTCGGACATAGGGGCGTAAAGGATGTTGAGGACAACGCTACAGACATGTGAGCAGGGCCTATCAATGGTACACGCAGAGGCGTTCCTTGCAGAAGAAGGGGTGTTCAAGTGCATGAACATGAGAGATGTGGACTCACTGTCCAGGTTTGAATTTGTGGAACTGATGGGTGGTGTAAGGAGCAGGTTGGAGGAGGCTGCATAGGAAGTCCTTGTGGGTTGACCTGGGAAGTGAGGAGATGTGATGGGGAGCCAGGTTGAAAGATGATGGAGTTGACAGCGAAAAGTTGCCCTGCTTTTATGCTCTCGAGCAGGGTTCCTTTATGGTAATTATGTACCAAATCGGATGCATGGACATCCGATGCTGCTTCCCATGTATTGTCACTTTCAGGGTACCCTTTCCATTTGATCAAATATTGAAGGGCCCTGTTTTGCCTGGAGTATTGGTGATTCCGGATTTGCTCCACCTCATACTCCGCCTCATCACCAATCAGGTCTGGTGGAGGTCAGGAGAAGTTGGGCCCGTGTGTGGTCGTTTTGCTATAGGGCAATAAGAGTGATGCATGGAATACGTCGTGAATTTTCTACGATAAGGGTAGTTCCAGCTGAAATGCAACGGGGGAGATCTCCTTGATGATCTTGAATAGACCGTACCGTTTTGGGGCAAGCTTTGTTGCTTGAAAGGGGAGATGGAGATTTTTCCCTTCTAACCATACTTGGTCTCTGGGTGAGTATTGAGCCGGAGGTGTTCCTGATCATTCCGCAGTTTCATTCAGGGCCACAGTTGCTTGCACCCACCATTGCTCCATTAGTTTGATGCGTTCTTCCACAGTTTCATTGATAACAGATGAAACCAGGTCTGGATTGAGTGAGATATTGTATCCCAGTAAGACTTGATTGGGCGATAAGCTGGTGGTGCTATTTCTCTGATTGTTGTGGACTGCGGAGGCTAGCACCAGCCATTGGGTCCAATCTTTGGGCACTGCTGACATAACTAGTCAGAGGTACTGTTCTACCCATTGATTTTTCCATTCTGAGAGACCATCCATTTGAGGGTGGAAGGCTGTTGACAAATTCTGTTGGATCCCTAGTTTCTTGGCCAGGCCCTTTCTGAAGTGGAATGTGAAGTGTGGGTCTCAGCTGCTGATAACCTTGATGGGGAGACTGAACCACTTGTAGATGTGATTAAGGTAGAGCTGAGCAATGCCTGGTCTGGTGATCGTGGTGTCACATGCTAGGAAAATGGCTGCACATGAACATCCCTGGTCCACAATTGTAAGAATGGTGTCTTTCCCTCGGATGGGTGGCAGCCCCATGATTAGATCCATAGCTACGCGTTGGAACAGGCATGCATTGGGTTCTGTGGGGATGTGGTATAGGGGGACTTTAGTCTGATGCATGAGGATCTTGTTTTGCTGGCATGTAGCACATCCCTTGATGTAGTTTGCAATCCATTCTTTCATGTTGGGCCAGTGGTATCTTTCTTGGGTTTTCCTGAGAGTTTCATCCCTTTCTGGATGTCCTGCTGAGGAGTGGTTGTGTATGAGCCTCATGATGCCCCTTTTGACTAGATCAAGAGGTGGTACTTCGATTTTGGGCTGAGTTGGTGTGGTAGCTATGACAAATTTCTCTGGTGGTAGGACCACAACTTCTTTATTGTTGTTCTCACCTTTATCCATGCCTGGGAGTCTGGATAGTGCATCTGGAGGGATGTTAGTCTTTCCTGGGATGTATAGGATGTCGAAGTCGTATTCTTGTAGATCTGCATGCCAGCAAGCTGTCTGGCAGTTCAAGTTCTTTGGGGACTTCCAATATTGTAGGTTCGCATGATCTGTCATGATTGTAAAGGGTTCCTTTGTCTATCCTAGGTAAGGTTGCCAGTGGGTTAAGGCTTTCATCACGGCTAGTAATTCTCTCTTATAGATGTTGTAATTTTGTTCTGCTGGGATGAATGTGGCAGAGTAATAGGCAACGGGGTGTAAAACCGGTTTTTGGTGTTTAGAGAGGGCAGATGTCGTTGGTATGTCTCCCTCCTGTGAGAGTACAGCTCCCACACCATATGCAGATGCATTGGTTTGCAAATAAAACTTCTTTTTGAAGTTGGGTTGTTTGAGGACTGGCGCGACACACATCTTGGATTTCAGCTTCTCAAACACTTTATGCTGTGGTTCATTCCAATGCCATGCCTCTGTCTTCCTTGTTAACTCTAAGAGTGGTTGTGCAATTTGGGAGAAATGAGGGATGAAGTAGTGGTAGTAGCCACATAAGCCTAGGAAGGCTCTGACATTGGTGGGGTTTCTGGGCACAGGATAATCAGCCACTCCTTTTAGTTTCTTTGGGTCCATGCGGAGGCGTCCCTTTCCTACAATGACACCAAGGTATTCAATTTCTTCCTGCTTGAAGGCACATTTCTCTGGTTTGAGATAGAGATTGTTAGCCTCCAGTTTGTCTAGCATTTCATGGACTAGTTTGCAGTGTCGTCGGAGGTGTTGTTCCTCTGTTTCATCTTTCCGACGTTTAGTGTGGATTATGATGTTGTCCATATAGACTGATATGTGTCCCGCAGCTACTCCCAGTCGGAAGATGGTATTCATTATCATCTGGAATGTTGCGGGGGAGTTGGTAAGTCCAAAGAACATTACAGTTGGTTCGAATAACCCTTCTGGGGTGAGGAAGGCCACCTTCCATTTGTCCCCGGGCTTGATCCTGATGTTGTTGTATCCCCAATGAACGTCAACTTTAGTGAATAGCGTGCATCCAGCCAATCGGTTGATTACTGATGGGATGAGGGGGGAGACATTCCTGTTCTGCTTAGTCCACTTGTTGAGGGGTTGGTAGTCTTGTACTGGCCACAATTTCCCATCCTTTTTCTTTACAAAGAAAAAGTTTGCTATATAGGGGCTCAAGGATGGTTGGATGGTATTTCTGGCCAGATGTTCTTTGATGAAGTTACTGGCTTCATTGATCTCTGCTTGAGTTAGGGGAAGTAGTTGGCCTGGGAGTGTAGCGGGGGCTCTGGGAAGGAGTTCGATGGCATGATCCCATACTGTGTGTTTTGGTAGCCGGTGGGATGCTTCTTCACTGAAGACTTTGGCATGACAGCGATATTCACCCAGAACTGCTGGTTCCTCTTCAGGGGTGGTAACGGATCCAATAGTTACCCAACCAATATAGTATTGGTTGTGGTGGATGGGTTGGGGGATGTTTTGAGTTCTGGGGAGGAATCAAGCTTTCTTCGTGTCACTTGATTGTAGGATAATGGGTAGTTGTGACAAGTCGATCCATCCTTGCTTCCAGTCAATCTTGGGTTGCACTGCTGCAAACCATGGATATCCTAGAATGGCTTTGTGTTCTTCTAAGTCTGAAAGGAAGAACTGTAGATTGGTTTGACCTGTGCTGGTTTGGACTTCTAAGTTGGTGTAGTGTTTTAAGTCACCACTTTTGTTTAGTGAGCCATCAACATTGAACAGCTTCCTTGGCTTCTCCAGATTTTTGATGGGGAGTTTCAACCACTTGGCATAGGTGAGATTCATAAAGTTTTCGGTAGCACCCGAATCGACTAGTGCCACTCCTTCGGCTCTTTTAGCAATCGAGTGTGTGTAGAATCAAACAGTCATAGATTTTCAAGCAGATATGTACACATTGTTGTTGCTACTTTGCTTGATCAGTGCTGACCTAATCAAGCAGTGGGAAAATCCTCAGCTACTCCCATTTCTTCTGCCAACCGAGCTTTGTCATTGAGAGTCATCAAGTTGAGTTGGTTCCAGACTTGGGTGACCTGATCAACAGGTTCAAGCTCTTCATAGGAATCGAATTTGTCGTTGAAATCGATGAGGTTTGCTCCAGCGCATCCTTGGCGATGGTGCAGACAATTTTGAGTGAAGTGTCCCATCTGCCTGCATTTGAAACAGGCATTGTTGGCTGTGCCACAAGGGGGTCTGGTGGCAGCTGCATTGGACCTGGACTGGCCGCGTCCTTGGCCTTGTCCATGCCAGTTTTGATTGGAGGCATGGGCACGATCTAGGTCTATTGGAACAGGCTGGTTGGCCATCCACCTAGGTGTGTTGGTGGAATTAAACTGAGGTCTTCTCTGTCCTCCACTTTGGAGACAGAAGCCTGGGCCACGCTGTTGGTTGAAGAGATTTCCTTGTCCTCCCTGGTTGCTACTAAAGAACCCTGGTCTTCTTCCTTGGAAGGGTTGATTTTGTTGATACACGGGTTGTTGAAAACTGCTACCTCCTCGATTGAAGCCTCTGGGGTTGGATCATCCCCTAGTTTCAAGGATACTCTTGACTAGCATCCTAGATTGAGTGACCTTGATGGCCTTGTCTTTGAGCCCTTGGTAATCTGCTGGGATGGGGGACATGAATATGGCCTCCATGATGTCAGTTGGGAGTCCTTTGACAAACAGATGGAATACTTCATTATTTCCTTGGATATAGCCGGCATTGTGACAGAGTTCTTCGAACTGAGAGATGTAGTCATCGATCTCTGGGAATTTCATGCAGCAGTTCTCAAGTTGAGCCCTGGCTCTGTTCTCTTTCTGGGAGTCCTGATACTGTTCTGCAAATTTGTGCAGGAATTGATTCCATATGTCTGGGATGTTGTCATGGACCGGGTCTAGGGTGTCTAGGAAGTTTCCTACATTGTGTTTCCATCCAGCAATTTGGGGTCCATGCATGAGGGTGAGGGTGAAAGCGACCTTTTTGATAGGTGAGTTGTATCCTGTGACATCCTAGTTAAGTTGGAGGAATCCTTTGACTTCTTCAATGAAGTTGTCCGCCCTGAGGTGATCTCTGTCAAAAGCTGCTGGGAGTCCTCCCATGGCTTTAACATCTGCTGGCACTACCACTGGTGCTTGTCCTCCTGCAGCGGGTTGGCCTGGAGAAGGTTGCGGTGGACCAGCAGGGGGTCCTGATCCTCCGCCACCTCCACCACTCCCACCAGGAGGTCCTCCCAGGGGTGGGGGATTGGTGTATCATCGGAGAGATGCCCTGAGCTTGGCATTAACGCTTGCTGGCATTCCTATAGCCGCTGCAGCCAAGCTACCACTTGCTGGAGCTGCTGTTCCCAAGCTAGATGTTCCTCCAGTGCCTGATACTGGAGCCGTAGGTGGCTGTTGGGTGAGAGTCGAGGGTTGCTGTACCTGTGTAGTCAACATTCTTGCAAGTGATGCTGATGAGATAGGAGATAGTTTCTTTGGATGCTTTGGTAGAGAGATGGTCGCTCATCTTGGAGATGACACTGGGGTAAACGATTCTGGGATAGGAACAAGTCTAATTTGTTTGTTGAGTTGTCCAGGTTCTTTGGTTGTTTTGATGATGTCATCGTCACTGTCCTTGACTGTGTCCTGGTCGGATTTGGGCTGTACATCTGGGGATGGGCTCCTTAGTTGTGGTGTGAAGCTGAATTCTTCACCTGGTAGGTCATAGGTTGCTACTATGGCGACAGGATCTCTGATGGTTGGTGCTTTGTATGTGAGGGAATGTTCTACTCATCTCCACTGTCTGTTATAGTAGCAGACTGGGATAGCGTTCTTGTTGAATTCCTTTTGGTTGTTGTCTGTATAGGCTAGGACTGGATAATCATGTTTGTTTTCAGGGTGATCCACTTCAACTAAGCATATCCAAGTGTTTGGTCTGGCTTGTAAGGCTTCTAGTCTTGAGATGACTGTTGTCGAGGACAGAGTCCGCGACATCATGCATTCAAAGAATCCCAAGCCCAAGTTCTCCCAAAGCCGCCCCTAAGCTAAAGTATAGTCACGTGGTAGAATCTACTCTTTGACCACATGA
>Ga0307512_10000665_pt1 | contig 50788 bp, 63 predicted proteins | sample 14_EM_MG_FD_200267 | JGI IMG/M metagenome (GOLD analysis project Ga0307512, IMG submission 200267) | Populus trichocarpa ectomycorrhiza microbial communities from riparian zone in the Pacific Northwest, United States - 14_EM | ecosystem: Host-associated > Plants > Roots > Unclassified | place...
ATGCGTCAAAGCTCTCGTTGTTTCTCCCACTACTTTGTAGTTGCCTCGATTATCTTTCAAAGTATTCACCATATGGATTTGACAACGTACCATATGGGCCTATCCTGAGTCTTGAAATCTGATCAGCTAGCCCGCACTGCCTGTCAAAAACTGATTTGGAATAAATTGTAAAGCCCATTGGGGCACAGTGACCGTAGCTTTTGATATCGTTGTTATCTTGTACTTAGTACAGTACAGTGAATACCGTAGTAAAACGGGCTCGACTCAGAGCCTGGTGATGGGACGATGGTATCCTGGTTGCGTCCGCGCACGTCGGACGGGCACACTGTAGGTGAGATTGTTGCGCCCATATGAGAGCTTCAGGGAAGTCTCGCCCCTAATGAATTGGCGTAACGTACAATAGGCTTGGCCGCAGCCGCTGCGCTCGGAAATGGGAGACCCTAATCCGGTATGGGGACTGCGGCCCCTCGTGACTACAGTAGTACGGTACACCGGCCTGTCTCCTTCACCTCGTCCGTCGCACAACGAGCCTAATCCCCTCCTCGATACCTACCCGAACTCCTCCTTTCGTTATCGGCTACATTGGACACTCCAATCACACCCCGTATCCTTCGATCGCATGCGCCTTGTCTTACTTTGGATACTCCCTTTCGCCGTTAAGTCCTGGCTTTCCCCATTCGCTTTAACTCTCTGCCGAGCCTCCGGTGAAAAAACTTTGCACTGACTCCTCCCCACAGCACTCGCCATCCTACTCTCCATACTGCCACTTACTATTCCTCGGTCGCGCTCTTGTCCCTAATTGCTTTCGCCGTTCTCCGCTGCGAGAGTCTTGTCACCGACCTATTGACTTCTCACTTCACCTTCCCCTTCTCTCGTAGCTACTAGCTATCGGACGCTGCGTTGTAGTTAGTACACACCCATAATAAACTCGTTCATGGCCTTCTGATAGGCCCACTCATCGACGGCCCCGCTTTCCTCCTCCCATTTCACTGTGCGAATTTCCCAAGTCGGTCAGAAGGAATACAGCTATACAGCCCCGTGCTGATACACCCAGACGGTTGATCCGTCGCGTGAGGGACGAAGGCAGCGGAGACTGGACAAGTGGCGATTCTGCGGACTTTGAGCCACAGTACGTAAGTTTTGTCTCAGACTGGGCTAGGACGACTACCATCGGTGTATCACCGGGCCGTCCTAAGCGTCCTCATCCTCTCAGAGTCTGCCAGTATCCAGAAGCTCTCTCCATTTGTCAAGAAAATGTTGAAGTGGTGTCTTATACCATGGACTCCAAATCGATGTCCATCTGACATCTGTGCTCCCCCCAAAGAGACGCCTGGTGCTCTTGGCGGACGTGGCGCGCCATCTGATCCTGGAACTTTTCAACTTACGCCCTTATGATCACCGACCAACTGTGACCTGGTGATATGCGCTCATCCTCATCTCCGACCTTATCGCGCACAAGGAGCTGTGTCGTGTCGACGTTAAAGTGACGTCTCGTGGAACTCAAGCTGCCATCTCACCTGGTTCACCCCGAAAGAACGCATGGTGCTCTTGGGAGACGGGTGCCATCTGATGCTGCGTATCATCACCAACCAATTGCGAACTGCTGACATGCGCATATTCTTATCTCCAGCCTCACCATGCGCAAGGAGTTGCGATCAGGGTCAAAGACGCAGGGGGTTTTGGTGCCCTGCTCTCGTCATTCTCACAAGTTCTTGCCCTCCCCCCTTTTCAAACCTTTCAAGGCTTCCGGTGAGCATTCAATATTCAACCCCTTCAGATATCAACCCAGCCTTCCTTTCCCATGCAAAAACACTGGCTGATCCCCGAAAAATGTTACCGCGCGCGACGACGCCGCAAGAATCTTGAATCAAAAGATCGTTCAGCTTCCCAATGGACTCGAGCAGCGGCCGCCGTGATGGCGGCAGAACTCCAGTGCAAATTTATCCAAAGCTGGAACTTGAACCAGTTCCTAGATCGCAAGGAGAACAGTTTACGGTTTGATTCTGACGCAAGGTACGTCGAGCGGCGGTGGATGGGTGGGCGGGAGAGAGCGCACCGATTCGCCGGGTAGTGGTGCAGAGCACCTGCGCGCGCTGTGTTTGGAACGCCCTCAGCACCTCGTTTTCCCTGTCATCCGTTCTCGACTGCCTCACCCGACATGACTGAAGCCACAGGACAGCGATCGCGCGTCCATGCCGCACCAGGAAGCATCTGCCGTCTCTCCGTTCTCCGCGTTACCCCTCACCCTCGTCGTTCTCACGCGCTCGTTTTCAGAACGGGGCCCCTTTTCTTTTTGTTAAGGACAAGTAGTCTAGACTGTAGGTAGTTACCGATCATGCTATATAATCACCGCGCGCAGCGTCGTGAGTCGGGTGAGCGCCCCAGTTCAGGCCTAGTGTTCGACGTGCGTGACCCATGGGCATAATCGTCGGTACCGTACCCACATCCAGTGGTACGGGTTTCAACAGGTTTGCACCAGATAGTAAGTTACCTGTGATATTGGGTGGCATGTATTCGTGCTCGTACTCGTGCTCATGCTCGTGCTCATGCTCATGCTCATGCTCGTGCTCATGCTCGTGCTCGTGCTCGTCCGAGTCAGTACTACTAGTGTAGCACCACCTACTGCACAGTTGCGATCGCTCCAGCAACACCCGACCCAATTTCCAATTGAAGTAAACTGGCTGTCGCGGGTACGGATATCAGATGGGTATCAAAACTTGTACCTGTACAACCCATGCTCGCAGCAGACCCGTGTCGAACACTAACGAGTACCCACGATTTCCCCATCGTTTTTGCGTTTAGTTTAGTTTAGTTTAGTTTAGTTTCGTCTCGTTTCGTTTCATCTTGTATCGCTTGTTCAGTCTTGTTTACGTGGCTCGGCTGGAGCCAGCTCGCGCCCCACATGCCTTGGCACTTCCTTGGGATCACGGACTCGCCCTTTGCTCTCAGACCTTCCAAACTCACCGCTAGGCCACCCAAGATTAGCTCCTTCCAGTGGGTGTGGCTGCGATAGGAGCCGCCATGCTGCTTCTGCTGAGATGATGGTAGTATAGAGCCCATACTGTATGAGTACGAACAAAAATGACCTACCACATGCCTGCATTTGTTGTGGCTTTGTTCGGCTATCTGCGGATGCGGATCGGAGTTTAAAGCTGTCGAGGTGACGTGACGTTTGACGGTCGTTTGACTTGACAGCCAACTTGAAGGGCCCGCGGTAAGCGTGCTTACTGCCTTGTATGTTTAGATCCGTGCATTTAACCTCCTATATGTCCATCAACGGTCTATCAACGCGGCACTGCGAAGACATGGACAGAAAGTATGGAGGCGATATGACACATCGTGATGCGGTCGGAGGGTGAGGGGCACGACGGTGGGCTCCCCTCTCATTGTGAGCTAGAGAGTGAAGCAACACATTCCGAGCCATTCGGTGCTTCTCTCTCCACCCTCGATAACGGCTATTTTCACGACCTCAAAATTTTGGGTCCGCAAGGACTACTTACGGACCTACGACCCACTGTGAGTCGGCCCGAGTCGTGCTTCAGTACGGTACGGGTAGTTCTACCGCGGTAACAACCGGCGAGTGGCGAGGCGAGCCCCGTTCCCAGAAAATGGGTGGTAGAGCTTGACGCTACAGGTTTGGGGCCAAAACCTATGGGGAGTCGGGGACTCGGATCCCGACACCCGAAACGAGAGGTTGCCAGTGGTGGACTTTGATAATAGAATGAGGAAAAATCATTCAAGAATGTCGCAATTTTTTTTTCTATCTCTTGTTGCAAAGGTGCTGATGATAGCGCATGTAGATCACACCTACGGCAGAAGGTTTATTTGTTCGTTTGTTTGTTTGTTTCTGTTTACATGTTCAATTGTATTTGCAGTCCGTGGACTCCGAGATGTGCCTGCTATCCTCGGATGGTTTCAGTTCCCGCGAGTCGGCTAGCAGGTCGATGGCGACTCCCACTCTAACCTGTTTGTACATAGTATATAACTAGCCGTATACTGCCTCTGACTAGCACACCTTCTCTCTTCCTCTTCGTCAGTCACCACATTATGCACCCTCAATTATGTCATGCCACCATCGTCATCGCCATTATCATATTGTGGATTATTAGATGTTTGTAACTTGTAATAAGTTGCGCATCCGGGATAGGCGTGGAATGACATGCACCGCATTCGGGTCGGAGCGCCCTGCAATTTCCTTCCGGCCAAGGCTTCGTTCCTTGTTGTTGCACTCTCCCCTTGTTCCTAAGGTTGTATCCGTGTTTGTGAGTATGAAAAAAAATTCCTCCGGTGAGGGAGGAACCCGAAGACGAACCCCCCTTGATGCTCAAAGACCCAGCCCCCGCGTGCTCACTGCCAAGGGACTACAGTATCGTCGCATGCACATGCTCACCTGCATCCCGAACTCAAGTCACCGCGGATCTCACAATTTATTCCAATTTAGTTTCTGACAGCAGTCACAGCTGGCCAATGAGGTTTCAAGATTTAGCATGAATCCACAGGGTAGTATTGTAAATTCCGCACAGTGTGTGCGCGCTTCGCATCGTGCTTACCAAACAATCCATTTCGAGCGAGGGCGAAGCGCCGGACCACATGTAGGGGGCGGGCGTCAAGATCGATGGTGGAGATCGGTGCCGACCGCTGTCGAGGTGATCGTCCTGTCCCCATGAATGAAGATGGAAGCTCATCAACACGGGGACAGTAGAGTTCATGCATTCATGCATCGCATCGACGTGCAGCGCGTGGATGCGGATGGTGGCAAGGATGGTGGCGAAACCAACAACGAGGGCGTCCGTCGCCGTCGTGCTCGGTGCAATTTTTCTTTTTTCGCACAACAGGCGTGAGAGAGTTCATTGATGTTGCGGGGCCTTGCGGCGGATCCCCCACTCAGCCAGCGCAGACCCCGGAAAATGAGGGTTTGGGGGTTTGGGTAGTGGCTTCGGGACCTAATGCCATCAGAAAGCGTGCTCCTTGGCGTGCTCCACGCAACCATCACGAAGCATGCGTTGTGACGCTCCGGTTGTCGTTGCTGTAAGTTTTTAGCGTATCAGTCATACTGTGACTAAAATGCCTATCATAAGAAGGAGGAAGTTGTTTCTAGAAGCTCTAGAAATGCCCCGAGATCCTGCTTCAATGGAGGCAATTCACAATCACTGAGCGTAAATGCTGATCTCATGGAGCTACGGTACGGTTGACCGTAACTTTGTCCCGACTCAATGAAAGATTGGCACCGTCGTAGGGGGAGAACAATACTGCGTTCGTACTGGTAACTTCCCAACGATCAACTACACTGGTTCTGATCATCTGGAATGATAAAAGCGATCTCGTCGACATAAGGAGGGTCGTAGTAATTGTAATTGAAAGTGAGTCCGTGGGACTGCTGATAGTGAAATCACAAGCGGCGATAGTACGGGGAATCCCCAAGGGTCAGCATGATGAACCCCATTACATGACCGTCATGACTCATCAAAAACCCCAAGTGTCAGAGAACTGAACCGCCAGCGACAGATGGCCTGCCAGTGCTGCGGCCGCCGCTAGCAAGAGGCATTCGACCTAATGGCCGAGAAAATCATGTGAGTACTATATATCCTGGCATCATATCTCGTTAGTGCGAGTTACCTCTAGCCAGCAGTTGAGGTGCTTTTCCAGTTGAGGTGATGGAAAAGCGTTGTCATCGTCCTGGGCGGTAGGAGGTCCATTGAATGGGGGAGTATCGTGGGGAGACCCGAGCGTGGGATACTGCAGCCTGTCAGAAATGGAAATTTATTTGTGCATTTCGAGATTCGGGAGAGACATCCGGCGGATGTCAGCGGGGTGACTTATATATCGGCAATTTGAAAGCATCGCCAAGATTGATAAACCATGACTATGCCTTTTGTACGCTTTGCCTCCGTGACGGCGCCTTTCCTGAGGCTTTTCGTGGCGCGATGTGAAATCCTGCATTAGGCATTGTTAGTCATGGTGTCGCCAACATCAACATATGTGAATTCAGCAATTGACAAAACAACGCCGGATATTCATATTGAGACCGGAAATCCCCACCCTATTTTTTTTCTTTCTGGGGATATACGCATGTACAGACATACCGCGAATCAAGGGCTGTGACGGATGTGCCTGGGCCGTTCTTGCATTCTGCAAGCACCGGTCTGCGGGGAGATATCCATGTTTGGGGGTTACAGAAAGTTCAAGAATTCTTTGTGCCATACGTGTGGAGGGTCACAATGGATTCGACGGAAAAAGCACTCCGCCAATTCCTTCAAAAGAGGTCAGCCCACTGGCAGACCGGACTCTCCCCATAGTACATCCCTAGTACACCCCTCCCCTCATGTCCTCTAGCTCCCGCAATCCAGCAATGCGCTGTTTCAACAGCCCCACAGAACCATTAGGCGCAGAAATTCCCCTTGAGGAGGTACCGCCCCTCTACGGTGGCCGCCGCGCCGCCCTCAGCCTCAACATCATCGTCGTCGGCGCAGGTCTCGGTGGCCTCGCCGCGACCCACACACTCGCACACGCCGGGCACCGCGTCACACTACTCGAGTCGACGCGCGTGCTGGGAGAGGTAGGAGCAGGCATCCAAGTCTCCCCCAACGCATCGCGGCTCCTCTTCCGCTGGGGTCTCGGTCCGGCCCTGCGCACACACGCTGTCGAGCCCAGCGGGATCGTCTTTCGGCGGTACGACACGGGCGAGCGCCTCGGGTACACGAGCTGGTCTCCACGCATGGAGCGCGACCACGGCGCGCCATACTACCAGATCCATCGCGCGGACTACCATGCCATGCTCCATCGCCTGGCGGTCACGGCCCCCGGCGTGCACATCCGTCTCGGCGCCACGGTGTGCGACGTGCAGCCAGACCCGGCCGTCGCAGGCGGACCAAGCATCACTCTTGCGTCTGGCGAGGTGCTCTACGCAGATCTCATCGTCGGCGCCGACGGCGTGAAGAGCAGGCTTCAAAAGGTGGTCACAGGTCTCGATGACCAGCCAACACCAACCGGGGACGCGGCATATCGCGCGATCGTCCCGACGGACCTCATGGCCCAAGATCCAGAACTCCGTCCGCTGATTGAGTCAGCAGAAGGGACCATCTGGATGGCGCCAGGTCGTCACCTAGGAGGCTATTGCATCGTGAGTGCGATCTTGAGACTGCTTTTTCACAAAATCTGAGAATCGTACGGGATCTGTTTCCAGCGAGCAAAGAAGGAGTACAACATGGTACTCCTCCACCCCGATGATGGATCTGTCGAATCATGGACAGCAGAAGGCAGCGGAGACAAGATGCGCTCCGATTTCTCCGACTTCGAGCCACGGTACGCATCTAACTTCGGCTTCGGCTATAGTAGAGAGATGTAACTTGGATCCCTCCTTTGCAGCGTCCAGAAGCTCCTGGCACTGGTCAAGTCAACACTAAAGTGGCGCCTCATGGACCGTAAGCAACTGCCGACTTGGGTCCATCCAAAGGGACGCTTGGTACTATTAGGAGACGCGTGCCATCCGATGCTGGTACGTGTGCCCCCATCACCATCGACGAGTCGCAGCCCGGAGACAGTGCGCTGATTCCGTTCTCCAGCCTTACCGCGCGCAGGGGGCTGCGATCGCCGTCGAAGACGCAGCGGTCCTCGGAGCCCTGTTGTCGTACGTCTCGTCATTCTCACAAGTTCCCGCCCTTCTCCAAGCCTACCAAGACCTTCGGTGAGTGTCATCCCTTCCTTCATAAAATACTACTTACTGATGATCCCCGCAAAAGGTTACCACGAGCGACGGCGACGCAAATGTCCTCTCGCCTTAACCAGACGACATTTCACCTTCCCGACGGGCCAGAGCAGCGTGCGCGGGATGACGCGATGCGAGAGGCGATGAAGGCTGAGCTCGAGGGGACGCCAATGCCGGACGGGAACCCGAACCAATGGGCCGACCGATCGAAGAATCGGGCCCAGTTTGACTATGACGCGTACGCCGAGGTGGAGAAGTGGTGGGTGGGCGGTGGGCGTGAGCGCATAGAGGCGCTTCCCGGTAATGTGACACCGAAGGGAGCTGTGAAACCTAGCCGAGATGTGGCGAGCAGATGCAAGTGGACATCGCCCTTCATCCACCTTCTCCTCTGGACCTTTCCATTAATTGCTAGACGAGACACCCTCGCATGATAGACAGTTTGTTGCATAGTATATCTAACCATTTACAGTTAACGGTATGGCGACTGCGGTATTTTGTAATCATGATGTGACCTACCCTTGGCATGCAGTAAGGAGGTACACCCAAGGGAAGAGAGGGTGTGCGGCGCACCTCATCTGGGCACTGAGATGTGAAAGGATCATGCGGAAACCCATCCACAGCGCCCATGAAATCATAGCAAGGCGGCTGCGTGTGATAAACGAGAGGCTAACTGATGACAAACTGACCGCAACCAAAAATCGACGTGAGAAAGCTCTCACCGATCTAGTAGTACACACCTGGGACGCATCTTAAAAATAGAACCAAGACTGCCCGAATGACTGGCTGTGCAAACGCGATGCCTTAAATGGGCAGGAGACCAAGGGTCCGCCCCCCAGGAGGCAATGTGGTGCGCTCCACACTGCCCTCTCCGCCAAGCCAAGAGGTGCGCGTAAATGCATTTGTCCTCACACCTGGGTCACCGGACCCGGCTCCAGCGGGTCCGATAGAACTGACGACGATCGACTCCTGCTGCTGTTGGATACTTACGAACGTGGATGGTGGCGTCTCCATCACCGTGGGTAAACGCTCCAAAAGAAGAGACCAACGCGTAGCCGCGTCACGTGAGCACGTTGCTCCGTTCGCCCCGGGATGAACTTAAACTTGGATGCTTCTTTCCTTCCTTCCCTTCTTTGCGTTGCGGCCATGCCTCATCACCGGTTTGCAGTTTCAAGTTGATGTCGTCTACAGTGTTGAAACGCTCAATTCAGGCCCGCCCGTTGTGCGATCATGATCTATCTGTTAATCTGGTTGCGTCTTGACTGTCCTCGAAATTTCGAGTCGTCCGAACCCCATACTCGCACCGGCCTGGTGTGGGTGCCCAGCTTCATGCTCGTCGGATCGGAAACACCAAACCGTCTTACAAAAACTCCCTAGTAGGCAGCAGCCTGAATCGTGTTTTTTGACTGTCAACTTCGGTATGGCATGTCAACCTGGCCGCACCTGCCCACCGGGCCGGGCCCAAGCTTGTCCGAACTTGACCAGGTTTCGGTCCAAGAGCCCTCCGAACTACCAGGCTAGCTTCCCTGCTTATTATCCTGAGTCCTGCTCCGTCGGGAACGTCAGGAATCTTGCCCAAGGTACATCTCAGGATCGTAGATTTGTGCCAACAATTTGTAATTAGGACGCGAGTTGGGGTCCGAGTTAGAGCCGATTTGGATTTAGCAGTGCCATGTGGGTATGACACCGGACCACACCATTCTCTCCCATTTCGTGACTTGGCGTGAATTCTACTGTACACCACACGTCTATCATGTCTCGTGTGAACTCGAATCCATGGCAGTATGGTTGGTTTTATGTCAGATCGGACGGAATAAGCACTCCACCCGTGCTTCCAAAAAATGGTTGGAACATACTGCAACCAGTCCCGTACCACATCCAACCTACCTTCCCTCTCCTGCTACCGCCATGTGCCTTCCAAGCGAACCCACAGATCTACTCCCAGACATTCCTCTCGAAGAGGTGCCGCCCCTCTACGATGGTCGCCGCGCCGCCCTCAACCTCAACATCATCATCGTCTGCGCGGGCATTGGTGGCCTCGCCGCGGCCAACACACTCCCACATGACGGGCACCGCGTCACGTCGCTCTATTGTACGCATGTGCTGGGCGAGGTGGGCGCGGGGATCCAGGTCTCGCCCAACGCGACGCAGCTCCTTCTCCGCTGGGGCCTCGGTTGAGCCCTGCGTGCACACGCCGTCCGGCCAACCGCGATCTTCTTTCGGCGGTACGATAAAGGCGAGAGCCTTGGGTACACGCGGTGGGCCCCACACATGGCGCGCAACCACGCGCGCTGTACTACTAAATCCACCGTGTGGACTATTGTACCACGCGATGCTACGGCACCACCTCACGTGCACAGCTCCCGGCGTGCGTATCCGCCTTGGCGCTACCGTGTGCGACGCGCGGCCCGATCCGGCCGTTGTGGGGCGGGCCGAGCGTCAGGCGAGGCTCAAGCCTAACCTCATCGTCGGCGCGGACGGCGTTAAGAGCAAGCCATAGAAGGCCGTCACGGGGCTCGACGACAAACCCACGCCGATGGGAGACGCATGCAACACACTGCTGGTGTGTGTGCTCTCATTACCAGCGACGAGTCGCAGCCCAGAGACAGTGCGCTATTTCCCTTCTCCAGCCTTACCGCGCGCAGTGGGCTGCGATCGCCGTTGAAGACGAAGCACTTCTCGGCGCCCTGTTGTTATACGCCTCGTCACGGCGTGCGACGGTGACGCAAATTTCGACTCGCCTAAACCAAACGATTTTTTGCTTTCCCGATGGGCTGGAGCGGCGTGCACAAGACGACGCGATGCGATGCGAGAGGCGATGGCGGTTGAGCTCAAGGGAACGCCAATGCTGGACGGGAACCGGAACCAGTGGGCTTACCACTCGAAAGAATCGGATCTAGTTTGACTACGACGCGTACGCCGAGGTGAAGACGTGGTGGATGGGCGACGGGCGAGAGCTGGTCGAGATCCTCGCTGGTGAGCGTGGTGACGATAAGAGCCAAGATTCCAGCTAAGATGACGGCGGAGAGAGGATTGTAAACGAAAGTCACGGAACATCCTTCCGATCACTCTTTCCTTTGTTCTTGTCCATTAGTTTATTACAGTTAGCAGTATAGCAACTTTGGGATGCTATGTTGTGACTTACACTTCACTATACAGGAGTAGACAACCTGAAGGGAAAGGGAGGGACACGCGCACATACCGGACGTGAGTGCCCAATGCCATGGTAGCCAAGTGAGCACAAGGGCGAGAGTCGTAGATAATTACCCAAGTCATAATCGCCCTCCCCTCCCCCTCCGCCTGGTCTCTGTCCTTCATCTCCGCGGATCGCGAGTTTTTAAATTGATGTCGTCCATAAGAGAGCCTGGATCGAACATGCTCGTTGAGTCGTTGCATGCTCTTGATCTATTCTTTATGTTTGTTTTCACTGTACTTGGCACACCAGTCATCGCCACCCGTTTTTGTTTTTTCGCCTCGGGAAAATCTGTGTCATACCATACGATGAATATAGATTGAATGTAATCCGAGATCACGTATGCTGTAGACGTTGTCTTCATTGTGTCGGGAAAGATTGTACTTTACGACTATGCTGGTGACGGTGCGCGTCCTGAACAGATGTGGTCCGAGGGCGAAGTCATTGGACTTGCCAGTCACAAACGCATTTGGTAATGATGGTTCCGAAAAGAGATAACGTTATTTTCAATTACGCGGCGGAGTATGAAGCAGAACGGATGGTTCCGAGTCCCTCTTTATCTGATAGTCAGTGGTGTGACAAATCCTGATAACTTGCACCTTGCACCTGCTGGCAGGGCGCTGCTTCGTGGATGGGCGATGGGCATGGACATGGGGAGTGTGGGCATATAACAAGGAAGGCAACTGGAAACACCCAAGTCTCTTCCTTTTCTCCCTCGCCTTCCCCCTTCCACTCAAAACATCCAACGTCTCTCCCGTACCCTCATGTCTTCAACTTCTTCAACTCGAAGTACAACCCCCACACCCTCCACATACAATCTCCTCTTTGACTCGGCCCTTGCTGAGTACAACAAGCACACAGGGCAAGATCTCCTCGACCACCCACAAGTCGCCGCCATTGATCAATGCGATTCTCTGGATCTAATGCTCAATCTGTTCCGAGAGCAATCCCGGGCGTTTGACAAATTCAGCAATGACGATCCTAAGTTGATCAAGTGGCTTAAACCCATTGTCCTCATATTGCGTGCCATCGGGAGGAGCGAAGCCCTCGGCGCCGGTGCTACTGTCGTGAGCCCGACTCGGTTCCATATTCTATCATCAACGTCCTTCAACGCTACTTCCAGGCATTCCCCCCTGAAAAATATGTCTTATATGGAATTAGCGTCCTCCTCTCCGTGCGTGTCACTCTCGCCCTTTCCGGCAAGCTCTTAATAACGTTTGCGTCTACCAGACAGGCAAGCACACGAGGAAAAGCTACGATATCCTTAGCGAACTCTTTAAGTGCATGGAGAGATTCCTAGAACAACTCAAAAGCTGCTCAAAGCTACGACCCACCCCCGCGATAACAGAGATCCTGATCAAAATGTTGGCGGAATTGCTGATCGCGCTTGGTGTCACGACGAAACAAATCAACCAGACAAGATTTCGTAAGTTACGGTTACGGTGTCCTTCCTGATGGCAACTCGTTCTTAAACCACTGTAGAGGAACTCGTTAGGTGGCTACCGGTATATGAAAAAGTGGAGCCACCGATTCAACGGCTGGATCGACTCATCCGCGATGAGTACACGAAGATCGTTTTTCGCATGACTGTTGCATCGCTGTCTAATCTATCTCTGCAACAAACCTCATTACCATTTGACCTTTCAACGACCGTCCTTGGTATGTTTTCATGAGTCCGTTTGTCCCATGAACTTATGCTAATCAAACTAGGCCGTGGTTCACATGGCACTGTTGTCTACAGGGGCACCTTTCAGGGCCGCGCAGTGGCCGTCAAACGTCTTGTCCGAGAGCATGTTACCATCGCCGAACGCGAAGTCAGCCTTCTAGAGCATGCCGACGACCACCCAAACGTCATTCGTTATTTTTTCAAAGAGGCCGATGAAAACTTCCAGTACATCGTTCTTGCGTTGTGCCCCGCCTCGCTTGCAGATTTTATCGAGAGGCCTGACAAGTTCCGCGAGATTGCCGACTCCTTCAATCCAAAGCGTGCCTTGCGCGAAATCACGTCTGGTCTCAAGCATCTGCACTCGCTCGATATCGTGCACCGAGATATCAAACCTCCAAACATCCTCATTTCGAGTGCGAGGGAGGGCGAATCAAGTGGGCACCGAATGCTGATATCCGACTTTGGGCTCTGTCGGAAGCTTGAGATCGGCCAGACAAGCTTCGCGCCGACTGAAGGTGGTGTGATTGGCGGAGGGACTTTTGGGTGGAAAGCACCCGAGATCCTCCGTGGCGAGGTCAGGGTTAACGAGGCCATCACCGACGACAACGTCGGGACAACGACCGGGACGGGGATGCAGACAATGCGGCTGACCAAGTCGGTCGACATATTCGCCCTTGGTTGCCTTTACTATTACTGCCTTACGTCAGGCGAACATCCATTTGGCGATCGCTTCAAGCGTGAAGATAACATCCTACGGGACGAGAAGTCCCTGCAGGGCTTGGAGGGCCTTGACGAAGCTGGCCCGGAGGCTGTGGACCTTATCAGGCCAATGCTGGCACGCGGGGCCGCCAATAGGTGTGTACACTAGTCCCAAATTCTCCTTTCTTGGGTTTGTTCTCACGCGAGTGTCAATACACAAAGACCTGATGCGACAAAGTGTCTCAAGCATCCTTACTTCTGGGACCCCGGTCGGCGGTTGGAGTTCTTACTAGATGCTTCGGATTGTTTCGAGGCCTTGCGTCACAACCCGGAGGATCTCAGTCTCGCCATGCTGGAAAGAAATGCTAAAAACATAATAGGACCTGATTGGTCAGGGCTACTAGACAAAATCTTTTTAGAAAGCCTGGGAAAGTTCAGGAAGTACGACGGGCGATTGGTGCAGGACCTCCTCCGCGTGGTTCGCAACAAGGTGCGTGCGCAACCCTAGCTCATGAGCCCACGCCTTTCTCCTTTCTTCCCTCTCTTTGACAAATCTTGGGTCTGACGTGCTGTCCGCGTTTGTGCGCTCAGAAACACCACTATCTGGACTTACCCGAGAATGTCCGGACCCTTGTTGGCAACCTACCAGAAGGATACCTCTCGTATTTTACATCCCGTTACCCTAGCCTGCTCCTCCACGTGTACTCTGTCATCACCGACTCATCTCTTCACCAGGAACCCAGGTTTCGCTCGTACTTTAAGCTTACTGATTCCCTCTGATCACTGACTACTTACCACTGTCTTGCATTCAGTATGTCTTGCTTGGATACATGTACACCTGTCTTTTTCATCCAACCATTCACCATCACAGTTAACGTTTTACTCCATGTACTGTAATCATGGCAGCCATAATTCAGACCTACATGCATGGAAGGATGGGTCTAAGTACGATTAGAGCGACTCTAGGAGGACATGATCCGAGGGTTCAACACTGAGGCACGATATATTCTCGCAGAGGAGTCCGTCGGTCGTGGTACCCACATTATCTCGGGGATAGATGCAGAGCAAGTTGATGTGTCCCACTGGCGGCGATGATAGAATTTGTCTCTATCCACAACTGAGTGGCGGGTTCCAGAAGCAGAGCTGAGTACCTGCGTTTCTGATTGTTGGGGCACGCGAGCACACCAAGAGATGCAGCCCTGTCAGGTCTACTGCCAAACGAACCAGACCTATTGCTTGGCTTCTCAAAGAACCAAGGTGAGTAGGACGTGCCCTATTGGCATTGGGGGCACGAAGGTATTCGAGTTATGTGTGGTGGAAGAGTAGCACGGCAGGACCGAAAAGGAGGGGCCCTCGAAGCATAGAGTGGAGCATGCAAGGAGAGACAGAGGACTGGTGATAATCGAAGGGAGGGGTAAAGATAAATGTTTCAGAGTTCGCGGCTAAATTGTTGGAGTTTTTGAACGGGAATCAACGTTGTGGGTAAAGGCATGGAGGAGAAAATCCCTGACGAAGTTTGCTCACTTCATTCGAGGTGCGTACCCCAAGACCGGAGAGCAGCCCCCGGGCTGGATTTTCCCAGAGACATGGAAACATGTGCGGGACCCCAACAGAGACCCATTGCAAATGCTGCAGGGGCAGCAAAGTAAACCTCGTATGTGAGCTCAGCATCTGGGTGAGGGGGCGATACGAGCGATACAAAAGTATGAAAGAAAGACGAAAGCAGGAAGAGTTGACATCGAGGGTAAGGATGGAGAAAATAAAGGGGTGGTGAGTCCATGCATGCCAAGCTCTTTTGGTGATGGCATGGACGAGGCAGTCGGTTCCGTCGAGACCGAGCACGAGGCAGTGATGCTATGGTAGTAACTGTATTCTTGTCCTTGCTTGCTGTGACCCGTGATTATGATGCATGCTGTTTAAAGAGTATCCAGGGGGTGGGGGTTAGAGTGCAGTGAAAGCATGACTTAGAGGCCTGATGAGGGAATGCAAGGCTGGCGGCGGAGCACAGTGTTGACGACCTCCAAGCAACGCAGAGGCGCGAGGTCGGGCCTAGCACATCGGGAACCAATGACGGTGATGGAATGGGAGAGCGGGAGGTAAGGCCTGTAAGGCCTCCTTTCTGAGACGGACTTGCCATGGTCGCAGCATTCGAGACGACCAGACAACAAGATGGACCATGTTCGGTGGCTATGCTAGCCTGGGGTTTGAAAATGACCGTACTGTACATGTGGCTAGTTTCACGTCAGATCAGACGAAATGAACACTCTACCCGTTCCTTCAAAAAATCACTGTTAATGAGTCGGCCTAAAGGCCGCCAGAGACAAGAGGTTGAACGTTGAACAACGATCATACAGTGGCCCGGGTTTTGATAATGTTTCCCACGATGGTATCCCCCGGGCCTCGGCAGTCTGCGGACTGCGGAGATGGATGCGGCCGCTGGCCTGCACTGCTCTGCAGTCTCACTGCCCTGTCGATTGCCACGAGCTAAAACAAGCCACCGTCCTCCATCGCCGTTGCCCTCTACCTTACCATCCTCCCACCCATAACATCACGGTCCAACATCTTTCGTAGCGCCATGTCATCGGCCTCAAATACATCCACACCTTCCAACTTTGAAGCCCTCTTCAATGTCGCGTTGGCCAAGTACACTAAATGCACTGGGCAAGACATCAGAAAGCACCCAATTGCCTCCATCATTGATGAGTGCAAATCCCCGGAATCGGTCCTCGCCACATTCCAAGAGCAATCCCGGGCATTCGACGAATTCAGAAATGGTGATCCCACAGTTGATCAAGTGGCTCACACCCATCGTCGATGTCTTGTACAACATCTCGATCAAACTCAAATGCCCCTGTGATAGTCTCGTAAGCCCAACTCAGTTCCATATTCTGTCATCGACACACTTTAACGCTTACTCCCAGGCAGTTCCCCCTGCAAACATCATTTTTTCCGGAATTGGCATACTCCTTTCTGTGAGTGTCGCCCTCGCCCTCTCTGGCGAGCTCGTGATAATGTTTGCGCTTGCCAGACAGCGAAGTATGTGAAGGCAAGCTACGACGTGCTTGTCGACATCTTCGAATGCATTGAAAATTTCCTGGGTCGACTCAAGATCTATACAGAGGTCCGACCTACACACGCGATGACAGAGATGGTGATCAACATTATGGTCGAATTGCTGGCTGTCTTGGCTCTCGCGACAAAACAAATCAACCAGGGAAGATTGAGTCAGCCTTATAACAACCTTTCTGATCACAACTTATGGCGTCACTCGCGGTAGAGAATTATGCAAGAAAGCTACTGGGAGAGAAAGACGTCGAATCAATTCTTCAGCGACTGGATCGGCTCACCCTCGAGGAGTCCAAGATGACAGCTGCCCAGACACTCGATGTGGTTTATAGTCTGGTCAACAACATGCAAGTGGTAATGGAAGGCACGCATCTTCTGCTTTTATGAATATATGTGTGGTACTGAACAAACTTGGTAGATGGGAAAGCATCAACAGACGATATCCGACAGACTCTTGGTGGGTTGGGTGGCGCGCATGAATGAGTATCATTTTTTGACGTTGTCCACTAGTCCTCATGCAACAACTAGCAATGAAGGTAAAGAGGATGGAGCGTTCGTAGTCCTTCTCCCCGTATTTCTGGGTATATATGCTTAAACAATCTGGCAGGCGACCAGTTACAAGAGAATGTTCGGCGCTGGCTGTCAACGCCAGATCCGTGGATGAACCACAACATCGCTCGCAAAGTGCATTACCGTGACACCGCCGTGTGGTTTATCCAGGGCGATGTCTTCAGGCAATGGAAATCGACTGGTCGTCTCTTATGGATCCATGGCTTTCGTATGTGAATTTACCTTCCTTTATTTCCCTTGCTGATAGGCCCTTGCGTTGTAGCTGGCTCAGGAAAAACAGTCCTTTCGTGCGTACCATCACAACGATTCCATTTAGGTGTACTCACGTTATCTGCCAGCTCATCAATCATCGAAGAGCTTCACAATTCGAACATGCGTAAAATGGGATTGGCCACAATCTGCTTCTTCTACTTTGACTTCCGGGATGGTGGCAAACGGGATGTCCGTCACCTCCTATCGTCCATTCTCATCCAACTCTGTGAACAATCCAACAAGTTCTCTGAAATTCTCTCTGCCCTCTTTGCGGACCACAGTCGTGGCTCCCGCGAACCCAGCGAGGATGCGCTTGTGCAATGCTTGAAGAGTATTCTCACCCTTCTGGGGCAAGGCATACTCTATCTCATTATAGACGCACTTGATGAATGCCCAAATTTTTCTGGGTGCCCCACGCCACGAGAGCAAGTCCTGGATGTCCTGCAAGCGCTTATCAACTTAGAGCTTCCACACGTCCGTTTTTGTATCACAAGCCGGCCCGACATCGACATTCGAGACGTTTTCGAGCCTTTGACAATTTACAACGTACCCCTTCATGAACAAGCTGGACAGAACCAGGACATTCTCGACTATATGAATGATGTCGTTCGCTCAGACCTAAGAATGCGACGGTGGAGAGAAGAAGACAAACGCTTGGTTATCGAGACCCTAACGAGGAAAGCTGGCGGGATGTAAGCCGAACTTTTTTCGTGTTTATTTCATATTGACAACTTACGCCACCTCAAAGGTTCCGGTGGGTGCACTGCCAGATCGAAACTCTTCGTTTCTGTTTTCCGCCGAGCATACGACAGGTTTGGCTGAATTGCCTGAGACCTTAGACGCAACGTACGAACGGACACTGCTAGCGATTAATAAGCAGACACGGGAGTATGCGCGTCGCCTGTTCCAGTGCCTCGTCATATCCATCCGCCCGCTGCGCGTGGAGGAGCTTGCCGAGCTTGTTGCGATTCTACCCACTCGGGACACGACTCCAGGGTTCAACATGGGTTGGCGACCCGATGATCCAGAGGAATTTATACTTTCTGTCTGTTCGACTTTGGTCACATTGTCGACAGTGGAGGGAAGAAAGTTGTACAATTCTCACATTTCTCTGTGAGGGAATACTTGACCTCAGATCGCATCGCGAATTCGGCGTCTGTTTCCCATTTCCATGTTCTCCCCAGGCTGGCACATACTCTCCTCGCCAAAGCGTGTCTCAGCGTCCTATTTCAACTAGACTATGGCCTGGACGAGGCCAAGATTCAAAATTTCCCTCCTGCCTCGTATGCCGCGGAACACTGGGTGGATCATGCCCGGTTTGAGGACGTGACATCAGATATTCGAGATGGGATGGACTACCTCTTCTGCAAGGACAAACCGCACCTCGCCCCATGGATATGGCTTTATGATGTAGAGAATAGTCGGAGACGATACCACCTTTCTCCTCGCCCAACACAGCCTGATACAGTCCCCTTATATTACGCTGCGCTATACGGCTTTTGTGACCTTTCAGAGCGCCTCCTTGATGCATACCCACAAGATGTCAATGCTCGAGGCGGGTATCACGAGGCTCCACTACATGTGGCTATTGATAAGGGCCATCTAGACGTTGTGCTGCTTTTACTCGAGCGTGGTGCCGACGTAGGGTCCCGGGGTCGCCTGCGTTAGACGCCATTGTACATGGCATCGTCTAGTGGATATGCCGAGATCGTGCGGTCACTAATAGACCGTGGTGCCGATGTGAATGCGGAGTGTGACGCCGAGGCTGACACTTTCGAAACCAAAAAATGGACTGCGTTACTCGTAGCTTCGAAGAACGGACAACTGGAGAGCGCAAGGGTGCTACTGGAACATGGCGCAGACGGGAATTACCAGGACAGTCGTAGCAGGAGTCCACTGGACTTTGCCTCGCGTCACGTGTCAAGCGACCTCGCTCATCTGTTACTCGACCGCGGCGCGAATCTCAACGTAATGGATACCTGGGGCGAAACTGCATTGCATCATGCATCATCCAAAGGACGGTCTGAGGTCGTCATGTTACTCCTCGAGAATGGCGCAAAGGTGGATGTCCGTAATAAGTGGGAATGGACTCCATTGCACGAAGCAGCGAACAAGGGACACTCGGAAGTCGTGCGGCTGTTACTTGACTACGGCGCCGACGGGAATGCACGGACGGAACTTGGCTGGACGGTGTTACACCTCGCGGCATGCGGTGGACACCTCCAGGTTGTGGAGTTCTTACTGGAGCACGGCGCAGATGCGAACGCCCAAGACGACGAGGGCAAGACACCTCTCCAGCGGGCCCGGAAGAGGGGCCACATGCAGGTCGCAGGATTAATGTTATCGTAGCGCACTGGCGGCGAGTTGGAGATAACGGGGTATCCTGACTTCCTTTTTCGGCAACCACCACTTCCGCGGCTAAATATCTCGCCAACGAGAGTGTTAGCAGAAGTAGGAAATAGTCATTAAAACACACACGTACCTTTACATACCTCCTAAATCCACCATAAAACACAAACAAAAGCCGATTTTACCGATCTAAAAAATGTCAAGGCCCACCAAAGGGGGACACTACCTCCGGCTAACGCGCGTCGCGCCCACCAGGGCCGGTAGGAGACGCTCAAACACCAACACTTCCTTTCGGTGCGTTATTAATAAGATACCGTACCCGGCGTACTTATGACATAACGCGACACGACACGCGTCTTCCATCACGGAGGAGAAATGTCTCATCGTGACGCGGACTCGGATGGCGGCGAGGACGAGAAACGGAGGCTTCGCCCCTGGCACAAATTTCACAGTGAGTCGCGAGTCCCTTCCATCCGTGCTCCGTTATCACCACCACTCAAGAGTCGTCGCCTTCGCCTTCGCCATCCTCCCAACGATTCTTTTCCTCCTCGCGATCCGCGTAACGGGAGCCGGCTTGTCCACTATCATCGCCCGAACCGACGATCGCGGTGTACGAAAACATCGAAGGCATCAATGTTGAAAATCCCCATCGACATCGCTATCAACACGATAATCCGAGCCCATCCCAGTGGAGCATGATCTCCGTTCGGCTCGAAGGCACCCACTCTTGGGCCACTTCCTGTACGTTTACATGCACGCCAACATGAACTGTTCACCTTCCACTTCTACCTCTCTCTCTTTCTCATGCACAAGAACACTTTTTTCATGACAGGTGGACTGTCGCGCGGGCGCTGGCTAGGTTTCTCCAACGTAATCCAGAGCTTTACGCAGGACAGACCGTGCCCGAGTTGGGCGCAGGAGATGGCCTGCCGGGTTGAATTGCCGCAAAGTGCGGTGCGCAAAAGGTGCGTGCGTGTTGTTCACCAAGCCTTTGATTCCCACAAAGTGAATGGGCCATTCTCCAACCACCAATCTCAGTCTGGATATGTGTCATGGGATACGTCTGGGGACAACCCGTCGATCCACTCCTCCGCGCGCTACTCCCATATACCGCAGATCCAGACGCCCGCCCGCATACATTTTTCGACCTGGTCCTCCTCTCGGATCTTATCTTCGATCATCCTCAGGTGCGGCACCCGCCTCTCCTCTTCTCCCGTTCCTTCTTGCGGGAAGACTGAATCTGACTATATATACCTGCGCGTATGTGTTTGTTTTCGTGCTCAAAGCATCGAGCGCTGCTCACAACCTGCGAGCTCGCCACCGCGCCTGGCGGATGCGTGCTCGTCTCTTACGCCCACCACCGACCGCATCTCGCCTAGCGCGACATGGCATTCTTCGATATGGCTCGGGAGTGCGGGTGGAAGTGCGAAAAAATGTTGACGGAGCGATTCCTGGTACGTTTTTCTCGGCTGTTCGGAAGTCTCGTCTCTTTGTGCCACCTCAGTGTTCCATTCATCGTCGTTGCTTAGCCCATGTTTCCGGAGGACCCGGGCGAGAAGGATGTGCCCTCGACCGTGCACGGGTGGAAGCTCACACGAGTGTGAGACGTTGGAGGTATATTTTTAGATTCAACAGAATGAAAAAGAATCGTGCGTGGTGATGTGCCCAGACAAGGGCCGTCGTGGAGGGCATCGATTCACCGCAAAAATGGGGTTTTCTTTTCCGTGTGCTTAACTAGTTAACCTTGGAAAAAGAACCCCGTTTTTGCAGTGATTGTCATTGTGCGCTTACCCGGACTTTGCAATTGGTGAGCAAAAGATTGCCGCGTTGCGACGACGCAAATGTCCTCTCGCCCTATCCACTTTCCCGACGGGCCCGAGCAGCGTACGCGGGACGACGCGATTCGAGAGGCGATGGCCGCTGAACTCGAACGCCAATACTGGACGGGAACCCGAACCAGTGGACTGACCCCTGTAAGGATGGTGCGCGCTGTGGCCTCTGAATCGAGCACCTATCAAACCCTTTTCGTACGTCTACAGCTTCCTATTATACCCTAGCCATTGCTGTCAAACGTCGCCTCTCATTGTTATATATTCCTCCTTGCCTGGCCTCAGCCAAGCAGGCAATCACAGACCACTCTTTTCCCACATTTCCGTTCGCGTGCTGTCGCCTCAAGTCATTCCTTACGCCCCTTACAATTCCCTATGCGCGTTCTCGGTCTTTCAGGAACGTGGCCTCTGATCTCTTATTATTCCCTTCCACCCTTTCGAAATCACAGTGTGGACTCACCACCTATGTTACACCGCTCGAAGAATTGGGTCCAGTTTGACTATGACGCGTACGCCGAGGTGGAGAAGTGGTGGATGGGTGACGGGCGAGAGCTGATCGAGATCATCGCTGGTGAGCGTGGTGACAATACGAGCCAAGATTCCAGCCAAGATGACGGCGAAGAGAGGATTGTAAACGAAATTGCCCAAGTGATTGCCCTCCCCCCTCCCCCTTCTCCTGGTCTCAGTCCTTCATCTCCGCGGATCGCGAGTTTACTTGAGTTAAGAGCCCGCGCCAAACATGCTCGTTGAGTTGCTCTTGGTCTATCATTTGTGTTTGTTTTCACTGTACTTGGCACACCAGTCATCGCCATCCTTTTTTGTTTTTTCGCCTTACGGAAATCTGTGTCATACCATATGATGAATATTAATCCGAGATCACCCATGTCGTGGACGGCGTCTTCATCGGGAAAGATTGTACTTTTACAACTATGCTGGTGACGGTGCGCGTTCTACTGTACAGTAGGTCTTGCCAGTCACAAACGCATTTGGTAATGCTGGTTCCTAATATGGATAGGCTTATTTTCAATTACGCGGCGGAGTGTGAAACTGAACGGATCTTTGTGCAAGCGGAATGGAACAGTCAGCGGTGTGACAAATCCTGATGAACCCCGCCTGCAGGCAGAGCTCTGCCTCGTGGATGGCGATGGGCATGGACACGAGGAGTGTGGCGATATGACAAGGAAGGCAACCAGCAACACCCAAGTCTCTTCCCTTTCTCCCTCGCCTTTCTCCTTCCACTCAAAACGTCCAACGTCCCTCCCGTACCCTCATGTCTTCTCCAAATATAACCCCCGCCTCCCTCTCAGGCTTTGCCTCGGCCCTGGCTGAGGCCTGTAAGCGCACAGGGCAAGTTCGCCCCAACCGCCCACAAGCCGCTGCCGCTAGTCAACGCGCGTCCTTGGCGTCGATCGTCGGTGTGTTCGCAGAGCGATCCCGGGGGCTGGAAGAATTCCGCGATGGCGGTCTCATGTTGGTCGAGTACTTTCAACCCATTCTCTCAAAAATTCGCACCATCGGGACGCGCGCAGTCGTCTGTGCCGTTGTTATAGTCCTCTATGCCCGCGCTGTCATCGTGAGCCCGACCCAGCTCCATATTTTATCACCAACGTACACTTACTTCTCACACTGAAAACTCCCTCGACTCAAGTCGCAAAGCAAACAGACAAGATTGCGTAGGTTATGGCGTCCTTTCTGATGGCAACTCATCCTTGACCTACTGTAGTCGATGCATTGAGGCCCACAACATCACCGTCGACCACTTTATCACTAGTCGAAGTACCTCCAGCCCGCATGATTTCGTCACCCTTGTTCGTTTCAGAGACCGAACTTGGTATGTTTTCATGAGTCCTTTTGTCCCATACTTATGTTAATCAAACTAGGTCATGTTTCACATGGCACTGTTGTCCTCGAGGGCACCTTCAAGGGTCGTCAAGTGGCTGTCAAACGTCTTGTCCGAGAGCATCATGATGTTACCCTCGTCGAACGTGAAGTCAGCCTTCTCGAGCAAGCAGACGACCACCCAAATGTCATTCGTTGTTTTTACCACGAGTTCGATGATAAAGACTTCCTCTTCATCGCTCTTGCATTGTGCCCTGCCTCGCTTGCAGATTTTATCGAGCGGCCTGGGTACGTCCGCGAGATTGCCGACTCCTTCGATCCCAAGCGTGCCTTGCGCGAGATTACTTCTGGTCTCGAGCATCTCGATATCGTGCACCGAAATATCAACCCTGAAAACATACTCATTTCAAGTGCAAAGGAGGGCAAATCAGACAGGTACCGAATGGTGATATCCGGCTTTCGGCTCTGTCAGAAGCTTGAGGCTGGCCAAACGAGCTTCTTTCAGACGGCGGGTAGTGCGGACGGCGGAGGGACTCATGGATGGACAGCACCCGAGATCCTCCGTTGGATGGTCAGAAGAACTACGGCCGTGAAAGAGATCCAAACGATGCAGCTGATAAAGTCGGTCGACATATTCGCCCTTGGTTGCCTTTACTATTACTGCCTTACGTTAGGCAAACATCCATTTGACGATCCATTTGACGACCGCTTCGAGCGTGATTGTCACATCCTGCACGACCAGAAGTCGCTGCAGGGCTTGGAGATCTTACGCGTAGATGATCCAGAGGTTGTGGGCCTCATCGCGTCCATGCTTGCCCCGGAGGCTGCCAATAGGTGCGTACGCCAATATCAAATTCTCTTGTTGAGTTTGTTCTCACGCGAGTGGAAGACCTGATGCGACAAAGTGTCTCAAACATCCCTATTTTTGGGGACCCAGGCGGCGATTGGATTTCTTACGAGACGCTTCGGATCGTTTCGAAAACTTGCGGCGCGATGGTCATCCTATTCCCCCCGAGCTGGAGCCGGAAAGCAAACCTGTTGAAATAGGGTGGTTGGAGAGACTAGACCCAATCTTTATCAGACACGTGAATGAGCAGAGGTACAAGTACAAGAAGCACTTGGTGCAGGACCTCCTCCGTCTGGTTCGTAACCATGTGCGTGTGCAGCCCCAGCTCATGAGCCCAAACGTTTCCCTTTTCCTCCCTCTCTTTGACAAGTCTTAGGTCTGACCGTGCACCCAGTATAGCCACTATCAGGACTTACCCGATAATCTCAAGCATATTTTCGGCAACCTACCAGAGGGGTACCTCAAGTATTTTACAGACCGTTACCCTAGGCTGTTCTTCCACGTGTACTCTGTCATCACCAACTCAACTCTCAGCGATGAGCCCGTGTTTCGCTCATACATTGATCGTATTGATTGGCTCTGATCGCTGACCATTTGCCACTGTCTTGCATCCATTATGTCTTGCCTGTATACATGTACTTTTTTCTTCTTCATTCAACCATTCGCCATCACAGTTAACGCCCTTCTTTATGTATGGTATCAAGGCGACCATAATCCAGACCTACGTGGAAGGATAATTACGCTTAGAGCGACCATAGAAGGACATAGTCGGAAGCCTCAACACTGAGGCACGATAGATCCTCCCAGGAGAGTTCGCCACCGTGGCATCCACATTATCTTGGGGATAGACGCAGAGCAAGTTGATGTGTCCCAGCGGTGAGGGTAGAATCTGTGCGTATCCATGACTAAGTGGCGGGTTCCGGAAGCAGGGCTGAGTACCTGCGTTTCTGATCTTTGGGGCACACAAGCACACCAAGAGATGCAGCGCTGCTAGGCCTGCTACCAAACGAACCAGACCACCCGTTGTTTTGCTTCTCAAAGAACAAAGGCGAGTACGACGTGCCCCATTGTCATTGGCGGCACGAAGATATTCGAGATATGTGTGGTGGAAGAGTAGCATGGCGGGTTCAAGGTCGAAAAGGAGGGTTCCGAGGAGCATAGAGTGGCGCATGCAAGGAGAGACAGAGGACGGATGATAATCGGAGGGAGGGTACGGTTCGTTGGATGGTTCCAAGTTTGTGGTGAGATAGTCTCGGACCTTTTGAACAGGAATCAACATGGTGGATAAAGGCGTGGAAAATCCCTCAGGAAGTTTGGCCCACTACATTCCACGTATGCACCCCAAGACCGGAGAGCAGCCCCCGGACTGTCGGGACTGGTTTGCCTCAGGGTCCTGAAAAACAGGTGCGAGATCCCAACAGAGACACATTGCACAAATTCTGCAGGGGAAACAAAGTAAACCTCGTACCATGTGAGCTCAGCATCTGGGGGAGGGAAAGATACGAGCGATACAAAGCACGAAGGGAAGACGAACGCCGGAAGAGTCGGCACCGAGGGCGAGGACTGAGAAAAGAGTGAGCCCACGTGCGCCGAGCCCTTTCGGCGATGGCGCGGGCGAGCGGGTCGACCTCGTTGAGGACGAGGGCGACGCGGTGATACTGTGAGAGTTGCCGTATTCTCGTCCCCGCTCGCTGTGACTCGTGATCATGATTCGTGTTACAAACAGGGGTATCCAAGGGGTGTTAGAGTGCAGTAATGCAAAGCTGGCGCCCAGGCACAGCGTTGACCCAAAGCAACGGAAAAGCGGGAGATCGGCCAGCACATCGGGAATGGGTGACGGTGATGGAAAGGGAGAGAGCGAAAGGTAAGGGACTGACTGACTTGGTCGCAGCCAGGCGGCCCTGGCCGTGTGCCGTAGACTATACCGTGACAAAAGAGCCACGTGAACGCCAGGGCCTCGATTGGTTCCAGTTTCCCCACGATCCGGAGTCTCCGCACGCTCCAGGTTCCAGGGTTATGATTGACGCTGCGCCTATTCCGGTGCGCCCCTTCGTACTTGAGCAGTATGGATGCATCTGAGCCACACCACTCGCTTCCTTCCCACCCAATGGGACCTCCTTTCTCGCGTGGGCCATGGCCTCAGGACACCGTTAACGCACGTGGAAAAAGAGCCTCATACGATCAATCGCATCTCGCACAAATGTGGGGTGAGGCCTATCCCTTCCCCGAGGAACACTCAACGATTGAAGACGACTCAGACCCGGATGAGCATAATGACAATGGTACCGACAATGATGACAGATCCTCCTCTCTGTCAACAGTCGACGGAACAGTTGACTTTGGCGTGGTATACTCATTACACAATTTCGCTGCAACCGTTGAGGGTCAGGCCAATGTCATAAAAGGCGACCATCTCGTCTTAATGGACGACAGGGATGACGACTGGTGGCTGGTTTGGGTTCTCAGAACACAAGAGGTCGGTCATATACCAGTAGGAAACATAGAGACACCATTCAAACGTCTCGCAAGGCTCAATAAGCACCGCAACGTTGATGTACGTCCGCTTTGTCTACCTCCATATACTCTCAGATAACTTGTGTGACAGCTGGCTTCGCCTACCCAAGCAGAAATGCAGGATGGCCTTCAAGAGTCTCACGATCACTTCGGCAACGACATGTCTTCCCGCGCTGGACCCAATCAGCAGTCACCATCCCCTACATCTCGCAATGACCCGCGTATCATGACCCGCTCACGACGGCATGGCCAGCGTTCCGTTATCTTCACCCCTGCTCTACAGGTTCACTGTTATCCTCCCGAAGTTTGGGGAGACGATGAGGAAGTAGACGATGATGACGAGTGGGATGTTCGCGGCTACGAGGATGAGGATCCATCCCTTGCGGAGGAGGCCGCGTTGGCGGGGCAAGAACGCCGAGGAGGTGGTGACTCGGGTGATGGGACGGGTTGGGAAGGGTTTCTACCCGACCCGTCACGAGCGCGTGGTCCTGCTGAAGCGCAGCGTCGCCAACAGAAACTACAGGCGCAGCAATTACAGCAGCCGTTGTGGCAACAACAAGAGGCACAGCAGCAAGCGGCCCAACAGCATCAGCCACAACGCCAACGGATCGAGGAACAGCGCCAGCAGCAGCAGCAGATCATGGCCCAAACAATGGCTCTCCCTGTCGCCGCCGCGTCCACTCAGGGACCGGGTGCGCCGTCCATACGCCACCAGGGTTCTCGCGAACAGCTGGTTCTTCCGCAGGACTCTTCTTCCATGCCTTCCTCTTCTTTTTCCACTTCGGCTCGTTCCATGGATCACATCCACATATCGGGGACGAAGATGAGAATGACACCATTCCTCGTACAGGATAACAACCAGCGTAGTCAGCCACCACGACAGGCGCCACCACTCTCCACTGACCCAATACTTACTAGCGAACTCATGCAACGACAAGAGGAAGAGCGCAAGCGGAGCCGCAAAGAGATTGGGGCACTCGAAGAAGCTGCTCGTAATAAGGCCAAACAACCCTCAAGCAGTCGCCCCCAGGGCGGAGCAAAGTTTCGCAAGGAGCCACAGTCTAGAGACGACGACATCTCGAGAGAAAATAATAAAAAGGGGAAGTCCGGTGGACTATTCGGTAGGCTTTTCGACCGGCGTAAAGACAAGCACAAGGAGAAGGGCACCAATAATTCCGTCGACATCAGCCGGCCCATCGAGGCGCACAGCTTAGAGGAGCCTGGCCGGTCGAGCAATCACGCCGACAATAGTGGCCTACAAACTCTGCCACGAAGGGGGACAGCACTGACAAACACATCGCCTCCTGTGTCCCAGCACCCTTCGAGCCCCCACCAGCGCGATCAAGAACAACAAGGGTTGTATCAGCAACAATATCTCACTCGTTCACCTGCGTCTCCGCCTGAAGCACAGCGATTACTCCAGATATCTCCCGTGAATTCGGGGCAGGGGAGTATTGCATCTACCTTTTTACAGACCAGTGACGGTCGCCGTCCGCGCCCCGGATCCCTCTTGATAGGGGGAAATATCAACGGAGATGGCTCCAGCTTATTTCCTGAATTGAGCGTCATACGCATCTTCGCTGGAAAGAAGTTGCAAACAGAAGCGACGTTCAAAACTGTCCTACTCAATTCCTCAACGAGTTCGGAGGAGCTAGTCAAGCAGGCTATCCAACGGTTCCGTCTACTTACGGGCGAGGATGCGACGGACTATTACCTTACCGTCAAGCGACTTGAAGGGTCGTCCGCGGTGCTGCGTCCAGAGGAGAAGCCACTTGTCGTCTTTGAGACACTCGCCGAGGCTGCTCTCAACCTGCCAAACGTCAAGCGAAGTTCGGTTGGCAGTATCAGTTCCATCGCGAGCAACCTGTCACAGCATCCCGCTATAAAAAAGTTGCCGATGAATGACTTCATAGACGACACGGCAGTCAAATTTTACCTGAACATGCGCGGATTCGAACTCCAATTGTTGATATGTCCAGATGATCTACCGGATGACATGGTGTTCGATCCCCTCACTGAAGCGATTGTGTTTAAGGACACCCTACGCCACCGTACTCAGGCCGCAGCGTCATCCGCGCCGTTCAGCAGCAAGGTCTTTACGTTCCCAGAGAGCATCACTGTGGCTGGGGTCACTAAGGCCAGCTTGGAGAGATTTGGGATCCCACACGGCGTAGTTGCCGGCGGTGACGAGGTTGAGGACAAGAACACAAAGCAAGTCAGTTCATCAGGTGTGCGCTATGTACTCAAGGTGCTGGTCGACGGCATAGGTGGGTGCGTCCTTGGTTCCGACCGCATTTCATGCTCACTTTGTTTCATAAATTCTAGAGCGCGAGCTGATGCACTCTGGAAAGGCCATCGACTCTTACCTCACCTATCGTCTGGCCGACCGCAGGCTCGGTGATGCTAAACGTCACTCAATTGACACCATGCAACTCCCTAGCGCTAATGATGCTACACCTAAGGACCCTATTTTCATCCTTCGCCAGGATGCTCCTACTTTCATAATTTCAACAGGCTAGCAAATACCCTGTGCCCACTGGTGAAAACCATTGATAATTTTGTTGATCACCCACCACTTCCCTCCCTCCATTATGCGTTGTGCAAGCCGTTGCCGAAATGTCTACTTCTCTACTTTCGAAAATGTGTCGCTTATAGTAGTTACAGAAGTAGTCTGACTCGGGATCGCTTCACGCTGGCATCTCCGATGTTGGATCATCGATCCCGAAATTTGCACAGTAGCCACCTTGTGCCCCACATACGAGACGATACGACCCAACGCGACTCGACACGCGTCGTACAGTACGGAGCAGATATGCCTCATCGTGACGCGGATGGCGGCGAGGACGAGAACGGAGGCTTCGCCCTCGGCAAAATTTTCACAGTGAGTCGCGAGTCCCTTTCGCTCCCGTATCACCAACACCTACAAGAAAGCTACTGGAGGCGAAGTCGAACTGCGACTCTTAAGTTCAACTAGTGTTCAACTTCGACTCTAAAATTCGACTCCGCCTCCGAATTCGACTCCGACCCATGGCATCGCTACCAAAGGTGAACTACAACGAGCTATCGGATCCAGACTACTGCGGGCCACCGGGGGCGAACGACATCGAATCAGATCTTCGAATGACCGTCGAGGAGCCCAAGTTAACTGTTGCCCCCGATTTTCGATGAGGACGATGATCCGGTCAATAATATGGACCCCGTAGTAGAAGGCGCGACGCGTGTTGTGTTCGTGGTACAAAACCGAATTTGCTCGCGAATACCCGCGCCCTCCCCCGCGCCCCACTCCTATAGAACTGCCTCCCGCGAACACCTGCACCGCTCACTACTCTATCACGGGTCGAAGTCCCTCTAGCGCGCATGCCACCAACTTCGTCACCATTGGTCCTTTCAAACACCGTCATTGGTAAGGTAGGGCCGGTACGGTTTCATCAAACATCACGTGATAAAATGGGCAAAAAGCGTGACAAAGAGAAAAATGGTGAATAACTTTCCAACAACAACACTAATAAAAAATCGGTTCGCGCTTAAAGGTAGATTAGTGTGTTTAAAACACTTAAGGGTGGACAGATTTTTAATAAATCCAGTTTTTGAGGAATTATTCAAAATGTGCAGTGGATTTCTGAGTCCCCAATGCCATGGCCTGGCGCGGCTGTGGGCCACAGAATGCAGTGTCACACTCACGTGATGTTTGATGAAACCGTACCGGCCCTACCTTATGTTATGTTTCATGAGTCATGAATGCATGAATCCTTTTGTCCCAGAACTTTATGCCAATCAAAACTAGGTTATGGTTCACATGGCACTGTTGTCTACGAGGGCTCCTTCCCGGGCCGTGCAGTGGCCGTCAAACGTCTCATTCGAGAGCATGTTGACCTCGTCGAGAGCGAAGTCAGCCTTCTCAAGGATGCAGATGACCACCCGAACATCATTCGTTATTTTTACCGAGAGGTCGATGAAAACTTCCTCTACATCGCTCTTACGTTGTGCCCTGCCTCGCTTGCAGATATTCTTGAGCAGCGCGACCGGTTCCGCGAGATCGCCGACTCTTCAATCCCCAGCGTGCCGTGCGCGAGAATACGTCTGGTATCTGCACTCGCTCGATATCGTGCACCGAGACATCAAACCTGGAAACATCCTCATTTCAAGTGTAAAGCGGGGCGAATCAAGTGGGCACCGAATGCTGATATCCGACTTTGGGCTCTGTCGGAAGCTTGAAACGGGCCGGATGAGCTACTCGCCGACTGTGAGTTGTGCGATCGGCGGGGGGACTTTTGGGTGGAGGGCACCAGAGATCCTCCGTCGCGAGACCAGGGCCACTACTGGCAACAACGTCAAAACTACGAACGGGACAAGGGTGGAAACGAAGCCGACAAAGTCGGTCGACATATTCGCCCTTGGTTGCCTTTACTATTACTGCCTTACGACAGGCGGACATCCATTTGGTGACTATCACAAGCGCGAAGGTAACATTCTGCGGGACAAGAAGTCGCTGCGGGGCTTGAGGGGCTTCCGCGAAGATGGCCCAGAAGCTGTGGACCTCATCGGGTCCATGCCCGCGCCCGAGGCCGCCAAGAGGTGCGTACGCTAATCCCAAATTCTCCTTTGTTGAGTTTGTTCTCATGCGAGTGGTAATACACACAGACCTGACGCGACAAAGTGTCTCGTGCACCCCTACTTCTGGGAACCCGGTCGGCGATTGGAATTCTTACAAGAGGCTTCGGATCATTTCGAGACCTTGGGTCGCAATCGGCAGGATCCTATTCTCGCCATGCTGGAAAGCAACACTATTAACATAGTGGGACGGAATTGGTCAGTGCGACTAGACAAAATCTTGTTGGAAAATCTGGGAAAGTACAGGACGTACGACAGGCGATTGATGCAGGACCTCCTCCGCGTGATTCGCAACAAGGTGTGTGTACAGCCCCAGCCCATGAGCTCTTGCATTTCTCTTTTCCTCCCACTCCTTCGAAATCACAAATGCAGCCTCACTGGGGCAGCCACTTGTAGTTCAGATGATGAGTCACAAGCATCGACTCACCACCTACGCTACAAGTAGCTGCCCCAGCAAGGCCGCATTCTTTTTAAAGAGTCCAGTCTCTTCTTTTCTTTTCTCATCCGAGATCTTTACTTCTCTGATAGCCTTCAGCAACCCCGCGCATGCCTGCTCTGTGCCAACAACGGGACCTTCTTTGGACTATTTGCCCAGAACACCCCCCATCCTCCACATGAAGAACCCGGAGGCCTTAGCAACAGCAGCAAGTGCAAGATCGTGCACGATCCAGGTGGGAACAATCTCAATGCCAAGACGACGACGACGACAGCAGCAGCAGCAACAACAACAACAACGTCTCCCTGACACCGACAACCCCACGCTATTCACCGCCGTCATCTTTCAGTTCCCTACCTCCGTCTCACAACTGCAAGCTTGTGCATGATCCGGGCAGAAGCATCGTGAAAATCAAGGACGGCTCAACGCGCAACGACGGCGACAGCAGTAGCACCACCACCACCCCCAGCGGCAACGTGTCCTGCCCCGCCGACACCCACCGCAGTCACGACCGCGACCGCGACAAGACCGTCTTCACGGCCTCCGACGTCGAACCCGTCCCTCCCATCGACTTTGTGCAAGCCACCCGCCATATCCCTGACGTCACCACGCCGCGTTCAACCGGCGACCTTCCTGCCATTCTTCACGCTGACTCGAGATGCGCCGTCGGGGCGCTGTGCCTCTTTCTTTCCAACGTCTAGCGCATCCCCTCGGCCGCACTCGAGCCAGCACCTCCGATGTCGCTCGCACCCCGCCGGCCGCGCGTTTCGACGAACATAACACCGATGCCACCAACAACGTCACCAGCGACAGCAGCTCCAACAATGCCGCCAACCCCGCCAACATCGCGTGCACCATCAACGCCGACATCGCCACCAACAGCAGCAACGCCAACTCTGACAATACCGCCAGCTTCGTCGACACCACCTGCACCTTCGACCCCAACGCCGCCGATAGCAGGACCCCTTTCTGAGGCGGACTTAGGAGACCCTCTAACACTTGATTATTTTTCTTGAGTCTTGTATCATACCATACGATAGATATAGAGTTAATGATATGTAAGCCGACACAGCGCACACAATCGTCGGGACTACCTTATATGTTACATGTATACGGATGGGCTCGTGTTGTGGTCACAGGTCACAGTATACCCTGACTCGGAATCACTTGCCGGCTGCATCCCCTTTAGAATATCGATCCCGAAATTTTCATAATGGCCTCCTCGTACCTCACTTAGGCTCATCGATACACGCGACGCGACACGACGCGACACGACGCGCGTCGTACAGTAGGGAGGAAATATGTCTCATCGTGACGCGGATAGCGCCGAGGACGAGAACGGAGGCTTCGCCTTGAGCGCAATTTTCACGGTGAGTCGCGAGCCCCTCCTTCCATCCACCAACACGACTCGTCGCCTTCCTCATCGCCATCCTCCCAACAATTCTTTCCCCCGCACGATCCCCACGCATGTACCCGCATCGGTATACCAGGAGCCTGCTCGTCCACCATCGCCTGAACCGACGATCGCGGTGTACGAAAATATCGAAAGCCTCAACGTTGAAAATCCTCATCACCACGACTATCAAGACGATAATCCGAGCCCATCTCAGTGGAGCACGATCTCCGTTCGGCTCGTAGGCAGCCACCCACTCTGGGGCCACTACCTGTACGTTTACATGCACGTCAACATGCCCTGTTCACCTCCCACTTCCACCTCTCTTCCATTCTCATGCGCAAGTTCACATTTTTTTCTATGACAGGTGGAATGCGGCACGCGCGCTGGCTAGGTTTCTCCAACGTAATCCAGAACTTTACGCAGGGCGGACCGTGCTCGAGTTGGGTGCAGGAGGTGGTCTGCCGGGTCTAATAGCTGCAAAGTGCGGGGCGCAAAAGGTGCGTGTGTTCCTTTTAAGCAAAACTAAATGCGCCGTTCTCCAACCACCAATCTCTCTCTGGGTATGTAGGTCGTCCTCACGGATTATCCAGACCAGGCGCTCGTCGACAATTTGGTCTTCAATGTCGAGCAGAACACCGGGCTCGCGCGACGTGGCGCAGTTTGTGTGATGGGATACGTCTGGGGACAACCCGTCGATCCACTCCTCCGTGCGCTACTCCTAGATCCCGCAGACCCAGACGTCCGCTCGCATACATTTTTCGACCTGATTCTCCTTTCGGATCTCATCTTCAATCATTCTCAGGTGCGGCACCCACCCTTCCACCTTTCCCGTCCCTTCTTGCGGGACGACTAAATCTGACCATATGTATGCGCGTATGTGTTTGTCTCCACGCGAAAAGCATCGCGCGCTGCTCACAACCTGCGAACTCGCCATCGCGCCTGGCGGATGCGTACTCGTCTTTTACACCCACCATCGACCGCTTCTCGCCCAGCGCGACGTGGCATTCTTCGATATGGCCCGGGAGTGTGGGTGGGTGTGCGAAAAAGTGTTGACGGAGCGATTCCCGGTACGTTTCTTGGCTGTTCGGAAGTCTCGTCTCTTCGCGTCACCTCAATTTTCCGTCATCGTCGTTGTTTAGCCCATGTTTCCGGAGGACCCGGGCGAGGAGGAGGTGCGCTCGACCGTGCACGGGTGGAAGCTCACACGAGCGTGAGACGTTGGACGTGTATTTTAGATTCAATAGCATGAAAGATAATCGTGTGCGGTGAAGCATCGATTCATTGCGAAAACGAGCTCTTTTCTCTTCTCGGGCGCTTAACCTCGGAATAAAAACTTCATTTCCGCAGTGGTTGTTGTCGTGCGCTTGCCTGGACTTTTCAATTGACGCCCGGAACTGGAAGGGGCAAAGCGCTGAGGCAGTCTTCCCCTGAAAAGGTCTAGCCGCAAATGAATCGCGCTCAAACATGATGATAACACCAGTCCCATCAGCCACGGTTTTGGTTTTCGCGATCTCCCCACCATGGCACCCCTCAGTTCGACACGAGCCAGCCGCAAATACGTCGATCTTATCAACCGATCCTCTGGAAGCTTTGTAAATTGGGATCCAATGAGACGTCTAGAGGTGGGCTCGTCCGCCAGAAACACGTCCAGGCCTTTTGATCCACTCCCTTTTCTTTTTCACGCGACTCTTTGAAGGCGGGTGATTTCGGGCAGATTGATCCAGAAACCGGTCAGTTCGTTTGCGAAGGCAACATCTATCGAGACGAACCCCTGGCGTCCATCGCGAAGGACTATCCTGCGATGATTACGGAACCGGTCTACGAACTCAAGATCGACAGTAGTTCTGCCACTCGCATGAGCACGCTTCCGTGAGAACCGAGCCTAAGTCCCTAGGCGTGTCACCACGTATAGGCATGTCGTTATATATATATATCGTTCACACGCATTGCACCCAGGGATTTCCGCGATCTCAGCGACGTTGTTTACAAATGCCAGTGGAAGTTCAGGGCCAAGCGCGCGGCGTTCATGGTCATGCTCCGCGCCCGAAAGACCAACGTCCCGACGGCATTCCTCAACATGGCCATCGAGGAAAAGAACCCGATGCCAGAGATCAGGTCGAAGAACGTCATCACCGGCGTTTGGTCGTGCCCCGCATTCGCCATGTACCTCTCCGACAAATGTAAGTCCCTAACTTTTGTGGTCCATCCTCCTCCTCCTCCGGCAAGCGAGGTATCCGTTTCTCTTTGTCATTGTCTCAATACTGATCATCACGCCCTTGCGCGCGCCCCCATAATGTAGCCAGCGAGAACGTAAAGATCGCTTTGCGAGTTGCCAACACAGGATCTGAGCTGGAGACCGGGTGGCACGCCGAGGGCAACGTCGGCGTGTACCAGTTTGGCAGCCTCGCAAACGGAGAGTACCTCCCGCTATACCAACTCCAGAAGGTTGAGACCAAAAGCCTTGGACGAAATAAGGATGGCGAGGATGAAACCGAGACCATGTACATCCTGTCTCCAAATTGTCTTCCAGTTTGCTGAGCTGGATTTTAGATGGGCGCCCACGGACCGCCCTTGGCGTCGTCTCGATGATGATGGAGTTGAAGTGCCTCGCCCTGAGCGTGATGAACGAGTGAGTAATTGCTTACCTTTTCGCAGGGAAATTCCGCTTATTTATTCAACACGATGTGAAGGTTGGAACATAGGCGGTGATACGTGCGAGGTTGGAAGAGGAGGAGCGGAAAACGACCACCTCCCGCCCTTGCCTTTGTGCAAGGTCCGAGATATGTAGTGGCAGATGTGCATCGGGCACGTGTATTAATCTTGAATGATGGCGGAGCGTCGTACAGTCTGTAAGGTGGTGGAATATGAGTCCAAGGCGTCAACGGTGATCAAACCAAAGCAATGTGTGAGAAGTTGAGGGAGAGACACAATTGGGAGAAGGTGAATGAGGTCAGGGCCCGTTGTGCAAGTGAGATGAATGTGGAAACAAGGCCAAGTGCCAGTGAGATATGGTGGAAGTCTTTACTATTGTTATAGAGTTATCGTCTTTACTTTAACGGAACGCGAGACGGGTTTGGGAACCTCGGTTTGTTGCCTTTGTCATGCATGTCATGACTGAATCGGAAGGGAAGCCGGCCCGGGCCGCACTGGACTCCTCGCCAGAATTCGGGAATTCCCGCGCTTAATCTTCGGCGCTTTCTCGCAAACATGCGGACGACCGCCACACAAACGCATTGCCGCAAAGCGAGGCAGGCTGTCTACTGACTCTACTCTGTCATCTGAGTGACTTCCTGAAAGTGAGAAGTGCTCCAAAGAACAATCAGTCGTCTCTGCATAGTACGCACAGAGCTACCGACCCGTACTCATTCTCGATATTAACCTAAAGTAAGTTTACCTCTGTCTGAGGAGCCACTCTCGTCTAATCGATGCCCCACTCTTACCATCAGTGGCTCCCACTGTGCATCAGAGTCAACCTTCCAGATTCGATGCACTGGGATTTGTTAAGTATATGGAGACCACTGGCAGGGCGTACCGAAATCAAGCCAAAGAACTGATTTTGATTTGCCGCACTTTGGTCCAAGCCCAGGAAGGAACACTGGCTTCAGATGCTGCGGTGATAAAGTAATAGTCTTTAGGGGTATCTATTCTATATTTTTTCTGATCATGTTGCGATAGGGCACTAGGACGCGTTGACGATGCGTTAGAGTCCGCAGCTAATGCAAAAACGAAGTCATCGATGGAGACGGACAAGCTATTCAACGATGCTGTGAGGACGCTGAGTGATTATGAAAAGCGCTACCATCCAAGGATTTACCACTCCGCCAACTTTGTCCAAGACAGGATGAACAGAGCAAAGGCGAAGGATGCGTACTCTTTGAGCACGCCGAACCGGCTTCGCGCAAAAGTGCAGGGAAGAGAGAAAATTCACCTTTGCTTCATCTCAGTCTAATATCAATTTTCAGCCGATTAAGCCGGAACCGACGAGGGAAGTCAAGTTCCTTCTCCACCGCTCCCTTCTTGATCAAAATCCCACCATCGTTACACGTAAGCACCGACTTTGACAAGCTCATTCATAGTGTCTAACTCTTATACCAGAGGCTCTCAGTATCAGTTCGGGCCTGAAGGAAGTTCTGTGGAACTTCAGCCGCTTCCGCGGCGATGGACGTCTGACCCTCAAGCAGAATCCCCACTTCTACACGCGGCTCCCCACGTCATCCCGTCATTATGGGGGCGAGTTTCGGGCCGATCCAATTGATAATTTCCACCATGAGGTGATCAGTGTCCTCACGGACAACCCAGACGCAGTTGGCCGTGTTTATATGGACATTGGTCAGAAGAGGCGGGCTTTTGGCAATGTCTGGATCCCAAGCCATGCCATTATTTTCAGAGGTTTGCGCATTTCTACTACTCTGTTTTCTCTGATTCTGATATACTTCCAGACGTCCGTGGAAGACTCGAGGGTGAAAGTATCGTCGGGGTGGACATTCAGGACACACTCAGGCTATGGTACTTTGAGGTGCCCTCGTTATCTCCTACCTCTCGGTCCCCACTTTCGCCAAATCGGGAAGGCCCATCGCCTACCGCGAGCACGACGCCAACAAATTCTACACCGGGGACACCAATAGGGGACCGGAGAGAACCGATTCGCCAAATGTTGCAATTGCCAAATGTCAATTTCAATATATGCATTACAGATAAACAGCCCAGCAACCTCAGTCCCAGCCACTTGGCACCTTCTTCCCCACTTTTACCGACGCTTCTTTATGACAAGGGCCAAACGGGCCCCTCTAGACAATTAAGGCACACCCTTCAAGTTCATTCTCCAGAACCTGTTGGGTTCACAGAAACTACTATGCAGGTGGGTGAAGATCTACGGACCCTCATACATGAGACCCTGATGGCCGCATCCTCAACTTAGGCAACTGCAGGCGCTGCGACAGGTCCAGGTCTGGAGGAAGGAGTTGTGGGAAATGGTGAAGAAAATAACGATTGTGGGGAGTCCTTCTTCGAAGGATTCCACGATGACGACACATCCTCGATAATAACGGCAAGTCATGGCCAGCTTACCGTTGTTGGCAATGCAGACGTCAGGCTGACTAAACAGACCAGATTTCACAATTCTCATATTTTAACCGTAGCCAACAGTCAGGACTTGAAAGTTTCACTATGCCGTTTCCTGCTCGGGTATCTGAACATCCTTCCGACCCAGGCAATCAGAACCCCGAAGACAAATTCCAGACAATGTAGTTACGGCCGCTCAAACTCATATGTACAATGCCCATCGTCGTGCGTCTCCGCTGGACCAGGGATCAAACCGCCATGCTCCGGGCCTCTAGGAATTTCCCAGGGTTGAAGTCCGCTGCGTTGTCACCGTAGAATGCCGTTGTGATTGCTTCGCCACATGTTCGCGGAACAAATGGTATTGACCAGCAGTCCGAGATCGAAGTGAGAGGAGTGAAAATAAAATATTATGAGCCAAGGTATATGCGTGCGAGACTGAGACAGTGACAAAGGTAGAAGTAACAGGTAAGATGTTGTCGAAGGGAGAAGCGAAAGAAGAGCAAACAATCAAGGTAGGGCAGAAAGGGAGGGGGTGCCATAGAGTGATGTAGAATGGAGACATCGGGGCGGGAAGTATAAGAATGGTAAGGTGAGACGGAAAAATGAGCAAATGAATATGAAACGGGGCACGACGAAGTGAGGTGGGGCTAGTGCGTCGGCCGAGGAGGGAGTCGAGACCACGGACAATAGACAGGCGCTCCGGATAATCTAGGTCTGAAAGCTCGGTGCGCATCTCCGCACAGGACTGTACAGGAGGGGGAAACTCGTTAGCTAGTGTCCGTGAGATGTGATGAGGATGTGTTATAAGTGTCGAGGTCGTGGGTCGTGTATTGTATCTTGTTGCCCGGCGTGGCGCTCACGAATCACGATGGATCGGCGTGCCCCACACGGCAGTGTTACCCTTGCTTCAATGGTGTGAAATAGTCACGGGGGAGCCTGCATTCCGGCGGGCGGCGAGGAATGATACGCACGATTCGCCAACTTGGCTGCCCTCAGGACATGAGAGTACCCTCAGCATGGGTAACAGTCCGATGGCGTATTCTCCGTCATGTGACCGCAAAGAACGAGACAGCCCCTCGATAAGGTCACCACTGGACACATGAAGGGTTCTTACTCGGTTGAACAACCTAAGAAGCCCGCGCCACCCGGCCTCGATGACAAATCCTCTGTGCAACGTCCACGATGTCTTGTCCTCGAGAGTAAGTGACTCAACCTCGGTGAACACTGCACTGGTCCTATCAAAGACTTGCACTATGAATCTTAGCCCAGTGGCGGGGTGTAAATCGAGAAGTCGCAGGAGGAGGGTAGGCATGCCGTTCCGTTTATGGGGATACATCGTTACCACCACATGTGCATTATAGAATGTAGCCTTTACGTCGTAGAGCCTGGGGTTCTCCGTCTTGCACATGGACTGTAGGGCGAATAGCATGGAGGAGGTAAGGTTAGGGAGATCTGAGGTCGTGAGTACGATTTCGGTAACCTTGAGGAGAGGCATGGTAATCCGAGGAAGGACAGCCCCCACGTAAGCGCTAGGACCTTCGAATCCAAACCAACGCAGGGTAGGGAGTGTGACATGTGTAGATAACGGCATTCGCGACAATTGCCTCTCAACGTGCCGGTTGGAAAGGGCTGGATGAAAGCTGGTTTTGAAAGTCACGAGGTGGGGCATGAGCGAAAGTTGTTGTAGTAGTTCGTTTGGGCCGAAATTGGCGGATGGGTTATGTTCAAGTGAGAGGGTGACGAGACCCACAAGCAATGGAGACCCAATCGGGAAGGTAAAGTTATGAAGCACGAGATGGCGTAGACGTGGTGCTCGAAGTGTCGAGGGAAGTGATAAGTTGGTATTCAGAACCGTCTGAGGCTGGATATGCAGGTATTCCAGTAACGGAAATTCCTCGTCTATGGCTTCGATGAGCCTCATCGATGGTGGGTCATGCACCCGAAGACGGATGCGGCGCACGCGATCACGGTGCTCGAGTGCGAGAAGAATTCTCCCTGCAACCTCTGCGGTGGTCGTTGGATGTATAGGGAAGTGATTGATAATGAGCGGAAAAAGAGGTGAATGTGCAAGCATGTCCGCTACTGGCGTCACAGACCTACAAACGAGAGAGATACCCAGATAGGAAGGTGACGCAAGTATGAGGCATCGCCATCTGCGACAGACCCAAGCAAGCTTGTACCACCAATATTCGCATTCCCATCGCCCACCCCACAGGGCGATGTCATCGCTATTAGCTTCCTCCAAAAGAACCGGCGGCCTACGGTGGTAGAAGATGGTGAGAAGGGAATCGTCATCAAGGATATCGATCCATGTGCGTCGTCTATTGGGGCTTCCATGGGTCATAAAGACGCCAAAGAAGAACCGAGCATACCTCGAACGGACTACTCCAACACATCGAAAAAAAGAGGCGGCATATAACATGTGAAGGGACAACATATTGGTGAGGGTAAGGTCGAGTACAAACGTTTGCTCGGTGCAAGGATAGCCTGAGACAACGTGGTGATGAGGAGATAGCGTAGCTGAACTTGAATCATGTGCCGAATGAGGCAACACAGAGGGAAGCTTCCTCATCAGCTCTCCAGGTCTCCCCTTTGCCATCAGTCAATCGTATAGGATGACAACGCCGGATGAGGGCATCTTTGAGAGGTCAACTTGAAAGGGTGTGTGGCGAAGCATCCAGTCGCGATTGTCAATTTGTGCTAAGACAATCGGTGCTAATAGCCGACCGGGAATACACCGGGAATACAATGTTTAGGGTTAGGAAACTGGTGACACGTGATTGGTGGGCTTGCCGTGCCGTAGACGCCCGAAGTCCGACTTTTTGACCGACTCCGCCACAACGACCAACGACGACGAGGGGGTCAACGTCGCCAAACTACCAGCACACATCGAGAAAACCACTTCGCTCGCTATATAAAAATGTCTTCTAGCGTCGTCCTGCGCCACTCTCTGGCAGCAGCCAAGCGCCCTCTCTTCCCTCTCCAACTCGGTCCGTGTAATCTCCAACCTCGCACTTGGAGGCCGGTGGTATCATACTGACACACACCTTTCCTCACCGCTCTCCTCTCTCGCGCTATACACGCCTCACACAAACCAGTGCGCCGCTCAACTTCCAACTTTGCCTATGTTCCCGGTGGTCGTGCGTACCGTTCCTCTCATTCTTCCCCAACTCCTCTACCCCCCTCCCTCCCTGCTCCTTCCCCTACCCTCGACGTAACTAACGATGTGTGATCGACAATTTGGTGCGTTTCTTTTCGGGGGTTGTTCAGCGATCTACAAGGGCACCGTGAACGACCCGACGACCTTCCCGCCACCTCAAAGGTCGGCCGGATCCCACCACTGGACCTTCGAACGCCTGCTCTCCGCGGGTCTCGTCCCGCTCACAGCGGCCGCATTCGTCACGTCTGGCTCGCACGCGGCCCTCCTCGACGGCCTACTCGGCATCAGCCTTGTCGTCCATAGCCATATCGGGGTGCGTACCCATTCTTCCTCTTCCTCCCTCCCCCCTGGTCATTCTGTCTTGTTGCTTGGGTGCTTATCTATTTTTTACTTTCGGATCATGGTGCTTAGTTTGATACCATCCTGGTGGATTACGTCCATAAACGCAAGTTCCCCGCGCTCGGACCAATCTTGACCTGGACGTTGCGCGTGACGTCGCTCGCCGTGGGCGTGGGCATTTATCAGTTCAACACGAACGATATTGGTGCGTTTGTCATGACCGCATGTATTCCTGTGTGCATCCAACTGAACCAAATCTTTCGCAGGTCTGACGGAGCTCATCCGCCGCGTATGGACTGCATAGGCGGGAGTGGGCGGGGCATCGTCTCTCTTAGTTTTCCGCGTGTATTAGAACCAATCGACCAATCAACCAACTAAACATAAAAAAAATTCATGTTTTCGGTTTCGGAGTAGTATCCACTGTACTCCTGATGTGCATTAATAAGGGGTACGGGGTACGGGTACGTATGGTACTGCAAATAACTGGAATGTGACATAGTTGATACAATTGATTGCATGCCTTCGCTTCTGTGATCCTACAGTTGCTCCTCCCTCTCGCTGCTGCCTCCTGGAAATAGTGTGTTATATCATGTTTTCGCATACGGGGGGGCATAAGTCGGTCGTCTTAGGTGTCCTGGGGGGAATCGTCTATGTCTGGGACTTGACAATAGCCCGTCGCTGATCTTCGTTGGGCTGCACGTGCAGAATGCCGCTATGCGATGCCGGCACCTAACGGCAACACCCACGCTATAAACGGCACACGAGTACGAGGGCTGATCAGGACGACGAGGAAAGAGACGAGGGAACGCAAAAACAGCTTACACAGTCGGGTGAGCACACGATCCAGCAACCGCGGGGCCGACAAGAGCATCACGGTCTCGTCGAGAAGTTCAAGGATCAATGAGAAGAGCGTCATGGTGAATGAGGATGATAATGTCGCGATAGCTCGTCTCGGTCGGTTACGGCTGGTTATAATACAAGGGTACGGAGGACACGCAGTGTGCACAGTGTGAGTGGACGATGGAGGATGGGAGGAGAGTGATCCGAAGAAGAATCAGATGCGAATAGGGGTGTGTGCCATCCCCCCCAAGTGGGGTTAGATATACTCTCCTAGGAATGGACCCTCGACCCAAGTACAGTAACCGGAGTTGGGAGGCGTGGCACGGCACGCATGATCAAGCAAGCAAAGCAAGCAGCGGTAGCGGCCGGAGCCGCCATGATGAACGAGTCGGATTTGTGGGTGGGCGTTTCGCCCACACCGACCAAAGAGGGAAACCCAAAAAGTCTGCTGACTCGATGTTCTCCAAACCTTACGGGTCCAGACCCGCGATTGCTTAGAAAGTGCACGAAAATGGGCTGCGGCAAAGCTTTGGGAAATTGAAATTTGCAGATGCGCAGAAGGGAAGTTGGCAGTATTGGGCATCGCGGCGATGATACCATCTGCAGGGTCGGCTGGAAGGTCCACTTGTTCGCCGCGTCGGTTCCGAGGACAGGTTCTATGAAGACCATCAAGGTTTAAGTTCGCTTTCTAGACAAAAAGGTCCGAAGTCCGAAAGGAGTATGCATACCGCATTGTACAGTAACGCCCTCATAATTCCGGGGGCGTTCCGAATGACGCCGACACACCATCCTCCAATATGTTTCGTGTCAAGCCAAGGGCTGTCAATTGTCAGTACGGGGCGACGGAGGAACTGACAGAGCCATACCAACTTTTTTTTTCAGTTTCGGATTTCGTTTTTGGGGCCATATACAGGACGGCGAAGGATAATTGGCGTTTGTCAGCAAGAAATGCCAAGACCGATAATCTTTCCATTTCCGCCGGCTTTGTGTCTTGGCAATCGATAAGAAGAACAAATTCAAATTGGTATCAGTCTCGTGCGCACCATGCTTATTTGTCTGGAATTGCCAGCGTGCTACTGGCGTCCTGTGCTGTTTTGGTTTCTTCTCCTGCGACGCACAATTTTTTTTCTTGCGCAGCGTTCTGTAAGAGGCGCAGTTATATTGCATATACTGTACGCTTTCGTGTGGTGGTGGTTGATGACTGCGGGGGAGGGATCGCAGTTGCACGCCACCTTGCACGCCACCGGAGGAACTACAGCCTTATAGCTAGGGGTATCTACGGTTGGCGCAATGTCACCAGCTGGGGGGGCGACGGAGAGACTCGCGTCCATTGAGAGGATAGATATGAGCTTGTTAAGGCTCAGGAGTGTCAATTGAACGCTCTTCTGTGATGGGGTCGCCATCTTGGCACAAGTCTTGGCGTTGTCTCCGCCAAGGAGAACACGACAAAATAGCGTAAAAGCTGGGCATTTCCGCCACCCCATTCTCCCTCTCACTGACCGCTGACCGCTGTGCTGGTGCCCCCCCCCCCTCTTCGTTGGATTTTTCTGGTGGTCATTTAACTCAATTCTGTGCTTCTTCGTGTCAATGATGGACAACATAACTTATGAGTCGTGACATATCCCGCCTCGAAAACCTGGCATATCCCCCTCTCTCAAGACTCATTCTCACAGGACTCTCGTTGGTAACGTCTCCTCATGTACGCTGTCCTGGGGGAACGTCCACAATCGCATGCCGATTTCCCCGTTCCTGTCACATAGCATACTGAACAACCACGCATAGAACGAAGCAGGGAGCTACGCAGAGCCATCGTCACCTGGTACGTCTTCAATTCCAACGATCGTTGACTCCTCCCTTATCATCAGGTCTCATATATGCGTCCACAAAGCAGCTTATCCGCTTATCAATAACGTCCGAGCCTCACAACCACGAAATGACCCAAATCAGTACGTCCCATAATAGACTCTCCTTTCCTCGAAGGGCCTCCCTTTCCCCATCACTGCAAGGCAGAAACGCCGCTCCTCCAGTCCAACCACCAGTGGATAATCAGCAGTTGTCGTGTTTGGCCTGCCTTGCTGCGGCGCATGGAGACGCAGTCTGGAGGTAGCGTAATCATGATGTCGGAGGACATGGCGTCCAAGTTGGCATGGTCCACTCGGGAGACAGCCTGCGAGGTGCTCGAGAGTCGCTCCGCGCCACACACCTATTTTCGGTCCCTTTCTCTAGTCAGTCCAGTGCGCTGGCTGTGTGGGTATAGTTTTCTGAACTAGTGCTATTGGAGGACCATAAGGGTTGGATTGTGTAAATAAACTTGGATCGACAATGGGTCGCTCGGCCTCTGTCCGATGTTCTCTGCCTGTTCTGCAGTGAATCTGCACAAAAGGTGGCTTCCACAAACCATTAGAGGAGATAAATACAGCAGAGCAAGGATCCGAATACGCATAATAAACCCCAGTAGGTAGCAGATTTTGGACTATTTACCACCAACGCAGGCATAGGGTAAAACACGATGAATGGTGATGTTTTGCTGGCAGTGAGTTGGCTGACAGGCAATTGCCGAGTTGGGTCAGTCACGTGTCGGTGTGAGCCGTAATCGTACGCGTTTACCAATGCGTTACAACATCGGTTTGATGAGGACGATGGTCCAATACGAAGACCCGCGGATGAGCCGATAGAAACCAACTCGCCGACACAGACTCTTCCAACACCGCCAAAGACAGCGACAGCATCGGATCCTTAGGGCGTGCACGGTGCAGGGGAGTAGGCAGATGTGGCCCATGTGGGGAATGACCGAATGACTGCAACCCCTAGCCAGAGCATGATGAGGTAAGGAAAAAAAATATATGTGCAGTGTGCAGTTGTTCCTGACGACTGCTTGCTCCAGGTTCCGCCCCGTCCTCTCGTCTCTGAACATGGTCCATGACAGAGTCCCACGGTACTGGGGAGCATACTACCACCTCCGCGGCCGACCCGTTCATAGCAATCTGGAAACATCGGAGGTCTCTCACGCCTGATGGTGATACAAGAACGGTGTTACCAAGAAGGGGAACTCGTTTCGGAAATTCAACACGACGCCCCCGTCACTGTTTTACAATCGGACATTTTTGTATCAACTAGCTCAGGCCCCGTCACTCTTGGCTCGGAGCAGCGAGAAAAGGAACGCGGTTCAGAGATAGCGGTGGATCCCTCGTTCCAGCTTGGACAGGTGAGTAGCCAGGTATCGTCGATTTCGAGCGACTAGGCGAGCGAGCCGGTGCTGGCTCTCCCCAGTTCAAGGCTACATCCGAGCATTGAATCGCTCAGCGACATGAATATCTCGCACTCTATCACCCCTCCTCCGATCCTAGACTCGCATTCTTGTTCTTCCTCCCCCCCATGCGGGAATGTGCCATCAGAAGCCGGAATCTGTAGGTCTCGCAGGACGCGAGTCTAGTTATATTTTTGACATCAGCGAGTCTGCGGACACATTTTATATCCGATTTTGAATTTGTACGACGTCCCTTTACGCGATATCACGACGCTACTCAGTAAATTCCAATATTGCCGCGACATCGCGCTCAAGTTATTAGTAACGCAGATATTGTCGTATGTGACGAGTGGCGGAGTACGTCGCTATGAAAACAAAAACAGAGAGGGATTTCACAAATTTTCTCAGGACATAAGTTGCTTGATTCAGGACAACATCATGTTGATCTCGACGCATGGAATTGAATACTGGGTTAGAGGAGAGTATGACTGCAGGTTATCATCGTGTATGGTGGATAATGGATATAGGATATAGCCCTCGAGGGGGAAATTTTGAGAGAAGGAGATAGTCACATGAATGGATAGCGGAACGTTTCAACGGACGGGCGCCCATAATCTGGCTTCGAGGGGGGCGACTATCGCTTTGGCATCTGTAGCGGATAAACCAGAAACCAGAAACTTCAGCATATGGCACGCCAGTTCGAACCCCACGTATATCTATTCCTAACGACGACGTATCAACGCAAGAGCTTGAGTCAGAGCCTTCCGAGGGCGACCGTGAAGAATTGGGGATCGTATTGACCATCAAGTCGTTCCTTTTCTTGCAATAAATAGGAGAGGTTATCCTCAGGAATAGGATTCGACATGTGCGAGAAATCTCGTCGGTACAGTATGCGTGGGTGGGTACAGAAGTGTGATGGAACCATGTATTATTGCTTGTTCGCCTTTTACTATAGTTTCTGTGAGTAATGAAGAAGCTAGGAAAAAACTAAAACATGACAAACCCGTCTTTCACATAGAGTCTAGTCTAGCAGTATTTCCCGATCAAATTCTTCGATACAAGACAAGGACCTTGAGCGGTGCATGGTTACTTGTCTACCATTGAGCTGGCGTAAGAAAATGAAGGAGTCGATAATGTCCCATGCCCGCGTCTCAAAGTCACCAAGCCAGAGGGAGTGCAGAGCTGGAAACACCTCCTGTGTACCTTGCCGGGTGGATTGTTCCAGAGCATGTGAGATCTCGGTACCTTGGTACTCGTAAGTGCACAATTCGAGCTCTTGCACGCAGTGGAAAGGCCCAAACAGTCGCAGCCATGATGCAGTATTCGTCTCGTCTTGCAACCCTTTCGGTGAATGACGTGCGGAGATTATGAGCTGCTCCACACTGGACATGAGCGGAGACAGTTGGTCGCAAACGTGGTGCACCTGGGATACTTGCCAGTCCAGCCAAATATCCAACTGAAGCCTGACAACTTTCTGGCAAGAGGGTCGGTGTCTGAAACAGTGTACGATTTGAAATTCTCCGTCTCCAAGCCTGATGGAGGTCAGGTGAGGCAATGAGCTCAGCTGCTCTGTCCGGTGAATGAAATGGGATAGTTGGGGGAAATCCACGACGTGTGGCCACCGCAGATATACATTGAGTTGCTCAAGAAGAGGTGCGTGAATCCTTGAAACAAAGTCCTCCAAGTAATCGCCCGGTCCATAGAAGCAGAACTCGTTAAGAGCAGGGAGAAGAAGGTGATTGAGTGACGGCGACTGTATGATTCCTTGTACCCCCTCAGTCTCATCTCTGAGGCGGAGAGAAAAGTTCTTGAGCTGGGAAGCTGTGGATAAGGCAGAGATGATGGCCTCCGGGGAAAGGAATGCTGTAATCACGATCTTGTCGGATCTAAGGGAAAGGGAAACGAGATCTCTGCTAGAAAGAAGAAGCTGTGGTAATGTAGGAAAGTAGACGTTTGTCAATTCGATGTGGAGTAACCGACGAGGGGTTGCACTAGGAGTAGACGCGGCCAGGAATGCATCAGGGAGGACCATCGGATTGTAATGATATGAACTAAGATGAAGGATTTCCAATTCCGGGAATGAGGCCTCCACCCAAGCAACCGACTTTGCCAACATCGAGTTTGACATCATGAGATTGATTTCGGATATGCGATCTGGGTGTTCGAGCGCAGCAGCAACCTCGTCTTCGTGTTTGGGAGACAACATACCGCAGTCGCACCAAATGGAAATGGGCAAGGTTGACCAGTGATCCAAGGCCTGTCTGTGCAGTTTCGAGGAGGGCGTGTTGGTCACGACAAGCCGCACTCCCAAGTGACGTGGTGATGCGAATATGATATATCACCATCTTCGGCACACCTGTGCGAGCCTATGCCATTTCCATGTCACTGACAGTGGCTGACGGCGGACACTGTGTTTCTGGTGAAGTGATCGATGGAAAGAGAATATGCGAAGAAGGACGTCATCGGGAAGAAGGTTAATTGTCACACCTTTATCAACGATCTTGCTGGTGGATGTGGTGGTAACGGAATGAGCCTGTGGGGGTAGAATGCGGAATTGTTAGGTCACATGTATAGACACGACACCATGTGCATGTGTTCACCCTGGAGGTGCTACGTGGGGTTCTGTACTCCGAGGCGCACATTAATGGATTGGATTCGAAAAAAACAAACCGAATAAGTGGTGGAAGGGGACAGGTTGTGCGCCGTGGCTGCGTGGCCCGACGGCCCGGCGGTAAAGCTTGTAAAGGCCCAACCCAACCCGGCTCTGGCAATTGCCGGATATGGAGGAAAAGTATATATCATATAATATATTCTTGCATGTGCGATGAGTATTTTCAGAGCATGGAAAATACAGAGGGACCACAGCAACATATCCGATAATCCGAGTACTCCAAGTTGTTCAGTGTGAGCCCAGGTTGTTGAAGGTGCGCGGCGTGCGCCCCGGCAGCAGCCACGAAAATTCCACGAAACTTAACTAGCTTAACTTACTAAATATACAGCCCACTTATGACGCCATTTTGTTCACTCACACCCAGAATAGCTCAGTTTCTTTTTTTTTTTTTCCCGATGCTGCCCAGAGGTGTAAATCTAGGAGTACATCATTCTTCCCTTACCTCTCTGTATCTCTTGTTTGTGATTGGCCTCGTTTTTAACTGTTTTTATAGAGGCATGCCACATTCACAATTAGGCATCCAATATATGAACCAAAACACGACGTCCTCGCAAATGCACTGTCTGTTTACATGATCTATGTGCAAGTTACATAGCTGTTTAGGGACATGTGGCAACTAACAAATCACGGCTAGGACGCCATAGTATATGAGAGGTACTCTTGGAAGCACCACGGTAATGTAGCGTCGGAGTAAGGTCCAAAGTTGCGAGCTCGAGTAGTTTAAGGACTAGAGGCCGCGATCCCGAGAGAACAAAAACAGGCGAGAGGAAGGCCGAATGAAGAGGGGAGCGGTTGGCGATAGCGTTGAATGGTTGACGATAGCAAGATGTATGGCGGTCGTCGCTGGCGAGGCATAGGCAGATATCGGTAGCGGGGCACGAGGCGGATGTCAGTATCGAAACGTGAGGCGGTCATCTAAGACGAGCTAAAACGGCGAAAGAAAACGACGAAAATCACAGAACCAGAAGGACGAACAACGGCACAGCAGGCACGGCTCGTCGTCAGACGGTCAGGCAAGATATGAAGCATGCAAAAATAAAGGAGAGAATGGGCCGCAGTTGCCTGGCCTGACAAGGCCAGACATGAGAGTATTTTATATGCAAGACTGAGATAGTAAGAGACAGGTATTCCATGCACAAAGGTGAGCTAGAGGGGAAAGACGAACTCGAATCTGGTACTACTGGCGACAGGCCGTGCCACGTCATGGACGATGAACAGCGGTATCCAAAATCCTGAAAATTTTATGGATGGTAGTGGTGCACGCGCAACAGCAAGTGTGTAGGCAGCAGGGGTGAGGGAGGTGCGGCAATGGTCGATGGTATAAGGTCTAACGTAAATAGGCAACTGAAGAATGGAGAGCCAAACGTCTAGACTCGGATGAAAAGGGATAGAAAACGTACAGGAGGTAACCTGAGCGATCCTATATACAGCATGAATCCTTCCAAACAAAAGCGATGTCCAGACCGAGGGGCAGCGAGCGACACGTGCTATGTGGAGCAGCGGTCTTCGAGCTTTTGACGTCGGCTGATGTGATGTGGGCAATCGGTGAGCCTTCAGCCATAGGGATTTGGGGTGTGACAGGCAGGGCGACTTGGCTGCTAGAGGAAAGGTATCGATTGCAGGTGAAAGGAAAGGCAGACGAGGGTGAGAGTAGGCGAGGGCTAGAGGCTGGGCGTGCGGAAGAAGCTTAGGAGAGCTGGACTTTGGACGCGTCAGGTTGTGCAAGGGAGAACGTCACGTGGTCGGTGCACACAGGGACAGACACGCGTGATTTGAGAACGCGGTCTCCATGCGAGGCTATAGGTCGTTTCCGAGGCTAGTGTATATGCCATCCTTACAACTTTTGAAGGTACTGCATTGCGGAAAGCTCTGTCCTATACCAAATCCTCAATGCGCATGACAAGGCGCATGATCGCCACCACCCCCCCAAGTGACAATGACTCGGCTAACATGCGGGCCGACGACGTTCGATAGTCGTTCAACTCGCGACTCGAGGGCCGGGCTGCACCGGTCTGTGCCCTGACAACACGTGCCCAGAATAAGGGGTTTCACGAATCTACGGTAGTACTGTAATAGCTAGATCGCAGCTACATCCATTCAGCAAGCTCCATAACTTATAATACTCCGTGAATCGTGTTGTTGTTCCTTCTTGTGTAGAAGCCTCATTTACTTTGAATCTTTAGTGATATGACTTTTTTCTGTCCTCACCGGAGTCACCGCACTCTCATCCAACGACCTTGGCCGTTGAACATTTTCTGATTTTCTCTGTTCTCCCTCCCGCCGCCTTCAAAAGTTCAATAGCTCACTCTGTCATAATTGTTTGCCATTGGAAGAACCAAGATCAACTCTCCCAGCTAATACGACGTTCAATGATCACTCACTCGTGCCTTGTCCAACGCTGACCCAATTTGGGTTCATCTGTTTCGAGTAATCACCTTGCGTCTGTGCGAAAACAACAAATACTAATACACCCCGCATAATAGACTCCGCCCAAGGCCTCT